>Ga0247763_1000758_pt1 | contig 19330 bp, 17 predicted proteins | sample UWRJL141409B4_FD_179926 | JGI IMG/M metagenome (GOLD analysis project Ga0247763, IMG submission 179926) | Plant litter microbial communities from Arlington Agricultural Research Station in Wisconsin, United States - UWRJ-L141-409B-4 | ecosystem: Environmental > Terrestrial > Plant litter >...
TAATCTTTTTTTTTTTTTTTGGAAAAGAAAAAAAAAGGCAAAAGAGACAGAGAACTGGAAGCACGTGGCGCCACCTCCCCGTTTTTGATGGATGGGCTCGACTTTGCACGTAGTGTACGAGGTAGAGCGTTGGGGGAAAGAAGGAAACGGTACGTACGAATAAACGACAAATGTCGTGGGTAGTGCAATGTCGCTACTTAGACGTCACATCTGACTTCCATGTATGCTTTCCTGTCGGCCACTGTAGTCGCATCACCCGACGTTCGCCTTGTTGTTAATGTCGCCGAATCTACCGCGCTTCAGCAGGGTTCTGTTATTGTTGTTGCAACTTCGTAATTATTGGCGAGTTTGAGAGAGCCCCAAAATCTGGGTAATCGCCAAAGGATCGGTTGCGTCATTGCGCATTCGGGTCCAAAAATCCTCAATCCGGGCCACTTGAGGGTAGGATCACTCACGATATCGTTGTTGAAATAAAATAACAACCAAGAAAGGGTACGTATTAGCAGTATATATATATAGATAACTAGGTGTTGCATAACTTTATAGTGTTTATTGTATAGGTACGTACGGTACCGCAAACGCGACACCAGACTGCGCGCGAATCTCCATGCATCACCAGGTCGGGTACCCCGAGCTCCATTCCCCATTCTCCTGCACCTCGCCGCTTGGACGAATATCGCTAAAAGCTACCCCGCGCTCCTGGCGGCATCCCAAACTGCGGGGGAGTCCTGTTGAACCCCACCAGCTCCAACAGCAAATGACCCCACGACCCCAGCGAGAGCCCAGCGTCGTAATGGTGGGCAGACAGACCTTATCACTTGACTGAACCCGGGATCGTCCCAGCATCGTTTTTCCAAGGTTGTTGTTCGTTTTCTCCCTGGGACTGATCCGGCTTCATGACTCTCATGTCGCCATACGCACTCCAGAAAGTAGATCAGATGGGTCCATCAGGACTCCAGTTTTCGTTTCCTGTTTTCAATGCAAAACCCGTAGCACATGTCAAAGCTGCCTCGCCGGGATGCTTGACCCTGGACTGCCGGTTTTCCGAATCCACCGCTAATGTCACTTGATGTCTGCCAGACACACCGCCGAGACCATCCGTCTTCATCCCACCGCAACTTCACCTAGGCTGCAAATCTTGGGGGGAAAGCGGCAAGGAAGAAACGGAAAGAGCGTTGGCGATCCTGGCTCCTGTTCGTTCAGGCCATCAGCTGATGCCTGGATGGATTACTACGCGCTGCCGCGCCCTTGTCGTGTCTACACCCCGCAATTCTCATCTTGGCTCTCTTCACGCCAATCTCCATCTGCATTTTTCTTGACCTGCATTAATATCGTCTCATTGTCCATTCCCTTTTTTCTTTTCTTCTTCCTTATTCTCTTTAAACAAAGGTGCTCCTGTTACCTGTTGTCCGCCGACAACACACCTAATCTGATCTTCGTCCCCGAAACTTCAGTCTATTTTCATTTTGGGTCTTTGCTCGCAGAAAACGAACGCCGTGGCGGACGAATCCGTCGTCGCCTTTTACTTGTCCGCCGCCATCAGGATCTGGAGACGCCGGAGAAGTAACCGGAAATCGGCATGGCGCTGGACGTAGAAAATGTCACCCCCAAACGATCATGGCGGTCCTTCCTGCAGTCCCAGTCAGAGGGCACGGTCGAGAAGATTGGTCCGTCGAGGTGGAATATGGGAATTCTGAACGACAAACAGACAATTGAGGTGCCTGGTAAGCAGGCTTCATGGAGAGCAAGCCAGCGCATGAGACAAACGAGCTAAAAATCCTGGTTAACACAACAGGATCGGTCCTTCTATTGGCTCCCGACCGCAACGAACCCCTCGGTCTGCGCAATGCCCCAGCGAGAACCTCCCATTCGTCTATCCCGACGGGGGGGTTCGACCCTCCTCCCACCCCTGCTGCCGAAACTAGGAAGATGACGGGCGATGGTAAGATTATTCTCGATCCTCAGCCCGAAGACTCAATGAATGATCCGCTCAATTGGCCCGCTTGGCGAAGAGACATGGCCCTTTTGTCACTGGGTTTGTTCTGCATGGTTGGCGGTGGAATGACGCCCATCCTCGCCGCAGGCTTCGGCGATATCGCTAACGACTATGGCGTCGACATTCACACTGTGTCTCTCACGACAGGCCTGTACATGATGGGAATGGGCCTGGGTTCGGTTTTCTTCTCACCGACAGCTATCCTCTGGGGCAAACGACCGGTTTATCTGTTTGGGGCCGTTTTGTTCATTGTCACCAGCGTCTGGTGTGCTGTCTCGCCGAACTTTGGTAGTTTAGTGGCGGCGAGAATCTTCCAGGGCATAGCTGTCAGCCCTGTCGAGTGTCTCCCATCCGCCACTATTGCTGAGATTTTTTTCCTGCATGAGCGCGCGTTTCGGATTGGCATATACACCCTGCTGCTGCTGGGCGGAAAGAACTTGGTCCCGCTGCTCAGCGCAGCCATCATGGAGAAGCTGGGCTGGCGTTGGGTGTTTTGGTGCGTTTCGGTGTCCGAGGTTGCCCGGTGGCTTGCACTAACGTATGCTGGAACAGGGTTGTTGCCTTTATTGTGGCATTTTGCGGCGTGCTTCTGTTCTTTTTCGTCCCCGAGACTTTCTGGGACCGCAAACCCGTCCCAAAGGTTGCCAGAAAGTCGTCTGGACGACCTAGCATTTTCAGGCGGTACTCTTCGAAGCATATCGTTCCCACGACCACTACTCTAACAACTCCAGCTCCTCTTGGTGGCGCCCCGGAAAATCCCGTTGACGATACCGCGCCAACAACAACAGGTGAGGGAGAGGGCCAGCTGAAGGTTGTCCGTGTTGGGTTCGCCCCCGATGTGGTGCAGGAGACAGGGAATGATGCGGGGAAGGTACACAATGACGCCGAACCGTCCTCCTCTCTGGCCAAAGAGGCCAACCCTGAGTCACCGGACCAAGACGCTGTCTCACCGGAACCGAAACCTCTAGCGCCTAACGCACCGCTAGCGCAGGCGGGTGCCAGCGGTGACCGTACTGTTGACACAGACAGCGAGTCACAGTCCATGTCCAGCGGCCGAGGGCCCATCGCCCAGGCCTACACAGTTGCGTTGCGGGGCCTACCTGCCCAGTCATTCGTTCAGCAGCTCAAGCCTTTCCATGGGAGACTGAACAAAGACAAGTGGCACAAGGTTGCTATCCGGCCCTTGATTCTCTTCTCGTACCCGGCAGTTCTCTGGTCTGCGGTTGTCTATGCATGCTCAGTCGGGTGGCTCATTGTCATCTCGGAATCAGTAGCCGTCATCTATCGGGAAGGGCACCCATACAAGTTCAATGCTCTTCAGACCGGTCTCGTCTATATCAGCCCGTTTGTCGGAGGTGTTCTCGGCACCGCAGTGGCTGGTAAGGTATCCGATGTGATTGTCAAAGCCATGGCGCGGCGCAATGGCGGGCTCTACGAACCCGAGTTCCGACTGGTCATGGCTGCACCCATTGCTGTCACCACGGTGCTTGGGCTCATGGGCTTTGGCTGGAGTGCCCAGGTGGGCCAGCACTACATGGTGCCCACCGTCTTCTTTGGCATCGTCTCGTTTGGCTGCTGTCTCGGCTCGACAACCAGCATTACCTTTTGCGTCGACAGCTACCGCCAGTACGCCGGCGAGGCCCTCGTAACACTCAACTTTAGCAAGAACGTTTTTCACGGACTGGTCTTTAGTCTGTTCGTCACAGGGTGGTTGGAGGAGGACGGGTCCAAGACGGTCTATATCTGGATTGGTATTATCCAGCTTATCCTGTTGCTCTTTTCCATTCCCATGTACATTTACGGGAAGCGGGCTCGCATGTGGACAGTCCGCAAGAACTTTATGGAGAGGTTTTGAGAGCCCTCACCTGCATGTCTCGGTGCGCACTTTCTGGGGGTTTTTTGGCATTCATTGACGGCGTTTTTTTTCCTTTTCGGTAATATTTCGCATAGCATAGCATTATGAGGCATGAGGTATGCATAGTTCTAATGGGTGGTAGACATTATTATCATTGTTCACCATTCAACCTGATCTATCACTTCCTGGTGGCTGTCTTTGCATGTGCACTTAAGAAGCAAAGATTAGAATAAGTGTAAAGAGAGCAAAACTGAATTCCAAACTAAGACATGTAACTACCATTTTTGTTAGGCTAAAAGAGTGACCCGAGTTTGGCGATGATCCCTTCTCCAAGGAGAAAAGAACAAGGAGTGAGAAAAGGAGACAGACAACCGCGATATGTGTGAACGAACGGATCCAGGTTGAATATCGAGATATCTTTCTTCTAGAACGAGACAGGCAACAAAAAAGGAGCCCGGGTTAGAAATGTGTGCTCACAACACCCTCAGACATTAAGAAAAGAGAAAACAGGCAAGGAAAAAAGAGAGTCAAAACAAACCTCCCTTCGAAAATCATGCCATCCCGTGATAGCCTCTGGCCACCCAAAAACCTGAACGCCGCCGCCCCCAAGAGGCTGCACGCCCTTCCAAAACCCGTGTGACCAGGATAAACGCCGCCTAGTAGCGGACCAGCTACCAGTGATGCATGCCAAACCCAGCAAAGCCCTTTTAGATGCATTCCTTCAATCATTCCAATTCCGAGATAAGGAAACAAAAGGGGATTAAATAAAAGTGGAAGAAGTTTTCAAGACATAGATAAAAAGATTGTTGTACTTGTCGACAGATAAGAAATATGAGAAACTGTACCGTCCTCAAGTCTTTTGACCTCGTTTGCCTTGGCAGGAGGTCGAGTTAGTTGGTGTTGGCGTCATTGGGCTGATATCGGTTCAAGTTAGCAGTGGACCTCTCGGATGTGATAACGATAGTTACTAAGGGGCAAAGTGATTGACGGGTGAGCGAGTGAGTGAGTGTGCGTGTGTATGTGTGTGAAAGAGAGAGAGACACACAGAGAGAGAGAGAAACCTGCCTCCTCATCCTCCGTCTCATGCTCGTGGTCGTTGCCGTCGTCGTCAGTCATGTTCTCAAAGTCCACGCCCTCAGGCATAGCGTTGTAGCGGAAGGGGAAGACGGGCGGCTGCATCGGGGGCGGGTTGAAAAGAGGTTCCCAGATGCGGGCATAGTCAGCAGCGGGGCCTTGAAAGATTGGGGCCTGTCCTTGAAGCTGCACTACTGTTGCGAGGGCAGCAAGCGTTGGGTCAATGCCACCGGTAGGCGGCGCGGCGGTAGTAGCGGCGTTCCGAGCAGCGGCCATTTTGGGGGGAAGCGGAGGACCAAAAAAAACAGGAGTGTTGGTGCGAGCAGTGGCGGGAGCTGAGTCGGTACCGTCGTTGACCGGAGGAGTGTCAACCACGGTAACAGGCCCGACGAAGCTGAGCTCCACGGAATCACTATCGTCGTCCGAGTCGCTTAAGAGGTGCTCATAGTCTGTAGAACTGATGCCCGTGTCGTAGTGTGCATAGTCCTCCTCGGATCCAACGTCAGTCGTCCTGCCGTCATCATAGTCACCGCTGGTGCTGGTGCTGGCGCTGTTCGGAGGGGTCAAGGTAGTAGCAGCAGGAGTAGAAGGAGGACTGGTCTGGGTACCACCTCCTGCGGGGGGCCGGCTGAGGGGGGTTGGCAGCGTGGTTGAGTACATGTTGTTCTTCGCGATGACGTGAGATATGGTGTCGAACAAGCCAGGAACGCGCGCTCTATTCAATTCCCGGGTGGATTCCAAGAATAGTCTATAAGAAATGCGGCCTTCTTCGTATAACTCTGGCGATGACGACCCCAGGTCAGCCACTGGAGCTACAATGCTCGCACACACAAACGCCAAGACAAGTGGAGCAGGACAGGAAAAGAAAACAGGCAGTACCCTGCAGGCTTTCGATCGTGCGGTCCTTCCACGATTTGAACTCCTCGGTGTCCCTGGCCATGGCTGTCACGACACGCTCGGTGTTTCTCCGGTGGCTATAGCGGAGCATCCTCACGCGGTCTTCGACTTCCTCTCTCAAACGCCGTACTCGCACATCGTCCTCGACTGTTGTTGCGTGAGCACTCGCCTGCGCAGAGGTGTTGCGGCTAGCGGGGGTAAAAGTCGCAGTAGTAGTAGCAGTAGTAGTAGTAGGGGCAGGGACAGGGTCATGAGCGTAAGCGGAGGGGGGCGGAAAAGCCATCGCGAAAAGTGGTTGGTGACCGGGGGGTGTTGGCTGGGCAGGGCCAATGTCAGTGTTAGTGTCCAGACAGCACCTGGTAGATTTGTGGAGGCATCGCTCGTCCGACAGAACGGAAAAAGGCCACAATGGTAGCAAAGATGAAAGGAAAGACATGAATGAGAACCATGAGGGATCAGTTTACCCTTTAGGATGGGAGAATTGGTTGTGGATATCAAAAATATTGATGGGGGAGCAGGGGGTCGATGGTAAGTTGTTAACAAGATGCAAGTGATGCGAGAGAAGTGATGGAGACCGACGAGGATGAACTGGAGCAAGGGGCCTGGTTCAACAAAAAATCCTCTTGGTCTCGGGGGGAGAGGCAGGCATATATATACTCCGATCTCGAGAGTGAACTAAGAGGAGCACGAAGGAAAGACCGACTTAGACACTGCAAGAGCTACCTACCCAGTGGAGCATGAGGGGCGGCAATTGGATTTGGGGGGTGTGAAAGTATACGGTAATCATGAAATCCACATCACTGTAATTACAGACGAAACCAAGTGGGATGTACCAGTCAAGTACCACTCACACACACCCCTCACCAATATTTCTGCCACTCGTTGCTTTTTGTTTTTTCCCCCTTCTCTCCCATTCAGACTCTCTTACTGCCAGCCACTTCTAAAACGCAAAGAAGACTACGCCAAAGTGAGACAACTGCCCAAACCAGCTCAGCTCGCTCAACTTCAATTTTTTTGCACACCGCGTTTCCACCCAATGGCTTCGCGCATTCTCCCGCCCCCATTAGAGCCATACCTTGGCCTGCCCAAACCGACCACCCTGATTCTTCTCACCGGGATCCTAGGCGCAAGTTCCAACTGGCTGGTTCTCCGGTGCTTGCACTCCCTCCTCCGGTCGCAGCGACGATCACCTGCGGGCGAAGCGCAAGGAGACCAACAAGATGGCCGAGACGGCGACGACGTTAGCGTAGTTTTTCTCAGCTTTCTCCGGGACTATGCCTTTTGGAGAGAGGGCGCCAGCCGTCTCGGTTTGGACCTGGAGGGCCTGCGACGCAAGGGGAAGTTTGCCTATGTCGACGGCCTGAGCGGCCTGTTCGTCGCTGGGTCAGCTTCCCAGCCGAGAACCAGACGCCCCAACGACGAAAAAGACCAGTGGGTGTTGGCCAGCCCGGCAGTGACAGATGTTGCGAGAATTCTCCATGCGGCCGTAGATGCGTTGACAGCCCATTCCGGCGGCCCAAGAGTCGTAGTGGTGGTCGATCAACTGGACCTCTTGCTAGCTGCCGCCGGAGGAGAAGGTGGTGTGTCGGCCCTAGCCTTGCGAGAGCTGCTGTTCGATTTGAGAGAGGTGGGTGGGCTCCCCGCATCGAAGCAGGGCCCATGTCCGCGGAGACATGCCAAGACTGACATTTTACTCTCATCACAGAAGGCACATGCAGTCATCCTGGCAGTTGCGTCAGATGAGCCCCTAGTCACTGCACAGGCCACAACGCTCGAGAAAGAGCACGCAGCTTTCATCCTATCTTTGGCTCACGAAGCACACACGGTCATGAGTTTGAGGCTGCTCGACACTGGCACCGCGAAGGATGTGAGTGGCGTTGTGAGAATCACTGGTGGAGGGGACGATTCTGGCCCACCCGTTGAGGAGAAAGAGTTCTTGTACCACGTGGGGGGGGATGGAGGCGTCCGGGTGTTCGAGCGAGGCCAATAGTTCGCTCAACACCAAGCAAGGCGTTGGCTTGTCTCGCGTCGCTCTATGAGCATCACATGCAATGACATGGCCGACGCGTCACTTTAGTGCTTGGGATCCACCGAAGATGTGCCTGTCAAACATTTACGCCATTTTTCATGACCTCTGCTCGATGTTGACCGTCAACCTATTTCCGCGCAAAATCATGCATGTATGTTGCGATGTAGCAGCCAAAAGGGAGATGGCCCATCCGAAAAAGTCCAATCCCTGTACACCGCTCGCCGAAAACGATCATTCCCGTCGCCCGCGTTCCCATGTCCACACCCGCATCAGCCGTCGCCCATCAAGCTCCCACTTCATGAGGAGGAGGCAGTCAGAGCACCCCGCGCGTTCTTGGTGTGGCCAGTCTGGAAGCCATTCTTGAACTTTCTCGCAACGGTGCCGAGGTACCGCATCCGGCCAGTGCCAGTGGTCTTTCTGCGCTTCGCCTTCTCGGACCAGTTGTCTGCAAGATGCTGTTAGCCTCGATGTCCTGGCCTGAACAGCGCCACTGGTGACAGATGATCGAAAAGCTCGGACGTACACTTGCGGATCTTCGCGCCGGGGTAACCGCACGAAGCGCAGGTCTTCTTTTGATTGTGAAGCGAACGGCGTCTGAAATCGAATACCTGGTCAATATTGATATCCCTAGTTCACGGAATCTTCGATGTATTCGAACTCGGATGACTTCCGCTCGATTCTTCGCTCGGACTTGGTTCGACTTACCCGCAACGTCTGCAGAGACCGTGGGTTTTGTTGTGGCTACCGGCACAGTCAGTATGCAAAGACAGGTTGGAACACCGGGGAGCAGTTCAACCTACCGCTTGCCGAAGCTGGAAGTTCCCTTGGCTATTCCATGAAGTCAGCGACCACCTCTTGGACCAAAAAAATGCTGCAGAGTGCGTGGAGCAGAGTTGGATGCGATGCCAGGCTCTACGATAAGGATCAAGTGTCGGGCGATCGAGTTGTGCGGGACAGTGCTCGATGGAGAAATTGTTTGCGGAAGATTGGAACTTACTCATTGTGGCGGTTGCTCTGTAAATTCAATAATCAGTATCGCAGCCCTCAGAAGTGGTGGGTGTTGGAGCAGAATTACCTTTGTCGTCGGCGACTAAAGGGAACGTTGTGGTGAGGTACGGTTTTCGCAAGACCAGAATCGCGAAATTTTGGGAATGTGCGAGCGAATGGAATTCCGGCTTAGGGCTGGTGTGTGCAGCCACTTGCCGCGCCACAGATGGCGCAGAGGAATTGGCCCTGGCTTGGTGGGGTTGAATCACGTGACCCAAATGCCCCAGGCTTGTAGTGCGTAACAACCTCTTTGCAGAAGTAATGCTAGGCTTTGTCGCTGGCATAGCAGGTCACTATCTCTTCAATCTCGACGAACTTGTTCATTGCTACAGCCCATGAAAGATTGCTACAGAAATGCGCCGGATGTGGTCTAAAACTACGAATATGGAGGACGTAGGCCGTATTATGGATACCAGCGTGGATCCCCAGCCGAATTCCTATTAGCGAGCACCGGTCCGACCGAGTGCGGACAATGAGCAAACGCCAGCAAAAAAGTCACGCAGGTACATGAAATTGGTAATGTCAATCATCTGCGTGCTTTAGGAACCATGTATATGGGAGTTGATGAAACCCAGTCTAAGCCTTGGACTCCAGCTTCAGCTTGCCAAATTCTTCAAGTGTCCTCTCGTAGTTCTCCTTTGCAGACTGGAGGTCCACCAACTTTTGCTTCTCTGATGCCTGAACCGTCTCACTGACCTTCTCGAAGCCCTCACGATTCAGGAATTCTTCCTGCTTGGTAATAGCAACGGTAGTCTTCTGCAGCTTCGTCGTGAGCTTCTTGATCTCTGCACCTACGTCTTTGATCTGTGTTTCAACTTGCAGAAGAACAACGATTTCAGCTGATACAACATAGACTGCGCAGCCACTGGGCAATGACGCTTCATCAGTCTCGGTCCCAAGCACCTTGACATCAACAATTCCCTTCCCACTCAGAGTTTTTATGTCCGCAAGCTGAGAGCTGACCTTGGCAAAGCTCTCTGGCGTGGAAGTCTTGATGTATGCCTGGCCATTCGCCCGAATGTTATAATCGGAGGCGAGGGAGCGAATACCGCCGGCGCACCGCAGACCGACCTCATAGTCCTCAGCCTCAGCAGCGAAGTCGAGAGCAGGATCGGCGGTCGGGTACTTTGCCACCATAACGCTGGCAGCATCATCTGCCTTACGGGGCAATCTCTGGTAGATCTCCTCGGTCAAGAAAGGCAGGAATGGATGCAGCAACCGCATCGAGACATGGAGGATGTGGTAGAGAGTCTGCTGCACGCTCTTCTGTTCTTCCGGTGTACCGTCACTCAGCAGACTCTTGCTATTCTCGATAAACACATCACACAGCTGGTCGTAGAAAAACTGATAGCCGAGTTTGGTGGCCCGGCTAAACTCGCGTGCCTCTAGCGCATCGTTGACACCTTGAATGGCCTGGTTCATGCGATGGAGAATCCAACGTTCGGGGACAGAGAGCGCGATCGTGTTGAGAGGCGCCGGTGCAAAGCCTGGCGGCAGTTTGCCCAAGACATATTTGCTTGCTTGGTAAATCTTATTGCAGAACCGGCGGTAAGCGGCCATCACTTGTATGTCAAAGTTGATGTCACCGCCGCCGGTGGTGTATGCTGTACAGTCGTCATAGTTAGCTCGCTGGGGAGGAAGAGGATAGTGGAGCCTTGAATGGAAATACGTACCAAGCAGGGTGAAGCGCATCGCATCGGCTCCGCATTCCGGAATTCCCTGAGGGAACGCGGTCTTTTGGTACTTTGTTGCGCGCGCAATCTCCTCTTCCTTAAGGTTGCCGACGTGCAGCTTCTGATGAAGCGTCTCAAGCTCAATGCCGTTAATGATATCTAGGGGATCAACGACATTGCCCAATGACTTGCTCATCTTCCTTCCTTCCGAGTCGCGGACAAGACTGTGGCAGTAGATCTCACGGAAAGGTACCTCTCCGGTCAATTTGAGGCTGAGCATCTGGGAACCATTAGTCACTGCATCTGAAAAGTGGACATTCAATTGTTGAATAGTGCTTACAATCATCCTGGCCATCCAGAATGTAAGAATGTCCCAACCGGATTCCAAGGTAGAGGTAGGGAAGAACCGCTTGAGATCGCCGGAATTCTCGTCTGGCCACCCCAAGGTAGCAAAAGGCCAGAGGCCAGATGAGAACCAGGTGTCAAGACAGTCTGGATCCTGTTCCAACCGGAACGGCTTACTCGAACCGAACTTCGCTGCAGCCTTGGATCGTGCTTCTTCCTCGGTTCGTCCCACGATCCAGGCGGAGTCTTTAGTTTCCACCTCACTGTCACCCTCAAAAACAACACGATATGCCGGGATGCGGTGACCCCACCAGAGCTGTCGCGAAATACACCAGTCTTGAATGTTGGACATCCAGTGCCGATAGGACTTTCTGGCACTTTCAGGTGTGATAGTAATCTTGCCCTCGTCGACGGCCTTTAAGCCGGCGTCTGCCATCTCGCGCATTTGAACCCACCACTGCGGCTTCATATACGGCTCAATGACGTCCTTGGATTTTTCGCACAGCGGGATTTTCATGGGGTTGCTTTCCTTCTTGGTGAAGAGGCCAAGTTTTGTCAACTCCTCGACAACGGTGTATCGTGCGTCGAAGCGCCTCTGCCCCTTGAACTGGCCGGCATTCTCATTCAAAGTCCCGTCATCGTTGAGAATGTTGATGAACTTGAGATCATGACGCTTCCCCAACTGGTAATCATTGAAGTCGTGCGCAGGTGTAAGCTTGACAGCTCCAGTACCAAACTCCTTGTCTACGTAGGTATCTGCCACAATGGGAAGGAGGCTGTAAACGGTTAGGGTTGGCCGCAAGTGGCTATAACGAATGGACTAACCGTTCGGTGATAAATGGGTGGCGGGCAAATTTGCCGACAAGATGCGTGTAGCGAGTATCCTCTGGGTTCACAGCAATACCACTGTCACCCAGCATCGTCTCAGGACGAGTTGTGGCGACTTCCAGAGTCTCCTCGGATCCATCGATCGGGTATCTGTGGGGCCGTCAGTGAGGGGATGGTGGCGGCAACGCCCACTACAACGTACTTGAAGTAGGTCAAGACGCCGAATTCCACTTTCTTGTCGTATCCGGGAACGTCGAGAAGCGTCCGGCCAGTGATTTCCTTATTTTCCACCTCAAGATTGCTTAGAGCAGTGTTCAAGTGGGTGCACCAGTTGACCAAACGATCCGATCTGTAAATGAGGCCCTCATCATGAAGACGGCAGAAGGTCTCCATTGTAGCCTTCGTGAGGGCAGGATCCATAGTGAAGGCTTCGCGGGACCAATCCATAGAGCCGCCCATAAGGCGCTGGGCGTTGTTAATTCGTTGGTGGTATTCGTCTTTCCAGTCCCAAACGAGCTTGGTGAATTGTTCGCGCCCGAGATCAAGCCGGGTCTTCTTCTCCTTCTTCCACAGCATCTTTTCCACCACGGATTGGGTGCTGATTCCGGCATGATCACAACCCGGCAACCAAAGAGTAACGAAGCCCCTGTTGCTGTTAGTTCTGCCTACCCTAAACGATGCTAGTCTAGCAGCTACTCACTTCATTCGGTGCCATCTGATCAGCGTATCTTGGAGCGAATTGGCTAGAGCGTGGCCGCAATGGAGAGCTCCGGTGACGTTGGGGGGCGGCAGAGGAATAACGTATGTTCCAATCTCAGGGGATCCGTGAGTCTCGGGTTTGAAGAAGCCACTCTTCTCCCACCACTGGTACCAGGAGGACTCAACAGCTGAAGGAACATATGCCGAGAAGTGAGGGTGGTCGAACGGCTGAATGACCTTCTTCTCACCGGGTCGCGTCGGGTCTTCATAGGGGGGGAGGGACGGTGTTGGCGCCTTCGTCTTCGGTGTCGACTGCGACGCGGGGGCTTGCTGCTGAGCTTGCTGCTTCATCTGCTGTTTGGCAGCAAACTTTGCGGCCTTTTCGGCCTTGGCTTTCTCTTTCTTGTCTATGACACATTCAAAGTCAGCACGTTGCAATTATAGAAGTCTCCGTCCCGGGCTCACCATTCTTTTTCGGCGCCAGCGCATCTGGCGCAGGCGCGGCTTGAGGAAGATCACCCGCCATTCTGTGAGCTAGGTGAGAGGAGTTGTGTCGAAGCGATGGAATTGCGACAATCGAGGAAACTCTGAGCAGTGAGTCCTTTCTCGTGCTAACCAGCCGCCGCAACGGAATCAGCATCCAGGGCTTGTAGAGGGGTCAATGGCGGGCAAAGGTATGACTGGTTTGGATCCACAGCAGTTTTTTTGGTAGAGTATGCAGGAATTCTCTGCGGGACGAGGGGCTCCTGCATGAGTCAACCCAACAGCAGGGCGCACGGACCGTGGGAGAATCCCAAGGGCCTCGCTCTTTGCGACCAGAAGCAATCTGCAGTAGGACATATTACCTAGTACTTCAAAGGGACACAAGATGTGGCTGAGAGTGATTATGAGGTCTGTTCTGCTGAAAATATCACGCCTATACCTGCCCATCATCCGTCAACAACTCGGCCAACAAGTCATGGATGGGCATGGGTGAGAGCGGGGTACTTTATCGGGCAACAGTGAGGGGAACCTTATGCTCCAGCAGGACTCGTCACAAAACGTAGTTATTGAAGCCCAACACCAGAGCCATGTTCTCTGCCCGTCCGTCCACCACCAAACTGGCGTGCTGTCCATGCACCTAATAATGGAAGCTGGCCGGGTGCCTCAAACCTAGACTCTATGATGTGTGCCGGAAAACACCTTTCGAGAATTCGTCCAGGTCCAGTTTGCGGACTTTTATGCATTGCACAACCCCAGGCGGTACCTTGGCCAGCGCTTTTCTGGCGCAGGTCTCAATCCTTGTTGGATGACTTTCTAACATTTCCCCATGCATCACCTGTGCCAATAGATTCCCACTGCTGGCATACAAAGCCCCGTGCTAACAACTTTGTCGGAGGTTGGATTGCACTTGACAGTCCGGGGCACCTTGCTCCTCCGACCTACTCCCGCAGCGGGTAGCAACGGGCGTCCCGTTGCGCAAGCTTCGTTTCCAAGTATCGTCCTTGCCGCCGCGAGTTGGGAGCTGCAGTAGGCGGAGTCGGAAAGAGGTTTTCATCCAGCATCCGAAGACCATCGGAAACGGGAGCCGGTCTGCAAGAGATGGTTTCAATTGGATAACTTCTTAACTTCTTGACCGACCTTATCAGAAGGTTTCAGTACCGTGCATGCAGCGGCATTCGTCACATTCAACCCTAACATTTTCTATGCCGAGACACCAGGAAAGTTGTTAGCACGTGCTCCCAGCTTCCCCGGTCGGCTGCCCCGCTTTCTCTCGACGCTAAGTTGGGTCGGTGGAGGCAACTCGCGTGCGTCCTCAGAGCCTCCAATCGCCTGACCAGCTGCGTGTGTATCTCAGCAGCAGCCAACCATCCCTCCTCTTAGTTCTTAACCACTCGTCATTCCTCCGCCGTTGCCGACAAATGTTTCTCTCCCCACTTCTGCTTGCCGCACCGATTATTTCGTTCGAAGCGAGTAATTGTGCTACTTTTTCGTGGTCAACCGAAGCCGTTTTGCAGGGCGAGAAGGCCCCAACCTGACAGACACGTTTTGAGACAAAAGCAACACCCACCCCACGGCTGCGAAACTGCAGTCAATCACTGATCCGCGATGCGACCTCCGAGGGTTGCCATTCTTGTCTTCTTTTCCGTCGCGTCTATTTTCCTCATTTGTCGATTCATTGCGACGATTCGCCACTCGGATACGGCTGTCGCGTCTTTGACCCCTCAGAAGTCATCATTCCGAAGCTTCTTCTCCTTCTCGGCTCCATTCTCGCTTTTCCCACCTAGCGCCGCAATCAGCCTCACCGATGACAATAGTACTTTCTTAGCTGCACGCCCTCCTGCATTTGGTCCTCCGCTGCCGTCGGATGGACTAAGTGGGCGACTGTGGATTGGGAGTGGGTTCACGGACGACAGCTTCCAGGAGGGCGAGAGTGAAGGCGAGCTTGGCTGCAGTGATGTTCCTGGATGGGAAGATGGGAGGTCGGGACTGGCTATAAAGAAAAAGGAGCAAAACGTGGGTGGCGATAAGTTGGTTGGCCCTGCTGGCAAGGCCAAGCGTCCCAGACATTCAGGCCATGGGCCGGACCCTCTCGCCAGGCGCAAGACCACCTCCAAGCGACAGCCTGCGAGCGGTTCACATGTTGACGACGGAACGGATGACTATCTACACCAGGGACTGCATTCGGCCAAAGGGCCTTTCAATGAGCCCACGACAAATCTCGGCTCCAGTCATGCTGATATCCAGTCGATTCAAGAGACAGCGGAGATTACCGGCAAGGTCGTCCTCTTAAGCCGAGGCGGTTGCGGCTTCCTCGAGAAGGTGAAATGGGCGCAGCGCCGTGGCGCCATCGCCCTAATTGTTGGGGATAATCAAAAAGGCGGGCCTCTCATCCAGATGTTTGCAAGGGGCAACGTTGATAATGTCACGATCCCCTCCGTCTTTACATCGAGAACTACGGCACATATTCTCTCATCCCTCATGCAACCTGGGAGCTTCATTGAGGACATCCTCGATGAGAACGGTAATCCGATTTTGAAGGTCCAGCACTCAGGCAAGGGACGGAAGAACAAGAAGACGAAGGAGACAGGGCCGGTGACTTCCTCTCCGTCCAGAATTACCAAGGCCAAGACAGCGCCCGCTCAGGAAGACGCACAGCTTGCTGCTGACAAGCCGGCCCATTCCCGACGAAGCTGGATCTCACGGTTCCTCAGATGGGGATCCGACGGTGGTGCCTCGTCCGACCGCAGTCGCCCTCCAAGCAGCGGCAGTCATGATTGGGTTATCGTTGATGAATGGAGCGACGAGAAAGACAAAGCTATCAAGACCGGTCTAGACAAGGCGTCGAACAGAAACAACAACGCCGACAGCGCACCAGCCCCAAACACCGGCGCGAGTGTAGGTGATAGCTTCCAGATAGGCGTCCAAGACTGGCGGGATCCAGACCTTGTCGGAACCTCACCTGATGACAGTTTGCCGCCCACTTCCAAGGACGGCGCCAAGATCGATGGCGCCGGCCAGGCCGGCGGCCTTGGTAGCGCGGCTAAACAGCCCGGCAAGACTGGTAGCACCCCGTCTCCACCGGATCCCAACGGCCCGAAGGGCGGCATCATCACACCTAGCAGTGGTGAATACACTTCGGAGACTGGATCCGATTCCAGGGTTACCGGGGCTTCAAAAGGTGACGTATCGTCTGCCTCACAAGGTGGCTTGATATCTAAAATTTTTGGCGACGACGATGCGACGGATCCCACCTCTAACGAGACGCCAACAGCACCCAACCCGCCCCCATCAACCCGCCCCTCTGGGGATGGAGACGGACCTGGTGACCGGGAAGGGTTGTGGATTACCATTACGCCGACAAGTAACGCAAGCCCTTTCTTTGATACTCTCTTGATATTGGTCGTAAGCCCGTTGATCACCCTTTCTATGATCTATGCGCTTCTTCTCATAAGAGCCAAACTCCGCAGGAGGAGGTGGAGGGCCCCCAAGTCAGTTGTTGACCAGCTTCCCGTGCGCACGTATCACACTATGGATCCTTCACCGAGATTGCCTTCACCTTCGAGCCCGTCGCCTACAACACCTCTGCTCCAAGGATCACGCCCGCGTTCCCACACTACCACAGGAGTCCCAGAATCGGACGGCCTCTTGCGGGCCGATGCTCCCCACAATGAGTCAGGTATAGGTGAAGTGGTGGGGTCTCCCAACTCCAGTGAGTGGGGAAGACACATGGGAAAACAAGTTGAATGCGTTGTCTGCCTCGAAGAGTACGTGGATGGCGTCAGCAGAGTAATGAGTTTACCTTGCGGCCACGAGTTCCATGTGGAGTGCATGTAAGTGACGCCGTCCCGAGCAAGATAAAAAAAATCATCCCTTATACTGACACCCACACAGCACCCCGTGGCTTACAACGAGGCGGCGTACTTGCCCCATTTGCAAAGGCGATGTTGTCAGGTCGCTTGCTCGCGGCAGTGTCTCGGGCCCACGATACGACGCGTATAGAGACGACAGCGACGACGAAGATGATCTCGAAGCCTCAGCTGCGGGTGCCAGTCGAAACCAATCCGCTGCGGCCGCGAGCTCCAGTCAGGCGGCCCGGAATGACTATGGAACGTCGTCTGCTCACATTCGAAACCCTGATCTTCCCATTAGAGACTTTAGGTCAAGCGAGGCGCTGTGGCGGAGAATGGAAAACCAGGAGGGCTCTCTTGCATCCTGGACTATGTTTGCCGCCGCTATGCTCCCCAACGCTTTCTCTGAGCAACGGCCAAGTTACAATGATCAGATCCGTGGTGCTCGAATGCAAACATAAGGTAACGAGCGATTGTGATCAGCTCGGTAGATAAGGGTGTCGAGTCTGGCGGTTACGAATCAAGGCGCGGGGTTTAGGGTGATGGTGGACAAGCAACGAACACGTATTGGGTCGAGGATAACGAAAATGATGGGTGGATACTGGGGACACTCACTTGTGTGATACTGAATGCTCCTCTTTTTCTGTCTGCATTTACTTTCTTTTCTTTTTCCTTTGTGGTTTACATTGGTCACACACTGACACGGTTGGGCGGCTGGAGTATGGACCTTGCATAGAAATGCAGCATACTAGGTGTCGCAGGGATTGAAGGACTCAGGATTTATACCCATCGCCTCGGTCGAGGAAAAACATGTTTAGGGGCTACAGACGAGCGTCTTTCTTTTCAGTACTTTTGGTACTTTGGTACTCCGTTCTAGCACTCAATACAACGTGCATGTGCTGCGAACGGTTAAATGGAATGCACAGAAGAAAACCATTCATGGACCCATGGCAAGTAGCAAACCCTACGGAAGGTTGAATTGCGGTCAACCAGCCTGGTTGGGCTGAGCTGCGGGTCAAGGGAGGCCCGTTTCTGAGGGTGAAATGTCGGTCAGTCTGAGACAGCGAGAAGGCCGCGCTTCGATCAGGTGGTAGCGTCGACGCCGATCACGTACGGCCTGCATCTCGAAAACGTTCGGCTCATGACTGGTGGGCGGACGAACCCCTCCCTCCCAACCACTTTCGCATCAGCCCCAAGCGAGCACCGTGGAACGGCATTCTCCAGACCTGGCCAGAACTTTTCCCCAAGAGCCAGGGACCAAGTCTAGCGACAAGGGTGCTGGGGGTTATAGTGCATGCATCATCGCCCCTCTTTTCGGACAGGGGAGAGTTATGCCAGGAGTGTGCACTTCAATCCGGTGCGATACAAGAAGGCTTCCCCCACCCGAAAGCAGAGGAGATCCGATCCGTTCGTTTCCTCCTTGCGCTCGCTCGAACCTTAAACATCTCACCATTTCCCCTTTTCTCCTCGATTGACACCATGGACAAACAGCGCGGAGACCTTTACGAGTCGGTTTTCTATGATGCGAGTGACCTCCTCGAAGATGCTATCCAAGAGCTTGCCCAGACGTATGGTGTAGACCATCAGACCGTTGTCAATTTCATTCTTGTTCTCACGACCTTCGTTGAGACTATTCGTCGGAGCAACCTGCATTTGCTCCAGGCTTCCCGTCACGACACGCAACTTGCGCTGGCTCGATGGCCAAGGTGTGGGTCAGTGGAGGATTCTTTTGAGGGGGTTTACCATGATGAAGCGGAGGACGAGGCGGAGGACGATGAAGAACACGGCGGACACGACGAAGATGATGAGGAGGAGGAGGAGGAGGAGATCAGCGACGACTGGGGTGACAATGAGACATTGAGCGACGACAGCGATGAGGTACATATCGTCCCTACTCGTTTCCTACCGCTAGCAGCGCCCATCGTATACATAGTTCAAGTGAGGGGCTGACATGGGCGCACAAAGCCTGACGACGGCAGAACGGGAGTCGCTACTCGTGCGACCTCACCTTCCCTTTACCAGCCGCTAACAACTCCATGGAGGGATGTGGAACGTCGCGTTGGGATACTGATGATCGATCCTGACTTCTGGCATCATTGCTACAGACACAACGCCACGGCCCACTTCCATGATGGTTTTGTCTCGCCACGGGATCTTGAGGGTCCTAGAATGCCCTCCGCTGACCCTTGGCATACAATCGACCACTATAAGTACCCATTAGTGTGCCCACTGGTGAATGAGTCCAGGGCTCTGCGGGCGTGTTGGGAGAAGATCTCGGAAGATCCCGATGCATCTTGGTACTGAAGAAACATGTGGGTTTATGCCCGGTGATGCGGTCCATTTGCGATAGTCTACTGAAGTAATAAGTCACCGGTATTCAGAATAGCAAAGCGTGGATGGAGCGCAGAAATTGAACGATACTTCTCTTGTTCGCTTTTTCTGCCCTCATCTCGATGCAATGTCGCAGGGTCGTTGATCCATTGAAGCAAGCACATCCCCCCCCCAAAAAAAAAAAAAAAAAAACAAAAAAAAAAAAAAACCGATTAACTCTTAAAA
>Ga0247763_1000760_pt1 | contig 19312 bp, 20 predicted proteins | sample UWRJL141409B4_FD_179926 | JGI IMG/M metagenome (GOLD analysis project Ga0247763, IMG submission 179926) | Plant litter microbial communities from Arlington Agricultural Research Station in Wisconsin, United States - UWRJ-L141-409B-4 | ecosystem: Environmental > Terrestrial > Plant litter >...
CCACCGTCTAAGTTGTTATTGTTGGGGGGGGGGGAGACATTTCCAGGTAAATTATATATATATTAGTTACAGAACAGAAGTGTACGGGAATACTCCATGGTCCCCAGACCCAGACCTAGACCAGGCCAGATCTCCCCCGAGACGAGACGAGGAAACTGAAATGGATGCGGGGAAATTGTTTTTGAAAACACACGGATTGCTTCTCCCCCGAAAACGCATGCCCCAACGCCGGGGGACACCCAAGCGCCATCTTTTTGCGGGGAATGCGGGAGGTCAGCTGCGGACGTTCAAGTTGCCGGAGGTGGGAACGCGGGAACCGCGGGCACGGAGATGCGGGGGTTGGCATCCGGAGTTGGGGCGCTGGGCTGGAACTGGAGCTGCGGCAGAGTCGAGGTTGGAACCGGCAAGCCAGGTACCTAACCTAACCTAACCTAACCTAGGCGTGTTCGATTTGTCACTGCCATTGGTGATGCCGTTGCCGTTGGCGGTGGCGTTGGCGTTGGCGTTGGCGTTGGCGGGGGGTTGGCATTTATATTGGACCTAGTAGTAAGAATATCAACAGCCAGAGAGTTCTGAGGGGGTTTCTCAGATGAAATTGAAACGTGGGGATGAAGACAGAAAAAGGGCCAGGGAAGGTCACGCGGGTCAAATTCAGGGAGTCAAGAAGGAAGGGGGAGCAAAGTTGAGGTAGATCCTGAAGGACCGCCTTCATGGGATGAATCTCTCACCAGAAAAGCAGGGGTGAGCGAACAAAGGGCAAGTAGGGATTATCGTTTCGACAGCCGATGGCCTCCCAAGCCTTGAACCCATATTGGGGTGAATATGTATGCTAGTCATGTGCTGTGCTACATGATGCGCGGTATAGCTACATCTCGGAGCGGCATCGGAACGGCTATGGGCGGTTGGAGTTCAGGGGCACTATTCTTGTTCCGTGTCGGTTTCTTTGGCGATTCTTGGTGTTGACTCCCCTTTGCGTACCTTTGCTTAGTTTTACATTTACATCTCAGATCCTGGATTCGCCCAACCTACCCTTATCGGTTTGTCTGTGACTCAGAACACCATCATACCCGTGCCTCCGCATATCCACCTCCGAATGGAATCACACACAAGCTCAAGATCTCGATATGATTCACTTTAAGCGTTTACCGATCTCACTCAAGCCTGGTCATCTGGGCTTCGTATATCTGAGTCCCTGGTTACTGCTCGATCATCAACCACCAAACCACGGCTACTCACACACGAATTCCCGCTCACGATCCAGATAGGCGTGTCATGGTTGAAATCCTGGGTAGTGCAGTCTCGGCGATGCCGCATCTCTTGTCGGAGAAATTCCATGTAGCCCATCTCACAGGAGGCAACTTAAAGTGTCTCAAAGACCCGTTCATTCTCGCACCGATTTAGACGCACTTTGTGTTTCCTTGACTCGCTCTGGCCAGTTATATATATAAACCCCAGTTCTGCTTCGCTAATTTTTTTTGGGGATTTTGAAATTCACAGCAAGCAAGCAACACAAACTCTCACCCAGTCAAATTCACGAGCTAGCAGCTAGCAGCTAAGCAAGCAAAGCAAAGCAACACAACACATACCCACTTGGTGTTTGTTCTTGTCCTCCCTCGCACCGGAACACCGGAACACCATCCCACGGAAACACCAGATTTGACCAACATCAACAGTTTTCAATTTGCATTGCCTCACGAGATTACGTACGCCGGGTCACTTGAGTTGTACCTCTCACTTCCCTCTTTTTTTTGTCAAAGCATCAGGTTCGAGTAAGGATTCCCACTGCTACGCGTAATTAGAACCACAAGTCTGCTGACTTTATCTCCGCTTCTTTTCTTCCAGTCAGTCTAACTCGGCCCCCTTCTATCGGCGTTCTTTCGGCACACTCCGACACTCTTCCGGCACGCTTCCGTGCCCTTCCGGACCTCTCCGGCTTCTTTCCGGTCTACTTCCGGGCAACTACCGGCACTCTGTTCGGCCCCACTTACTGCATCGCACCTCACCGCACTGCACTACACTGCAAGGCATCAAACGGCCAGACAAAACACACACAAGCACAAGAGAAAAGACAGAATGTGTGAACAAACAACCACAATGGCCAACTGTCCCTCTGGGCACGAAACCGACAGAAAGGCCGGAAAGAAAGAGCTCTGCCAAAAACTCCAAGACCAGAACCGGGAGTTGGAAAAGCAAGGGAAACCGCTAAAAGTCTGGGGAGACTGTGGAAGGACCCTAGAGATGGAGACGGTTAGCTTTATCGCCGTGGAGGATTGCTCGAAATGTAAAGGGTGTGTGGCAATGTAAATCCACCAAGTGTAAGAGAAGGGAAATGGAAAGGAAAGGAAAGGAAAAATGGAAAACGGTAATGGGAAATGGGAAATGGAAAAGAAAAAGGTTAACGGTAAATGGTAATGATAGGGAATGAAAGGGGATGGTAATGAAAAAGAAAAGGAAATGAGAGAGCGTGTGTTGGGCCTTGCGTTGATGTTTTAATCTCTCCCCTTTCACAGTTACCAACTCACCACTTAGGATGGCCGGTCTGGGTGGTGACTAACTAAGCGTTGATTTTGGTTTAATTTAAATCCATTTCTAATTTTCACAATCCCGGCCCCAATCTCCCCTGCCATGTGTATGTGTGTGGTCAGGCATTGTTGCCCTTTCTTATCCCAACATGATTGTAAAGGTTCCCTCCAGCGGATCTCATCAATCTTGAGGAACCCTCGGCAAGGTAATAGACAACAACACTGGGGACATGAGCCACCCCAGAGGCGTTAGGATGATCTCCAGTGGAGTTTTGTAAGGGCAAACACGATAACAGTTAATCCTGGCTTTTTCATCGCCCGTTGAGATGTTGAGGTACAGTGTGGCAAACATCAACCACTAGCCAAAGGCACCAGCGCCTCCTTAACAGCCGCAACGGTTGAGAGATGACACTTCCACGCACGTTTGCCTATTTTGACCGCCCAAAGAGCGGCGCGGTGCTGCCGCGCTCCGGTCAGGCTTGGGTATCCCGGCATACCAATATACAGAATGGGCGTGGATATGGCAAGGCTGAAACTTGGCTGATTGGGCGCTTTGTGTTGTTTCATGATCTTCCACTGTGTCAAGGGCAAGCACCGCCCGGCCACCAGCCCAGTCTAAACAGTTATTGAAGAACTCCCCGGCAGGGCTGCTTTCGGAAATGCGCTGGAGAGGAGATTCATGCCCAGGCTGGGGATGCGGATAGTTCAATCTACTACCCGGCCTAACACCCACTCTCCGCCCTCGATTTCCTCCTCCTCCTCGCTGGCGTGAAAGTGGCTTGGGCTCGTCGACGTTTATGATCTCCATTTCTTCTGCTCGCCGGGCCGGGCGGGGAGTGGGGTGAGCGCGGTGGTCGTATCGTCGACAAGAAGCAGGCGTCAATTGGAGCTTGCGCCATGCTTAGCGAAGGCCCTCTTGACTTGGACTGTTTGTCATCCTCCGCTGGAATCATTGGCCGATCGTCTTCGCTGAGTACCACAGCTCGTCTGGTTTTCGTCACTTCTGTGACGATATCAGCTAGGAAATGCTGATCCTGTCGAATAATTCTAGCTTTAGACCTCCTGTTGAATTGATCCGGCTTTGGACCATTCACAAGTAAAGTCTCATGCACTTCATCCTCACACCCATCCTCACCCTTGCTATCTGTAGATTCGCCATTGTCGGTTCGCTATTTCTCAGTCCAGCACCTTGAGAACATCAAGTGCTTTCCAGACTGACCATTTTAATATCATCTCGAACTCGATGGTGAAATATTACTCGAGCATGAGGCAATTACTTGTCAGCCATAGAAACTCAAGCATAAAGCAAATTACCTGCCTACCTTGTACGTAACAGGAAACTTCACCTGGGCGTAAAATATCTATTTCTAGGAAAGGGAAGATACTCTGAGAAACTAGGTCAGTATGACTGGTCCAAGGGAGATCAGCACACCCTTTGCAACTAATACTGAATTCACGCGCCGAATATCACATGTGACATCTACACATCCCCTTGTGATTCCATTCCACGTCGCACCAAATGCTATCCACGTCACCTAGACGCTATCCCCTCAGTCAAGTCCATTCAGGTAGCTTTCCAGCTCAGTCAGGCCATCCCTCAGTTGCTGCTCCTCCAAGCCCAACGAAATCCTCACATATCCCTTAAGGTCCCCATCTTCTCCATCTCCAAAACAATGCTCCCCAGGAACCACACTCACTCCCGTCTTCTCTATCAGTCCCTTTGCAAACAGCGTATCCTGCACTGGTTCTCCATTTTTATTCTTGACTTTGACAAAGGCTGTCCCAGCACCCACAGGAGGAACCCACTCTACTCTCTCTCTATTCTTCTCAACCCACTCTGCAACCAACGCAATGCTCTTCTTACACTTTTCAGCATTCTTTTCCAACAGCTGTGGAAGGACATCATACGACAAGGCAAATGCCGCAACTGCATCATCAAGTCTCGACACTGAGATGGTCGTCCAATCCCTCGCTGTCATGATTTTCTCTCTCAGAAACGTCACATCATTGGAAATAACCCACCCTACACGCACGCCAGGTAGACCAATAGTCTTGGAGACCGATCCTGTGACGACAATGCGCGGGACTTTTCCGGATAGTCCCAGATTGAGGACCGAGGGCGGGGGAGGTACGGTTGGGTCGTGGAATAGGGGGCGGAAAACCTCATCGCAGTAGAGGGTGATGTTATGCTCTGCGGCAATCTCGGCAATAGTCTGGAGGGTATTTTGGGAAAGTACCGCGCCAGTGGGGTTATTGGGGTTGCTATTTCGTCAGTTTTGCTTACGCTCAACTGCCAGGTATCCCCGTGCCTCTGTCCAGTCCAGTCTATCATCGACCAGCACCAGCACCAGCACCAGCACCAGCACCAGTTTCCCTTCCAAGCAACGGCCGCGTAAAGAAAGGAAGGAGAAGAGCGAGAAACTCACTTAATCACAATAGCCCTCGTCTCCTTCTTCACCATCCCTCTCAACTCACCCAGACTATTCTCCCACTGACACCCTCCCTTTCCCTGTGATTCTCCGCATGCGTCCTGTGGCTGCACACGCAACCTCCAGAGAGTAACCTCCGCGCCAAAATATCTCGGAATTTCCCAAAGCTGAGAAAAGCAAGGATACTGACAGATAACATGGTCTCCTTTTCCCACCAGGTTCGTTAACGCAAGATAGTTCGCCATGATAGAGCCGGGAGTTATGATCACGTTCTTCTCCGAAAGTACATTCTCTTCTGCAGACGAAGAAGAAGAATACATCCCCGCAACACGTCTTCGGAGAACTACAGACCCCTCAGAAGGCCCGTAGCTTAGCGGGAGGTCATTGTCGAGGATGGGTTGGTCTGGGGAAAAGGCTTGAAGCTTCGACAGAGAGAGGGTGCCAATGTTGGAGCCTGGTACATGGATCGATGGATGGGTCAATTAATATTCCAGTGCCAATACACAGCAGCGTTTTATCTAGGGCGGAAACTCACCATGTAGCGGAATCTTTGCGAGGCTAGCATGGCGCTGGACTGCAAAGTGTTAGCATCAAGTCAGCAAATGCTTGCGAGAACTCACCCCACTTGTCAATCTTGAACTCGGGAATGTCTTTCATGACCGCTAGGCTTGTGTAAGTCGTGCTGGAAAGAAAAACATGAAAACGCCGGCCCGTCCGTCAAGATATACCGATGATAGCCAGGTCAACCAAAGGGCGTGCGGGGTATGAACGGCATGCACCTTGAGCACCGGCCCGCACACCAGACAAACATGACTGGTTACGCTTAGCGTGGGCTGCGCCCTTCCATTAAAGAGATATCTACAATGCCTAGCATCGAGTCGCTAATGTATGCAGCCTACCCTCTGCAGCAACGCTTGGGTCCATCAACGCCGATGCCAGTGTTCCAAGAAGCAAACAACATTCTCACTCTAACCAGAAGCAAGCCCTCACTGTGTCCACTTTTTGGGTTCAACGCCCTCGGGGGGAACTGTCTCGACGGTGCGATCCTTGACATCGTTCCAATCCGTGCTCAAGGCCGTACCGTTGCTCTCGGTGAAACTCTTCATCATTGCCCGCCGCTGTTCCGGAGTTGAGTTCTTGAAAAGTTTCTTGAAGAAGCCATTCATATCTTTGTCGTCCTCATCATCGTCGTCGAGCTGTAACTTCTCCCAGTTCTTAACTAATCCTTTGCGTGGAGCATTGGAAGAGACTGTGCTTGTTTTGTCTCCATTCGACTCGGTCGACACGTCTGGACCAGCTTTGGATTTCAGGGGCTCAGCCAGCTCCTCCTTGTAGCCGGTAGAATCTGGTTCAACCCGTCCAATCTTCTCCACTCCCCAATTCGCCCATTTGAGGCCCTTCACTTCCTTCTCAACCACAAGCTCAATCTTGCGCGGCGTGACTCTCCAATACGAAGTCACCGGGACAATACTTTTGCTGAACAGGAGGGTCGAGGTAGCTTGGCGGTCTCCTTCCTTCACGTAGGGGGCTGCCTCGCGGGGAATTGGGCTGATATATGCCTGATAGAAAATCCTGTTAGCTAGCGCTTTGGTAGTGTTAATCGATCTAACTCACATGATCCTGGAAGAACTCGACACTGATGTCCTCCTCCTTGACATCCTTGAGAAAGAGGGTAATTGTGACAAGTTTGTCTGTCTGATAGAAGTCGGTGCGTGTCTTCATCATCTCATCGGAGACCGAGCCAGGGGCTACAGTGGTCGGGGGTTTGGAAGGTGCCGGTGACTTTATGAGCAGCGAAGGCGTCGGCTCCTGTTTCTTTGGTCTGGGAGGGACTTTTGTGACGCTAACCTTGCGGCCAGGGTGGTCCGCGGGCAGGGCATCAAGTTTAGCCAAGATCTGAGTTCTCCACGCATATGCTCTGTCCCACGCTCTTTGACTACCGCTCTTAGAAGCCATACTCTTGTAGCCCGAGGCCGACAGCCCCTGCGGAAGACGACTGCCGGGAAACGTCGAGTCCATTCCTGCCTTGGGGTCAACAATGTAGTTGCCATCCGCATCAATCTGGCTCTCGATGCTATCCTTCTCGCTAGCGGGCCGGCCTTCGGCGAGGAGCATGCTCCATCTGGCACAACAGTCCGAGTCGGCGTAGCGACCGAGTCTGTAAAGGGCGACGGCGCGACGGTATTGAGCATCGGTCATATCCATGCGAGTTTTGTCAGAGCCACGCTCGGTGGCGGCGTGGTACGCATGTTCGGCATCGAGAAGGGCTTCGTCGTGGCGCTTGAGCATACAGAGAGCATTGGATCGTGCGAGCAGCCAGGCGGGAGAATTTCCGTCCTCGAGCGCCTTGGTAAGATACTTGACCCCGGTCTCCCATTCCTTGTCTTGGACGGCCTGTAGGCCCAAGTGGCCCATCGAGGACGACATTTTGGCGGTATCAAGCAGAATGGAGTTGACGGTGTCCAACGGAATAATCTAGAAGAATCGAGCTCACCAAGCAATAAGCTTAAGCGTTGCTGTTTCGAGCGCGATGTGCGATGTGCGATGTGATGTGCGATGATGCGTCCAAAGATTTGGCAGCTTTTTGTAGGTAGCAGGAAGGAGAAGAAGCAGAAGAAGGTGGCGGAATCACACTTTCTGCCAGCGAAGCTCTGGTGGGGCATGCGCCTTCCCCCCGCTTCCATCGACTCACCGCCTTCCTAAAACTCTCGTTACCCCGGCTGGACGACGTCAGTGACGACCCTTAGCGTAGGACTCTGATGGGTTTGGCCCCGCAGGCAAACTGTAAGTTGGGTGATTGGAAAGAGGTTCTCACGTAGTAGAAGAAGTGAGTCCGACAGTTTTCGCCGACCCCCTTTCCATGCAGACAGCTAAGCATTTCCCAGGTGCGTTCTCAGCTGCAAAATCCGGAAATTTCAGTGCAGCATCGCCCAGCCGCAATCGACAGCCTCGCGCCTACCTACCTACCTAACCGCACCGGAAGCGCGCAGGCTTGGCAGTCGCATCAAGAACACTGTATTTCCCGCTGCGACAGCTGGAAGGTAAACTCCAGAGCAATTCTAGTCCATTGAGGCTCAGTCGATTGGCGTACGAGTGTCCGGTGTTCGCAGCCCGACGACTGCATCGAAAGGTATGTTGTATGGGAAACGCGGTAATTTCAGTGTAGGTCCCGAGTTAGGGAGGAGGGTTTGCTCGTGAGAATGGGCCGCAAACCTCATTATGGATACCATTACTATTTAGTGTATATAAAGCTCAGATGACCTTTTCATCTGGGTAAAGCGTCGCAAACATGCCTAGAGCCTTGATGGGAAAGGTGAACTTGTAGTTGGGGTATGAGATCATGCAGCTCTTGTTGAAGACGCCCTCAATCGCCTCCTGCAGCCATTCGCCATTCGGCTGCTGTCGCTCCATTATGAGTTTGACGCCCCTCTTGATCGGCACAATATCGGGGTGTTTCGCCTTCAGAAGCCCAATGACTGCCCATGCAGTCATGACCACTTGGGATCCCGACGGATGCTCAATGTATTCGCCCGTCTCGCAAGCCTAGCAGCAGTTAGCATTCACATCCAACCAGCCGCAGAGAGAGACCTCAAGTACCTTGTACGACTCTGACCACCCTCCATCTTCCCTCTGCTTGGATACCAAAAATTCGCAGCCCCGCTTGGCATGCTCGCTGGTTCCATACGTTTCACCAATGCTCGACAAACTTTCCAGCGCAAACATGGTTGCGTACGTAAAGCAGATGCCCCAGCTGCCATACCAACCGCCATGAGGTTTCTGGGCCGTCTTGATCCAACTGACTGCGCGGTTGACAAAGTGCTCAATCTCCTGAGCCCTGTATTCCGGCCAGTGCTTGTGGAAAAGAGACAGGGCCGTGACGACAGCTGTCGTACACTCAGGATACTCGTACTCAACCATGATGTTACCGAATACCTCAGCGGCATTCAGCATTTCCATCCACGGGCCTGCACGCTGTAACTCGTACGATGAGCAGCTGCCGTTGTCGTTCTGGTATGTCAGCAGCGTGTCGATTGCATCGTAGATTCGCCGGTCGTCAACCAGGGATGGGAAGCCAGGTGTCCGTTGCAGAATTATGACGGACTTGAGAGCCTCCGATACACAGTCGCTCACCGCGTAGCCTTGATCCTTGTTGCTAAACGCCCACCCACCCTTCCGTGTGTGGCGATAGCACTTGTCCTGGTCCTTGACGTTTTCCCGGATTTGCTGACTTTCGAGGTACTCCAGAGCATTCATCAGCATTGGGCGCCAACGTGGATCCTCAGTCAGACCTGCATCCATGACAGCTTGAATGGCAAATGCCGTATCCCAGCACTGGACGCCATTTGTTCCATTGCAGAACAACCCCTCGTCCTTGACCCATAGAAACTCCTCAGCTCGCTCACGATGTCGGCGTACCGAGTATGCGTCAGGTCCGTCCCGTATATAACAGACAACAAAGTTCATGACGCCGTTGACAGGGGCCAAGTCCGAAAAATCGGTATTTGCATCTTCCATATCGATCAGCTCCGATGCCCAAGCTTCCGCAGCGTCAGTTAACGACTTAGTTCGCAGATACGGGTTCCAGACGTTGACCAAGAACCAGTTCACGGTGTTAAGGAGCCAGGTTTTTGGGTGGTAGTTCTCGTCGGGATGGATTGTGTTGCGATTTCCAGCCCAGTCGATCCGAGCATAGTCATCCACGTAGAGCTCTTTCCGCAACGACCTGATGGTCTCGGTTTCTTCGCATTGCCATTTTTTAGACCATATGTAACCCATAGCGAGGAAAACCTGCCGCATATGGATCCACCACTTCCACGGGGCAATGGGAACCCAGTCAGGTAGAAGCCAGAGCTCCGGAGGCACTGGGTTGACGATATCCCACTCTGCAACACCCAGCACTGCCAACCAGAACTTAGCCCAGTGGGGGGCGTGAGTTGCTCCGCCGAGTTTATGCAGTGTGGCGCGGGCCTTCACCATCTTGGGGTGGTCGGCATCGACGCCAACTAGTCTCAGGACTGTGTAATTCAGCGCCGTGCCAAAGACCGAGCTCTCCCCTTCAATGTGTAGGCCCCAACCGCCGTCCTCAGGATGTGCGCGTGCGAAGAGGTAGTTCTTGATCTCGGTAGCGTAATACCACGGGATGGGCGTTTTCGTGACATACCAGGCGATAACGACACCTGGCAGGAGGAACATTGGCCCGCCATATTCGCAGCCCCAGTGGCCGGAGGGGAGTTGGAGTTTTTCGAAGAAGGTAAGGCCATTTTTGACCGCATCGAGGGGGCTTTTCGCAGCTGGGAGATCAGGAAGTCCCTAGGGAGGTTAGCAAGGAGAAAGGGGAGGCTCTCCGTTCAAAAGGGACTCACCAAAGGTAGTCCCAGATAGTATTTGTCGGCGACACTTTGCGGCCATTCTTTGGCAGCATCGTCGTCCTCAAGGTAATGCCAGGTCTGGCGGCTTTCGTCGTCGCGCATTCGCCATCGTGTAAAATCGGTTCTTGTCTCGATGCGCTGGCGTTTGGCACCGTGTTTGTCGGTCGAGCCATTGGTGTCGCCGGCCCGTTTTTTTGTCTTCCCGTTTCCGACGACAGGCTGTGGCGATTTCACGCCGTTAACGTTCTTCTCACCCATCGAGAATTGCGGCGCAGGACAGCCTGGAGCCGATTGGGTGACGAGGAAGGTTTTGTGAAGAAAACGATCAAGAGTTGGGTGCTCTGCAAGGGGCGATCGCGCCGTTCCAGGGGCCCTATACGAATTCGCCAATCGGGGCGTCGGATCCCAGACCGTCCCGATGCCCCGCAGGCACATGATTCTTGGCAAAAACCAGATGTTCCACGCCAAACATCGCGGGAAGGAACATCATGGCGACTCCTTCCAAAATATTGACGGAACAGAAGGGTCCCAGACTCATCTCGCGTGTGCACCTCGTAAATTAGAGCCAATGACTGATCCATTGAAACAATGCATGCATCACCACTACTGGATACTGATACGTTTGCCAAGGGCGAGTCACATCCAGGATGCCTCGTATTCTGCGGTCATCCCGCTCCAATGCCCGGCCAGCAAGCTTGGTGACTATTCCGCCCTGCAACAGCTCGGGTGCTCTTTCCCAAATCGAAGGCCTCTTAGAGTCGATTGTTGATGCAATTTCTAATGGCGTCACATTGGAAATCCCCTACAGAGATGCCCGATCCTCCTCGGTGCGGAGCCGTGCCAGAGCGGAGGTTGTGAGATTTCCGGGAAGGAGTATCCAAGAAGCCAAAAAGTTCGGTGAGTAACTCATTGGACGCAAATCACTTTGAAGCCGGCTGTCCTGCCTCGAAGCAATACTCATCAAGGTCTACTGTCTAGAATGCTTGTTTCGTATCATCGAGTTATCCCATGAAGCCCTGCTCAATGGAACTTTGATCACAAAAAGGTTGGGTCCCGCCTGGGGATCTAACCTCTAGTGATGCTAAGTGCCTGCCTTGCTGCAGGAACCTTTACTACCAGAACACCGACCTATTCAGATCGCAAGACGTTGTCGACGACATGGTCGACAATCTCGCGTTCACACTCGGGGTAGGCCGCGCAGACTTGAACATTGTAGGTTCAGTTTGCCGTCATCAGCCAGATATGTGCTGACATCTGTAGGTGGCGGCAGCAAAAGGACTCATATCTGGACCGATAGACTTGATCACGAGGGATGGAGAAACTGTTCGTTGTGGTCTTGCCGGGGATGGAGTAAAGAACCCGAGCCCTTTCAACATTGAAGCCATTTGGTTGATTATTACAGGTGCTGCTTCCAACTATCCAGTCCATTGAAAAAGTCGATTTTCATGGTGCAAAGTGGCTGCTCGTAGTTGAGAAGGAGGTATGGTCGCTGGTTCTTCTGATGACGAATCGACTTGCTGACCTTCAGGCATCCTTCCGGACGTTGGCTCTGAGAAAATATTGGAATCACAGCCGAGCAGGCCCAGGGGTTCTGGTGACGGTGGGTATTTCTTGCTGCATGCTGGGGACCAGTTCTGAGTGTTTGTTTCAGGCAAAAGGCTTCCCGGACCTGGCTACAAGAAAGTTCCTACACATTTTACAGTCCATCAGACCCGAACTTGTCTTCCTCGGTTTGGTTGACTATGACCCTCACGGTATCTCTATTCTGCGTACCTATAAGTACGGAAGCAAACGGCTCGGCCACGAGGAGAATGTCACAATCCCGGGCATGAAGTGGCTCGGAATTCGCAGCGGCGATCTCTTCGTCCACAACTCTCCGCTCATAGGCCAAGAGGCGCAAGACGAAGTGGCACTCCAATTTCAAGCATCACGCTACGGTGTCCGAGGTGAGTAAGCCGGAAGGCACGCTAATCTAGGGCCACTGACCCGCTCACCTGCTGCAAATATAGATGCCGCTAGGCCTAGCAAAAGGCGGAGACTTGCGCAGACAGCCAACTACCCTGAGCCTATCTCGACCTCCGTTCTGACTCGAGCAGATAGAAAGAAGGCTGTGAACGTAATCAAGGATATTGGTTCCATGGACAACCTGGATGCCGATTCTAGGGAGCATCTTGGAGAGCTGCAAACGATGTTGATGTTGAATGTCAAGGCGGAAATCCAAGCCGTGGACAACTTTGGCGACATGACGGAGTGGCTGGATGACAGACTGCCGCGATGTGTATAAAACGTGGGATTGTCAGCGATGATGGAGTCTTTTAGGGAGGGAGGAATGCCAGCCGTGGCGTCTTCTGATCTGAGATATGATGCTTTGACTTGAGATCTTCGAGGTGAGACACTGCAGAATTGAGTTTAACCTCAGTTTTGATGCATCCAAGGGCTTCGTAAGATACAGGCTTTCGGGTTTTGGGACTTGCCTATATGACATTGGCCCTCGAAAAAACCAGCCTCTTTGGAGGCTATCTTAATCTCTCCCTGTGCTTTTTTATCCCAAGTTCCTTCTCACTTCTTCAACTTACTCCACGTGGGGTCAAGCCGCTCAACCTACCAGCGCAAAAGACCAAGCCAGAAACAAATTCTGTCGAATCTTGACCAGACTCTCAACCCACAAAGCATACCGGCGTGCTACATCGAGGTCTGAGAAGCCATTTCCGGAAAATTAGAAATTCAGTACAAGCGCCATCACTCATACATTGAGCAAAAGAAAGCAGGTGCAGTGAATCATCTGCCGTCGACCAGCAAGGTGAACACTGTGCTGAGCCCCACTTCGCACCCCAATCCGCACTGTTTGGGCCCCAAAGTCAATCACGGCTCCAAAAATTTTCAACCCAAAAAGATTTTGGCGTGCTGCGCGCCCTTTTTCTGGAGAAGTGAATGACCCAGCGGTGATTGGTGACGCATTTCACATCCATCCCTCCTTAAAAAAAAGAATCTTCAAGATCCCACTCACCACGTGCAACACAACTCAAACACAACGCAAACAACAAACAAAACAAACTTTTTTACAACGTACAGTTGAGAGAAAATGGAAAACGGAGAGACCCTTAACCTCACCCCGGACGAAATCGACGATCTAATCTTCTTCGCCCGTACGGGCGATATCGCTGAGCTCAGCGCTTTTCTCGCCCAACTAGTGTCTGAGCGTGCTGCTGCTGCTGCTACTACTACTGCGGCGGACATCCTCCTTGCAGCTAGGGATGAAGGACGTTCCACTTGTTTGCACATGGCGGCGGCGAATGGTCACCTCGGTGGGTATTCCTCTCTCTCTTTCATATGATGAATGTGGATTAGTATGAGAATGAACAGGTGTGCTGATGAGATGCGATGAGATGGATGAGTGGGAAAAGACACTGTCAAGTTTCTCCTCTCGCAGTTTGCTACTTCTCCGACGACGGCTACTACAGCAGAGTCAGAGTCACAGTCAGAGTCAGAGACAGAGTCAGCGGAGACAAAGTCAGTATCAAAGTCAAATCCCAAGCAGGCATTTCTGGACGCCCCCAACGAGTACGGCAACACTGGACTGCACTGGGCGGCGCTAAGTGGACATCTCGATGTGGTCAAAGTCCTAGTGGAGGCGGGGGCGTCGGTGGCGTTGGCGAACGACAAAAACTATGTCCCGTTGGATCTGGCAAGTTTCAACGAAAAGTTTGACGTTGTGGATTACTTCCTCAAACAGTCGGAGCAGCTGGAGAGTAAGAATGAAAAGGACGGGCTGAGTGGGGCGGTTGGGGGTATGAGCGTTGAAGTGGAAGACGGCGAAGAGGAGAAGGAGGGACAGGGACAGGGTGAATCTGCGAGTTCATGAAAGAGGTCAAGATCATGATGATCTTAGAGGGGATTCAGTCGGTATGTATACCTACGGGGTTGTTCATCTGCATGTTTCATTTCGGGATGGGGGCTATCACGAGAGTCTTCGTTGGCAAAATGGGAACGACAGCTGGGACACACGGATGTTAGGTGTATTGGAGGAGGCACATGACCATGGTTAGAACTAGTTGAGATGCATGCTTCACTGTCGAGTGGTTGACAGGACAGACGGAAACCCTAACCCTCACTTCGTCACGCCCTTCGGAGGACAAGCGGTGATGACTGGCTGAAACATGATTTCAACAGGATACAGAACTCACCTGTGTGGTGGTGTTTGAGTTGAACTCTGCAACCCTAGAAAAAATGGCTACCCCTCCCTCACCCTCTACCCTCCGCTCCTTTGGTCTCTCAGACCAACTCGCTCTTGAACCTCTTCCTGGTGGGCGAGGGTTGTGTTACCGCACTGGAAGCATTGTCCTACGACCTGTCGACGACGCAGCAGAGGCGGAATGGTTGTGCCACTTGACGGCCACCCTACTCGCCCGCTTCACTCCTGAAGCATACCGTCTCGCGGCTCCCATCCCCGCTGTGACTAGTCCGGATCGTTTTGTCATTGACGGCTGGACGGCCTCAACCTATCTCCCCGGACGTGTGTCGCTAGAGTTGAACCACTTCCCAGCCATTTTCGCCGCAATCCGCGCCTTTCACGCCAACCTAGCTGAGCTCATCCAGGAAAAACCCTCTGAAGTGGCGAACCGAGCTTTTAATCGGTTCGACGAAGCCGACCACGTCACTTGGTGTGAAAAATCCCTTGACCATGTCGAGGAAGTAAACGGGGACATGCTCGCTCAGCTCCGACCGTTGTTGGGCCGGCTGGAGAGTGCAATGCGACCACTTCCGAGCCCGAATTCAAATCCGGATCCGGATCCGATGCATGCGTCGGGCATGGAGGCTACATGTACATCAAGTGGGGGGGATTCGGATCCACGACTCCGTCCACAGTTGGTGCACATGGATTTGTTGGGCAACATACTCATCGAAAAAGGCGGGCCTCCGGGAATCATCGATCTTACATTTTATTGGAGACCGGCGCTGTATGCGGAAGCGGTCATGGTAGCTGACGGGTTGGTTCACATGCCCAATGACGCGGATCGGAAGGCGTTACTCGAGAAATACCTGAGGGAGGACCTGAGGGAGGACCTGAGGGGGAACATACGGGAGGAGGACGAAAAGGTCGATTTCGTTCGGGTGCAGCTGTTGATTCGGGCCCTCCACTGGCGCTATGTCACGTTTGCTATCGATCCGGATCTCGAGTGGATTAGGGTGAATCTTCCAAAAGCAGACTATGCGGGAGCGGCGAATATTATTTTGGGCTTTGTCGAGTGCTAGTGCTAGTGCTAGTGCTAGTACTTGGGATGTCATGGCCATGTCATCTGCGGTTTGTTACGTATCTAATCTGACCTAACCTAGGGATGAGAAGAAACGAATGGACTTTCTACGCGTTAGGTTCGGAAGTGGGCTTGTCTTGACGCTAAGGCAGGAATAGAGTTCTGAAGATGTCTGTTGAGAAATGTCTGGCCTCACCAGCAATGGTAGGTCACCGACGGGAACACTCAACTTATAAATAGACCATGGCTTCACCCTCCATAAAGGCTCGACGCCTAGTTGGGAACCAAAGACATCTCTCTATCACTGTCACCCCTCCCAGTACATGTAGCGTGGCCTTCAGACTGGACGGGAATCGGGCCTGCAGAATAAAGGCCTGGTTCAGAACGTCGGATAGGTACCTTACATAGCACTTCGGCAAAGGCCCCTTCCCTTGGGCTCAAGTAGAGACGGGAAGCCCGCCCGTCTGGTTGGGTTGGCATGTGACTGACAGACAGACAGACAGATCCTCGTGGCTTTCACCATACCGAGTGTAGAATATTAGTGTATTCTAGAAAACTTGGCGAGCATCAAGATGGCCGCACGGGTAGGTTGGGCAGGGCAGTTGGTGGCGGTATCAGGAAGGTTGGGGGGTATAAAGGCGCCTTTGAAAAAAAGCATCAGAACCCACATCTTCGTATCGAAAACACCATACAGAAACTCGAAAAGACCCGAACCGGTCAGCGAGCAAGTCCAGTAGTGTGGTACGTAGTGTGATCCGTAGTGTGGTAGCTTGCTTGGCAAACGCAACCTTTGGTCGAACCGGCAAACCAAACGCAGCCACGCAGGGTATGAGGGTACGAGGGTACGAAGTGCCGTGCCTTAGGTAATTGCCTTCAGGAGATGCGGGATGCGGAACGCGGAATGCAGAATGCGGGAAACTGGTGGTGGCCACCGGGAACTTGTGCGACGGTGACGACTGCGACGGACGGAACTGCAGCCGAAACCAAAAAAAAAAAAAGAAAAAAAGAAAAAACACTTGCCTCCCGCTTCTCCCCCCTGATTTTGTTTGCGGTTGGCTCTCTCTTCGACGAGACGCTTTCCGCGAGTCCGGCTCGGGGATGAGCGAGAGCGAAGCGATTTATGCTTGGGTGATGATGATGACGTGAGATGGGATGGATGCACTTGTGCTTTGCTGGAATCGGACGATGCCGCAGCGGACACAACAAAACACAACACAGCCCCCTCGCATGCGCCTCCCGAAGGCAACAAGCTTGGTAAATAATACGGGACATTCGCCCTAGTTGCAAAGGTTCAGCTTCAAACCATCCTTAGTGTCGGAAACTTCCAAATTTATGATTAACATCCAGAAACTCCCAAATTCATAATCATCATTCAGAAACCCCAAATTTATGATCAACATCCTAACATACATACGCAGTACACCATGGTACTCATCAAGACTGCCCCATACGGCGACTGGAAAAGCGCGATAAGTGCTGAGACTGCCACGGCTGGCACCCGGTCTGTTTCGTCGGCTCGAGTTTGCGTACAGTCCCCAACATCTCATGATCCAATACATGCATACATCTAACTCTTTCTCTCCCTTGACTGTAGACAGAAACAGGTCGGGCATTCTTCCTTGAGTCTAGACCAGATGGGACGAACGGCATTGTGGAAATCACACCGGATGGCGAGCCTCAACACGTCCTCCCTTCCGGATACAGCGCCAGTACTACTGTTTACGAGTATGGCGGTCTTTCCTACACACCCGTGCCTGGTGGTTTGACACGCATCATCTTTTCGGATTCCAAGAGGCAGTCGTTGAACCTCCTCAACGTTGACGATGGAACCGTTGAGACACTATCCCAATCGACGACGCTCCGTTACGCCGATTTCGATTGCCATCCCGAGATATGGGATGATATTCCAGCCCATGCTTGGGTGGTTGCTATCGAGGAGGACCACTCAGATCCCAGACCGGAAGGAGTGATAAATCGCGTCGTTGCTATCAACCTGGCAACCAAAAAGATCCAGCGGATTTCTGAAGGTGCCGATTTTTACTCGTATCCCCGGTTCAGCCCCAACGGCTCCGAAATCTGTTGGCTGCAGTGGGATCACCCGAACCTCCCCTTCGCAGGTACTCAACTATACGTTGCCGACTTTAACGAGGACGATGCATCGCTGTTGAATGCAAGGGCTGTCGCTGGAGATGCTGATGATTCCATTGCGGAACCCAGGTGGTCTCCTGATGGCGATCTTTTCTTCGGATCAGACGGTTCCGGCTACCGCCAGCTGTGTCTAATGCGGGACGGCGAGAGAGGGAGGATCCTCCTACCGGGGCTTCAGAATGCTGAGTTTGGAGATGCTCATTGGATGGTGGGATGGTGAGTGCTCCGTCCCAAGAACAAACTGCCTTGGAGGCTGTGCTGACAGCCCCTTTCTAGCCAAACTTATGTCTTTCTGACCGAAGATACGATTGTCGCCGCGCCGGTGCAGAACGGGCAATACCAGTTGGTCTATATCGATCTTCGAGCCCAAGACTGGGCCACTCTCGATGTACCACTAGTTGAGCATCGCATGGACTGTCTGGCGCCGCTGTCCGCAACTTCGTTCCTCGCCATCGGTAGCGGATACACGACCCCTCGGGGGGTGTACCGTGTTGATATTCTAGATGATCTAACGACTGAAGTGACACTCATCAGTTCATCAGTGGACACGCCTCTCCCCGAGACGGTATTCTCAATACCAGAACCAATCAGCTTCACGACGCTCAAGGCGCCTCACCGTCAGGTTCATGGATTCTTCTGGCCTCCACATAACCCACGGTTTGTAGGCCCCGAAGACGAACTCCCTCCCCTGATCATCAACTCTCATGGTGGGCCTACCGGGCACACCCCTCCAGGGCTCGACATGCGTTTCCAGTACTTCACAAGCCGAGGATACGCATATCTTGCTCTCAACTACACCGGCAGCTCGGGACACCGTCGGGCCTATCGAGAGGCTCTCAATGGGCACTGGGGAATTCTTGATCGAGACGATGTCGCCGAAGCAGTTGAATACCTGGCATGGAGTGGGCGAATCGATCGGAAGAGGGTAGCCATTGAAGGAGGGAGCGCCGGAGGCTTCAACACGCTCTGCAACCTAACATGGCACCCGGACGTGTTTGCAGCTGGAGCAGCCTATTGCGGCGTTAGCGACATCAAGACGCTCGATGCGAAGATGCACAAGATGGAATCCCATTACACGGAGCGATTGCTGGGCTTGCAGGGGAAAACGCCAGACGAAAAGGCGCAGCTGTTTAGGGATCGAAGTCCCCTGTATCACGCCCAGTACATTACGGCGCCGCTCCTACTTGTGCATGGAGATGAGGATACCGTGGTGCCGATTGAACAGAGCAAGGAGATACAACGCAAGATTAATGAGCGGGGAGGCGAAGTAGACCTGATTGTTTTGGAGGGGGAGGGGCACATGTTTAAGAGAGCAGATTCATGGCTGAAGCTTTTGGTCGAGACAGAGAAATGGTGGCGCAAGACGCTGCTGAAGCTGCCGACGCCAAAAATTGATCAATAGGACTGACGGACTGGGTGGGCCAAATCGACTACAAAGGGGAAGGAGCGATGCATTGCTGGTGTTTGTGATTTTTGGAGGAAATTGATAGATACCTACCTACCTACCTTAGTAACCAGAAATTTACCTAACAATTCCCTGTGATTCTTAACTTCTTCCATGCTTCGAATTCTTGGCTGCGATTCCATCGACG
>Ga0247763_1000761_pt1 | contig 19307 bp, 13 predicted proteins | sample UWRJL141409B4_FD_179926 | JGI IMG/M metagenome (GOLD analysis project Ga0247763, IMG submission 179926) | Plant litter microbial communities from Arlington Agricultural Research Station in Wisconsin, United States - UWRJ-L141-409B-4 | ecosystem: Environmental > Terrestrial > Plant litter >...
AGAACAGCTCGGGCGCCAGGAACGCGATCTTGCCATTGATGATGCCATCGCGCGTCTTGTACAGGCCGGCGTCTTCCGCCATGCGCGCGATGCCGAAGTCGAGCAGACGGACGCGGCCCTCGAGGTCGAGCAGGATGTTGCCCGGCGACACGTCGCGGTGCAACACCTCGGCGGGCGTGCCGTCGGGGCGGCGAAAATCGTGCGCGTGGCCGAGCGCCTCGAGCACGCGCAGCGCGATGTAGAGCGCGTGCTCCCAGGCGACGGGGCGCCGCACGAGCTGCGTGTACTTCAGCCAGCGGCCGAGATCGTAGCCGTGCACGTACTCGAGCACCATCGAGTAGCCCTCGTCCTCTTCGCCGAAATCGAGCACGCCGACGATGCCAGGGTGCTGCAGGTTCGAGAGGATCTGGGCCTCGCGGATGAAGCGCGCCGTGCTCTCGGTCAGGCTTCCCGCGCCCACGAGGATGCGCTTGATCACGACTGCCTTGGAGAAGCCCGCGGCGCCCTCCACGCGCCCGAGATACACGACGCCCATGCCGCCTTGCGCCAGCCGCCGTACGATGCGGTAGCGACCGAGCACCGGCTGGCCCGCGACGTCGCGATCGACGCCCATGCTCACGGCGTCTGCCCCCGGCGCAGGTAGACGTGCGTCTCGCGTCCAGCGCGGCTGAGCCACACCGCGAGCGCGCGGCGATCGCGCGGCCATGGGCTGGCGATCGAGAAGCGCCCCTGCGCGTCGAGGGCGGGTCTCTGCTGTTCGACGCGCACGTCCCAGCCGGGCATGGCGGTGCCGCGGATGGTGACGGGCTCGCCGGGTGCGACGGCGAGCTCCGTCGGCACGTCGAGCGTCGCGGTGGCAGCCGCGTTGTCGAAGGCGATGCTCACGGGCGTGCGCCGCGAGAGCCGCCCGCCGCCCTGAAAGTGGAACACGTGCTCGCCCTCGGTGAGCTTGCCCGGCTCGAACGCGTAGGCGGGCTCGCTGAGCGCGATGGTCTCTCTCGTCTTGTCGGCGCGCTCGTGCCAGAGCTCGAGGTTCGACACCTTGGGGGCGTTCTTCCAGGCGAGCTCGATGCGGGGGAGCCTGTTCTGGTAAAGCACGGTGTAAGGCCGCCCGTCGGCGACGACGCGCGTGGTCGGCGCCTTGGCGACGACGCGGCGAGTCCCGGCGTCGCGCAGCACGCGAACCCGGCCCTTGTAGCTCGCGCGAGACGCGCCGTCGCACGAGAGCTGATACCGAAAGCTGCCCGGCCCGAGCTCGAGCGCCACCGCGGTCACCCCCGCGGCATACGTGCGCTTGTCGCCCGGCCCCTGGAGGTCGACGCGGCCGTGGCCCGCGCAGGCGTCGCCGAACGCGAAGCGAACGGCGGTGGGGGGGGCGGGGTCGTGGATGATCAGCGAGTCGCCTGCCGCGACCTCGATGTCGGCGTAGTCGAGGCTCTTGCCCAGGATGTCGAGCCTCGCGCCTCGGCGCAACGTGCCGCGCTGGCCGGCGAGCAGCGTCTCGCGACGGCCCTGGGTCTCCACGTCGGCGCTCGCGGCGTGCACCTCGACGCGTGTGTCGCGATCCGACGCGCTGATGCGCGCTCGGCCCTCTCTGGCCACCACGATAACTCCGCCCGGTACCTCGATGCGAACGGCGCTCGCGCCTCCCGCCGTGAGGCCGCCGCGCGTGGCAGCGACCAGCACCGACGGCTTGGGCGCGATCACATAGTCGCCCGGCTCGTCGAGCGTGGCGTGCTCGCTGTCGCGCGACAGCTCCACGCTGGTATGGCGCCCGAGGCGCAGGGTGCTGCCGGGCGCGATCTCGGAAGCGCCTTCGGCGAGCGTCGACCAGCCCGTGGGGTTTGACAGGCGCGCGCCGCGGCCCCGAACGCGAGCCATCAGGGGCGCGGCGGCCGCGGCTGCGCTCGCCGGCTCGCTCGGGGCCTGCGCCGCGGGCGGGCGGGGCAGAGGCGCCCGCGTGACCCCCTCCGGCGACACGATCACCTCGTCGCCGGGCTGGAGGTCGCTCGAGCCGCCGAACACGGCGTGCCCGACCTGTACGATGAAGCGTACGCCGCCCTCGGCGGGGCTCAGGCGTACGGTGGAGCGCGAGTCGATGCGCGCGAGGCCGACGCGCGTCTGCACACGCACGGCCTCTGCGCCCGACTGCAGGATGGCTTGCCCCGTCTCGACGTCGAAGGCGAGCGTCTGCTCGCTCGGCGGCTGCTCCGAGAAGCGGATGCTGGTGAGCGCTTCGAGCGCCAGCGCGCTGCCGTCGTCGAGCTCGAGCCGCGCGGAGGAGTCGAGCAGGGTGCGCACGCCGTCGCCCAGGTGAAAGGTGTCGCCGGTCGCCGCGGGCCGCCAGCGCCCGAGTTGCCCGGCCGTGTCGCGCTCGACGCTCCCGCTCGAGCTCGTCAAGCGCGCGAGCGGAGCGTCGCTGCCGCAGCCGCCGCACGCGGCGAGCAGGGCCTGGCCGAGCGCGAGGCAGACGCCCAGCCGCGCCAAGCCGCGGCGACGGCTCTCGGCGCTCGCCCGATGCTGCGCCCTGGCTTTGGAACGGACCGGCATCAGCGTCCGCTCCCGAGCAGGTCGGCGTTGAGCACGACCACGCCGTCGGCGCGCACCTCGATGCGGCGACGCTGGCTCATGTGTCGCGGGGCCTCGATCACCACCTCGTAGCTGCCAGGCGGCAGATCGAGCTGGAAAGCGCCGTCGCGATCGGTGCTGACGCGCTTGCCGAGGGGCTCGATGCGCACGGTCGCTTGCAGGCCCCGGCCCTCGAACGAGCGCACCACGCCGCGCACCTGACCGTCCACGCTCCCGGCCTGCAGCTGAACACGGACCAGGTTGGGTCGCTCGGCGCTCAGGTCGACCTCGATCACCTGGGGCTCGAGCCGCTCCGCTTCCACGTGCAGCCGAGCCTTGCCCGCCGGCAGCTGCCCCAGCCGGTACGTCTGCATGTCGACGTGCGGAACGGGCAGCGAGCGCCCGGCGACCTCGACACGGAGCGTGGCGTCGCTCAGCGGATAGCCATCGCTGGTCGTGACGGCGACCTCGAGCGTCGCGAGCGCTGCGGGCGGCGGGGGCTCGAGGCGCTTGGGCGCGGGCGCCGGCTCCTCGGGCGCGGTCGGCTCCCAGGAGAGCAGCCGCCAGCTCATGCCGAACAGCACCTGGAAGCGCGGTTCGATGGGCACGAGCTCGTCGCTCGCGGTGGCGGAGGGGCGAGCGCTCAGCGACGTGTCGGTGACCAGCCGCAGCGCCGCTCGCTCACTCAGGTGATAGCGGGCGCCTGCGCTGGCTCGAAGCGGCGCTCGCGTCAGCTCGGGGGCGCCTTCGCCGATCAGGGCGTCGCCGCTCAGCTCTGCGATGATCTCGGCAGCTCCCACGCGATAGGCGGCGCCGAGCCCAAACGGGATCGCGTCGAACGAGCTCAGCCCGAGCGAGAGTCGATCGCCGCTGCGATATCGCTCGGGGTCGTCGATCAGGGCAGCGCTCGGGTCGTAGCGATAGCCCGCCATGAGCCCGACGCTGAAGGGCACGTCGTGCGGCACCCACGCCCCGAGGGCCAGCGCGGCCAGGCTCGGCTTTCCGAGGGATGCGCCCAGCGAGCTGCCACGTGCGAAGCCGGCGCTCGCGCCGAGCCCGACGTGGAAACGCGCGAACTGCCAGCCCGCGCGCGCCAGGATCTCGCTGTCGAGCACGGTCCCCGTGTCGGGACCGAGCGGGTCACCGGGGTGGCGGTCGTGGCGCAGGTTGCTGCCGAGCGACACGCCGAGCCACTCGAGCGGGGTGACGCTGGCCGTGGCTCGCGCGCCGATGCGGTGATGTGCGCCGGGAGCCGCGCGCAGCGGCTCGGTGTAGCCGTAGCCGACCCCGCCGCCCACGTCGACGCCGCGCGCAGCGAGCGCCACCACCGGCACGCGGAAGTACCCGGCGCTGCCTGCGAGGTCAGGCCCGTGTGAGACGGGCTCGGCGTGGCTGGGTGCGGTGCTGGCGATCAGGCACAGCACCACACACGGTCCGACCCCGATCGAAGCCGCGCTCCGGCTCGGGTCAACGCCTGACTGACTCTGAAACACCTGCCCCGAGATCAACGGCACATTCGGCGCCGCGCAGGAGCCCGCGTCGGGGGGGGCGGCCCCGAGGGCTCGATGGGCCCTCGGGGCGGCGGGCCGCTGGCGAAAAGCGCCGGGCTCAGCGCTCGATCACCACCTCGAGATACTCCGCCGGCACCGCGAACGAGTGGGGCTTGCGGTTGCAGCGCGCGGCGAGCGCCGCGATGTCGCCGGCGAGCTTGCCCTGGCCTTCGGCGTCGAGCGCGCCGAATGCCTTGTGGGTCGGGCCATAGAAGCGGCGGAAGATGTCGATGAAGTGCTCCGTCGACTCGTAGCGGAGCACGAAGTCTCGCCGCTCGGCGCGCAGCGAGCGCACGCTCGGGAACAGCTCGCGCAAGCGCGCCTCCTGCCCCCACGCGATGGGTGACGTGACGCCAGCCGGTGGCGGCACGTAGCGCCCGACGGTGCCGAGCAGCTGCCCGATGAAGCCTTCCTTCGTCCAGTTGGCGAGGCCGATCTTGCCTCCCGGCTTGACGACGCGTGCGACCTCGCGGGCGGCCTTCTCCTGGTCGGGCGCGAACATGATGCCGTAGGTCGACAGCGCCACGTCGAAGCTCGCGTCGTCGAACGGCAAGCGCTCGGCGTCGCCCTCGAGCAGCTCGATCGTGAGCCCTTCGGCTCGGGCGCGCCCTGCCGCGCGCTCGAGCAGCGCCGGCACGTAGTCGAGGCCCGTCACCCGGCACCAGCGCCGCGCCGCGGCGAGGGAGGCGTTTCCGTTGCCACAGGCGACGTCGAGAACGTTCGAGCCGGCATCGATGTCCAGGGCCTCGCACAGCGATTCGCCCACCGCCTGCAACGTGGTGCCGATCACGGCGAAATCGCCGGAGGCCCACATCACCTGCTGGCGGGCCTTGAGCGCGGCGAGATCGACGGAACCGCTCTGGTTTTGCTGGTTCTGGGGCTGGGAGGGGGTCTGGGTCATGCTTTGGCTCACGCTCTGGGTCATGGGTTGCTCCACACTGGGCCACCGCGATCGGGTGGCGTTCAGATGACTGCTCGTTGTATGGGCGGTAGCGAGCACACGAGCCATGACTGCCCGTCGGTTCCACATGACCGTTCGTCTGAGCGAGGGAGACGGCCTCCGGGGAGGCTGGTACGCCGCCCCTGCGCGCGCGCCGCGATGAGCACCGACACGCTGTCCGAGGTGCTGCGCGCCGTCCGCCTGACCGGCGCCGTCTTCTTCTCCGTCGACGCGGCGGCGCCGTGGGTGGCCGAGGCGCCGCACTCGACCGCGATCGCGCCGTACATCATGACGGGGGTCGAACACGTGATGGAGTATCACGTCATCACGGCGGGCTCGTGCTGGGGGGGCCTGCCGGGCGAGGAGCAGGTGCGGCTCGACGCGGGTGACGTGATCGTCTTTCCGCACGGGGACGGGCACGTGCTGTCGAGCGCCCCCGGCATGCGCAGCGAGCCCGCCCTCGAACATTTCCGTCAGGCGCAGCGCACGCGCTTGCCGCTCTCGCTCCAGCTCGACGGCGGCGGCGACGAGCGCTCGCAGATCATCTGTGGCTTCCTCGGCTGCGACGCGCGCCCGTTCAACCCGTTGCTCGCGACGCTGCCGCGCGTGATGCACTTGCCGCGACAGAGCGCCGACGACGGGGTGCTCGAGCAGCTCGTGAGGTTGGCGCTGGCCGAGTCGCTCGCGGCCCGGGCGGGTGGCGAGTGCGTGCTGGCCCGCCTCAGCGAGCTGCTCTTCGTCGAAGTCGTTCGGCGCTACATCGCGACGCTGCCGGCCGAGAACGTGGGCTGGCTCGCCGGGCTCCGCAACGAGAGCGTGGGCCGCGTGCTGGGTAAGCTGCACGACCGCCCCGCGCACCCGTGGAGCCTCGACGAGCTGGCGCGCGAGGTCGGCGTATCTCGCTCGGTGCTCGCCGAGCGCTTCGCGCACTTCATGGGGATCCCGCCCATGCAATATCTCGCGCAGTGGCGCATGCAGCTCGCCGCGTCGCTGCTCACCAACTCCTCGATCGGCCTGTCGGAGATCGCCGATCGGGTGGGTTATGGCTCCGAGGCGGCGTTGAGCCGTGCGTTCAAGCGCTGGGTGGGGATGGCGCCTGCTGACTGGCGGCGGGGCAGGCGGGCCGAGCTGTTGGCGACCTGAGCGTCCCCCGCGCGCGCCGCAGCACGGAGGGCGGCGTGCCGAACAGGCGCACGAACGAGCGGCGCATGCGCTCGATATCGCCGAAGCCCGTGCGTTCGGCGACGGCCGCGAGCGAGGGCGCGCCCGCCTCGATCAGCGAGCGTGCGGCCTCGACGCGCAGGCGTTCGACGGCCTTTGCGGGGGTGACGCCCGTCTCCGCGGCGTAGGCGCGCGCGAAGGTGCGCGGGCTCATCTTCATGCGAGCCGCGAGCGTGGCGACGTCGAGCGCGAGCTCGAGCCGCTCGCGCATCCAGGCGTTGAGCTCGGCGAAGCGCCCGTCAGCTGGCCCGAGCTCGAGCAGGCGCGAGTGCTGCGTCTGCCCGCCGGGGCGCTGCGCATACACGACCAGCTCGCGCGCGACCTCCTTCGCGACGGCCGCCCCCAGGTCTTCCGTGATCAGAGCCAGCGCCAGGTCGATGCCGGCGCTGATGCCCGCCGACGTCCACACCTGCCCGTCGCGCACCCAGATGCGATCGGGCTCGACCTGGACGGAGGGGTACTCTCTCCGCAGCTGAGCCACTCGGCACCAGTGCGTGGTCGCCCGCTTGCCGTCGAGCAGCCCGGCTTCGGCCAGCAGCAGCGCCCCGGAGCACACGCTCGCGATGCGGGGCGCGCGCTGGCCCGAGCGGCGCAGGAAGTGGAGCAGGCGCCCGTCCTTCCGGGCGGCGTCTGTCCCGTTGCCGCCAGCGACGAGCAGCGTGCCGACCCGGCTCGGCGGGGGCAATGCCTCCGCGGCGAGCGCGACGCCGGAGGAGGAGGGCACCATGCCGGGCAGCGAGGCCCCGAGCCGCAGCGGATAGGCGCCGGGCGCGTGGTGGGACGCGATCTCGAACGCGGCGATGGGGCCCGCCGCATCGAGCAGCTGAAAGCCCGGAAAGAGCACGATCCAGAGCGGGCGTTGCGCGGCCACTCGATGCAGGATAGCTCGCCGCGCGTTGGCGGAAAAGGGGGCTTATTTGTCCTTTCCGCCAGGACCTGCAGAGCAGAAAATTGGAGCTGTGCGGGGCCAGGAGCCCCGAGGAGAAAAATCATGACTGCACCGATCAGCGTCGTCTTCGCGCTCTTTCCACAGCTCACGCAGCTCGACTTCACGGGGCCGTTCGAGGTGCTCCAGCGCCTGCCGGGCGCGCGCCTCGTGGTGGCCTCGCGCGAGGGCGGCGAGCTCACAGCCGACAGCGGGCTGTCGTTCGCCGGGCTCGATCGCCTCTCCGACATCGCATCGGCCGACGTGCTGTGCGTGCCGGGGGGCTACGGCGTCACGACCGCCCTCGGTGACCGCGCATACCTGGCCGAGGTGCGGCGCCTTGGCGCGGGCGCCCGCTACGTCACGTCGGTGTGCAGCGGTTCGCTGATCCTGGCGGGAGCGGGCCTGCTCGAGGGCAAGCGCGCCGCGTGCCACTGGTCGTGGCGGCCGCTGCTCGCCGAGCTCGGCGTCAGCGTCGAAGCGGGTCGCGTCGTACGCGACGGGAACGTGATCACGGGCGGCGGCGTCACCGCGGGCATCGACTTCGCGCTCGCGCTCGTCGCCGAGCTCGCCGGGGTGGAGACGGCGCAGCGCATTCAGCTCTCGATCGAGTATGACCCGGCGCCGCCGTTCGACGCGGGCAACCCGGAGCGCGCGCCCGCGCCGATCGTGGCCGCGCTGCGCGAGCGGGTCGCCCTGCAGTACCCAGAGCGGCGCGCGGCGCTCGCAGCGCTGAGGGAGTGATGTCGAGCGCGCGGCGCGGGCGGGGGCGTAGCCCCGTGCTCGTCGTCAGGTCAGCCCGTTGGCGCGGTTCGCGGGGGGCGCGGCCGTTTCGCCGCCGATGAGCTGATCATTGCTCTCCGGCGGCGACGACGAGGACGTGTCGTTCTGCGCGAATGTCGGGCGCCCGCGCGGGTCGAAGCTGGCCTGGGCGTGCGGCAGCTCGCCTTCGGCGGCGAGCACATTCACGATCTCGCGGATCACGCGCTGGGCCTCCGGGTGCTGCAGCCCCGACCAGAGCTCGTAGCGCTTGAACTGGCTCACCGTCGAGTACACCTCGAAAGAGCGCATGCTGACCAGCGCCAGCATCGCCTCGGCGTCTTCCCGCGCGCTGTTCAGGCGCTGCTCGGAGCTCGGGCGGGCATCGGTGCCGAGGATGATTCCGAGCACCGCCAGCTCGAGCAGCGAGGCGTAGGCCCAGGCGCGCTGTGAGGGCGTTCCGTCGCGAGTCTCTTCCCGGGCCGAGAAGCGCGCGAGCGTCATCCAGTCGCCGATGCTCTTCGAGCGCGTCTGCCCAAGAATGGCGCAGAGGAAGAGGTATTGCGTGCCGTGCCAGTGGTTCGCTCGGTTGTAGCTCAAGCCTTTCTTGTAGTGCTGCTGGGCCGACAGCAAGAGCTCCCGCGCCTTGCGCGTGGGGTTCTTGCTGTCTCGTTCCTGTTCGGCGTAGCGCTGCAGCACTTCGGCCTCGCGCTTGTCCATCGTCGCCAGCATCCCATACAGCTCGACGAGCATCGCCCGATCGGCGCTCGTCTGCTCCGATGGGATGGCGTCGATCAGTCGCTGGCGCGCGGCCGCGAGCTGGCTGTGCACGTTCCTCATCTGCTCGTGCAGGGCCGCGCTGTCTTTGATCGGGGTCGGCGTCGCCCGATCATACGCCGCGAGGGCCGCCTCGGCGGCGCGCCGCGCCTGCTGCGCCCGCACCCAGGTCAGCTGCTGCTCCAGGTCGGGTGGGAGCGCCGCGTACGCGACTATGCTCGCCCAGTCGTGCCCGTCGCGCAGCAGGTTCAGCCGCTGCCGCAGGTCGTGTAACACCACGCGCGGATCGTCGCCCCAGAGCAGCCGTTCATACAGCGTCTCGGCCAGCACGACGGAGCCGGCGAAGGTGAGGGGAAACTGCGAGGCGATGACGAGCGGGATGCCGGCCTCGTGCAGATCGTGAGCGATGCTGCCGCCGGGGACCATCACGTCGCCCACGTTCCCGCTGTCGCAGCTCGCGATCGTGACGACAGTCGGTGACTGGAGCGAGCCGGAGCCGCCCTTGCCGTGCGGCCGCAGCGCAGCGGCGAGCTGCCGCCCGTCGACGAGCTCTTGCTCGCCGTTCGGTCCATGAAAGGCGAGCGTGAAGCGCTCGCTCACACCCTCGCTGCGCACGGCGCCGTGCGCCAGGATATGTACATGCGTGAACGGAATGGTCGAGGCCGCGCACGCCTCGTGCACTCGCTGTATGCTGGCGCGATCGACCACGGAGACCAGCTCTTCGATGTTGGTCTGCGGGGCACCTTCCATTCGCTCCGCACCCGGATCGCTCGACCGCGGCGGTCCGATCCAGGGGGCGAGGGCCTTGCGGATCGCCATGACGTGGGCGAGCGCCGGCACCTCCACCAAGCCGGGCGGCGAGGCGACCACGATCAGGATCTTGGGGCGTCGCGGCCACTTCACGTCGGTGCCCTTGTAGCGGCGGTTGCGGCGGGTGAGCGACACCGGCAGCACCGTCTGCACGCTCAGCGGCAGCCCTGCCGAGGCGAAGCTCGACGGGCTGTCGGCGGCCTCGAACGGCAAGAGGGCGAGCTCGGAGGCGGTCATCACGGCCTCGACATGTACGAGCTCGCCGCCGTCTGTGCGGCCGTGACCGAGCGTGGTGGCCAGCCCCGGGATCTGCCGCAGCACGTCGGCCATGTCACGCGCCACCTGCGCGAAGCGCGCTCGCCAGTTCTGCTCCGTGCCTTGCTGGTAGCGCAGGGCCTGCATCTGCAGCACGAAATCGTGATGCTCGAACGGCAGCCGCAGCGTCTCGGCGGCGTGCCCGTCGCAGAGCGCCAGGTATTGCGTGAGCGGAGAGAGCAGCTGGTTGTGCGGCGGCCCCGCGCGGAGCAGCTCGACGCTGATGGTCTTTCCGATATGAATCATGTCACGCCCGCGGCGTGAGCCGCGTCTCCGGAACGGGTTCGAGCCGCACGCCTGGCGCACCGAGCTGTACGCGCCGCAGCTCGCCCAGGGTTTGCCCGCCCTCGCGCCACACCGACACCACCGTGGGCCGGCGCAGCACCAGCCCCGGCAGCGCGTCGAGCGCGGCGAGCGTCCCGCGCGTGAAGGCGTCGTAGATCTCGCTGAAGGCCGCGGCATCGTCCAGCACGCCGGGCGGGAGCTGGATCAGCCGCGCCCAGGTGCCGCTGTTGAAGTACACGCCGCCGCCGGTGCTGCGCGGCAGAGCCCGCTCCAGGTGCGTGTGACCGGCGATCACCACGCCGACGTCGGGGCTCACCGAGCGATCGAGCTGCTCGAAGGTGTCATCCTTGGTGCCCGGCGCGAAGGAGACGTCCCAGCGCAGCCACTTGGCCAGCGCCTCGCGCAGGTTCTCCTCCGGCGAGCGCCGGCGGACCAGATCGGCCACCATGCCGCCCGCGCCGAGCTGCTGCGCCCCGGCGGCGTTCGCCTCGGCCAGCGCCATCGGGGCGACGCCACGCTGCAGGTGCGTCTCGGCCTCTTCCAGCAGGTTGCGCGGCATGTGCCCGGGCGTGGCCGTCGTTCCCAGCAGGTAGGCGAGGGCGGCATCGCGCTGCGAGCTGCTCGGGGCTTCCCCCTCCGCGCCGAGGAGCCCGAAGAAGCGGCCCACGGAGGTCCCCGCGTAGCGCACGAGGGTCGGCCCGAGCTCGCGCAGGCGACCGAGCTGCGACGGGTCGAGGGCCGTGAGCACGGCCACCAGCGCCTTTCCCTCGGGCTTGAGCAGGTCCACGACCGGCCACTTCTTCTTGACGTCGTTCATGACGTCGACCACGAGGCGGGTTCCGGCGTTGCCGCGCCATTTGGGGTAGGGCGCTCCCGCCAGCATCGCCTCCGACACCTCGCGCAGCGTGGCGTGGTCAACGATGTTCCAGTCGTCGACCTCGTTGCCGTGCACCACCAGCACGCGCGTACGGCCGACGTTCACGCTCCAGCCCGTGCCGTCGAGCGAGAACTCCAGCCGGCCGCGCCGTATCTCGTCGATGCCGTCGGACTCTGCGGGCGGGTTCGGCGCGTCAGGCGAGCGGCACAGGTGCTGGAGCAGGCGCCAGCGCACGGGCGGCAGCCCGAGCTCGACGTCGTGGTTGCCGATGGCGATCACCAGCCGGTGGTTGGCCTTGCCAAGGAAGGCGCTGAGCGCACGAAAGACCGGGTTGAAGCTCGGATCGGCGATGATCCGATCCAGCTTCGTCACTGCGTGATCTGGATCGAAGTCGAGCGCATCGTCGCCCGCCAGGAAGTCGACCACGTCGCCGTTGAGCACGAGCGCGAGCGGTTCGCCCGCGCTCGCCGGCTGGTTGGCGAGGTGTAGGATCAACCCGGCAAGCTCTTTGCCCTGGTCGAAGATCTGCGCCCCCTGTCCACCGCCGAGGTGCAGGTCAGACACGACGTGCACCTCGCCAAACGTCTCTCGCCCCAAAGCTCTGCTCCCGTCAGCTCCCCCGAGCCGGCTGCACCGATTTGGATCGTTCGGCGAGCTCGAGCCTCGCCACACCTCAGATGGACGAACGCTGCATGATTTCGTCGCGTCCGGGTTCTACGGGCGCCGCACGCGAGGTGTTAACCGGGGGCTCGCGCGAGGGCTGGCGTCGGCGATCGAGGATCGAAACGGCGCATCAGAGGGTGATCACGATCTTTCCGAAATGGGCGCCGCTCTCGAGGTGCCGGAACGCGCGGGCCGCTGCCTCGAACGGGAACGTGCGATCGATGACCGGCTTCAGCCCGGAGCGCGCGATCGCCTCGTTCATGCGCTCGAAGTGCCGCGCGCTGCCCACGTACACGGAGTCGACTCGCACGCCGCGCTCGTTCTTTCGGGCCTCGTCTCGGTCGCCCAGCTTTCCCGTGAGCAGCCCCACCAGCACCACATGGCCGCCCTCGCGCGCGGCGCGCAGAGACATCGGCAGCGTCTCGGCGCCCCCGACCTCGAGCAAGGCGTCGACGCCGCGACCGCCAGTGAGCTCTCGCGTCGCTTCGGCCCAGTCCGGAGTCGAGCGGTAGTTGATACCGTGGTCGGCGCCGAGCTCCCTGGCTCGCGCGAGCTTTGCGTCGCTGCTCGAGGTCTGAATCACCGTGGCCCCCACCATCTTCGCGAACTGGAGCGCGAAGATGCTCACCCCGCCCGTGCCCATCGCCAACACGGCGTGGCTCGCATCGAGCTGCCCGAGCTCCATCAGGCCGATCCACGCCGTGACGCCGGCGCAAGGCAACGTCGCGGCCTCCTCGTAGCCGAGGAACGACGGAAATTTCAGCGCGCCGCCCTCCTCCAGCACCACATATTCGGACAGCACGCCGTCGATCGCGCCACCCAGCGCCGAGCTCGCCTTGTTCGAGTCGAAGGGGCCGTCAATCCATTTCTGGAAGAATGCGCCCGCCACGCGGTCTCTGGGTTGAAGCCGTGTGACGCCCGGGCTCACGTCGACCACCTCGCCGGCGCCGTCCGAGAGCGGTACCAGAGGATAATTGAGCTCGCTGCGTCCATAGCGGCCGGTGGCGATCAGCAGATCTCGATAGTTGAGGCTGGCTGCGTGCATGCGCACGAGCACCTGACCGGGGCCCGGTCGAGGCACGGGGCGCTCGACCAGAGTCAACGTCTCGAGCCCTTTCCCGCGGAGTTCATAGGTTCGCATGCCGCGCCGGCACGCAAGAAACGCGCCCGAACGCACGGGCCGATCGGAGGCGCGACGTCTCTCTCGGAGCTCCGCGCCGCAGTCGACGTCGCCGCGCAGCGGGGCGTTGCCGTGCCCGTCGGGACGCGGGGCAGCCCGCCTCGAAGCGTGGCTTTGGGCAACCACATTCACCCCCTGCGGCCCCCGGAAAGGGCGCGCCCTGCTGAAATCCAGAGCTCGGGCCAAGCCTCGTGCGCGGCGTCCGATTAGAGTCGAGCCCATGAACGACCCGTCGCTGTCCGACATGGCTCAGCTCGTTGCGGAGGATTTTCGCCGCAAGAATGACGCGCGCGTGGATGGGGCGAGCATCCGGGAGCTTCAGAGCGCGATCGAGCTCGCGCTCCTCACGGCCGCGCGTAACGAGCGCCGCGCCTGCAGCGCCGAGTGCGCACGCCGTGCCGAGCTGTGGGAGCGCACCGAGCGCGACGCGACCTCGACCGTGCCCCACCTCGAGGCGCAGAGCCGCGCCAACGAGGCCCGCTACCTCGCCGACCTGCTGCACTCGCGCCGAAGTGAGCTGAGCTGAGCCGAGTGCGCGGGCGTCGCGCGCTCGGTTCGCGAGTAGGGCAAACCCGCCGTTACCCGAAAGAGCCGCGCCAGGTCTCTCCCGATGTAAATGTAGAGGAAGGACAGAGGTACTAGCTGCTGACCTCGATCACCACCACGCGCTGTCCCGCCGACACGGCGCGGCCTTCGCCCACCAGCACCTCGGTGACGACGCCGGCAAAGGGACTCTCGATCGCGATCTCCATCTTCATCGACTCGACGATCACCAGGACGGCGCCCCGCTCGACACGCGCGCCGGGCTCGACATTCACCTTCCAGACGCTGCCGGGTACGTGTGTCTCCACTCCCTCGCAGCCGGCAGACAGCTCGCCCTCGCTGGCGGGGCTGGCGACGACGTCGGCAGCGAAGCCGAGCAGGCCCTTCTCGACCCACGAGCGCCGCTCGGCCTCGAAGGCCGCGCGCTGCTTCGACTGAAAGGCGGCGATGGAGCTCGCCTCGCGAGCGAGCATGCTCTCGTGCGCGCCGAGGGCGAAGGAGCCCTCCTCGATCTTCACGTCGACCTTGCCGTGAGGGAACGCCTCGCGCATCGCGAGCAGCTCGTCCGCGCTCACCGGATAGAAGCGCACCTGGTCGAAGAAGCGCAACAGCCAGGGCTTGCCGCCCGTGAAGTGCTGCGTCTGCTTGAAGCGATTGAATACTTGCAGGGTTCGCCCGACGAACTGATAGCCGCCGGGGCCCTCCATGCCGTAGATGCACATGTAAGCGCCGCCGATACCGACCGCGTTTTCGGGTGTCCAGGTCCGCGCGGGATTGTACTTGGTGGTCACCAGGCGATGGCGCGGGTCGACCGGCGTCGCCACGGGCGCGCCGAGATAGACGTCACCCAGGCCGAGCACGAGGTAGCTCGCGTCGAACACGATACGCTTCACGTCTTCGATCGAGTCGAGGCCGTTGATGCGCCGGATGAACTCGATGTTGCTCGGGCACCAGGGCGCGTCTTTGCGCACGAGCTGAGCGTACTTCTGGATAGCGAGCCGCGTCTGCGGATCGTCCCAGGAGAGCGGCAGGTGCACGACGCGGGTGGGCACGACCACGTCATCGACGGGTGGCAGCTCGCGCTCCGCGCTGGCGAGCGCATCGAGCAGCTTCACCTCCGGCAGCACCCGGCTGTCGTAGTGGATCTGCAGCGAACGTATGCCGGGCGTGACGTCGATCAGCCCTGGTAGGCGGCTCTGCTCGAGCCAGGCCATGAGGCTGTGCACGCGGAAGCGCAGTCGCAGGTCGAGCACGAGCGGGCCGTATTCGACGAGCAGATATTTGTCTCCCGCGCGCCTATACGCCACGGCTGGCTCGGCGCCGTCGAAGCGCCCGAGCACGGCGTCAGACCCGCCCGAGCGTGGAGCGCTGTCGGAGGCGCCCGGCGTGTCACCCGCGCTCGCGCGCGTGGTCGGCACATAGGAGCCCGGGGGCGCCTCGAGGGTCTCGATCAGGGCGAGCTCCGCAGCTTCGAGCGCCGACGCCGCACCCGTGCTCAGGCGTGAGAAGCGCACCCTCCCGCCCGGGCGCAGCTGGCCCATCTTCCACAGCTCGGCAGCCACGATCGTGGCTGGGCATACGAACCCGCCCAGGCTCGGACCGTCTTGCCCGAGCAGGATCGGCATGTCGCCCGTGAAGTCGATGGCCCCGATGGCGTAGGCGTTGTCGTGGATGTTTGACGGATGCAGGCCCGCCTCTCCGCCGTCCTGGCGGGCCCACTCCGGCTTGGGCCCGATCAGGCGAATGCCCGTCCGCGCCGAGTTGTAGTGGACTTCGAACTCGGTCGAGAAGAGCGTGGCGATGTCGGCTTCGGTGAAGAAGTCGGGCGCGCCGTGGGGCCCGTAAGCAACGCCGATGTCCAAGCGATCAGCCAGCTCGGGGTGGGCGCCGGGCGCGAGTGGCTTGGGCGCAGAGACGGGCTCCGAGCCGCCGAGGCGCAGCACGTCGCCGCGCTGCAAGGTGCGGCCGCCGTGCCCGCCGAAGCGCCCGAGCGTGAACGTGGTGCGGCTGCCCAGGTATTCGGGCACATCGAGCCCGGACCGGATCGCCAGGTAGGTGCGGCAACCAGGCCCGCTGATGGGACCGAGCGTGAGGGTCTGGCCCGCCCGCACGGGGATCGGCTCGCCGTTGTTCAGCTCCACTCCATCCAGCGTGGCCAGCATGCGGGCGCCGACGAGCGCGATCAGCGACGGCGTGGCGAACTTCAGCGTCGGGCCGACCATCGTGCACTCGAGCCCGGGCGCGTGCTCCGGGTTACCGACGATGCGATTGGCGAGCCGAAAGCTCCGCCCGTCCATCGGCCCCGACGGAGGAATACCAACGTCCCAGTACCCGATGCGGCCCGGGTAGTCGACGACGAGCGTGAACGTGCCGGCGGCGAGCACCTCGACCGAGGCGGTCGTGAACTCGATGCTCTTCAGGTGCGCGGTGGTGACCTGCCCGGCGAGGAACGTCTCGTCGCGCGCGAGCGCTCGCAGGTAGTCGAGGTTGGTCTCGATGCCTGCCACATGCGAGGCCTCGAGCGCCCTCGACAGCGCGGCGATCGCCGCCGGCCGATCGGCGCCGTGCACGATCAGCTTCGCGAGCATCGGATCGTAGAACGGCGACACCTCGGTGCCGCGCTCGATCCAGCTGTCGACGCGCACGTCGTCCGGAAACTCGACCTGCGTCAGGAGGCCGGCGCTCGGCTTGAACTCGCGCGCTGGATCTTCGGCGTAGACGCGCACCTCGATGGCGTGCCCCTTGGGCTGAATGGAGCGATAGGCGGAGAGATCGGGCGGGTGTCCCGCCGCGGTGCGCACCATCCACTCCACCAGGTCGACGCCCGTCACCGCCTCCGTCACGGGGTGCTCGACCTGCAGCCGCGTGTTGACCTCGAGGAAGTAGAACTGCTCGGAGTCGACGTCGTAGACGAACTCCACCGTGCCCGCGGAGCGATAGTCGACGCTCTTGCCGAGCGCCACGGCCGCGCGCAGCAGCGCCGCGCGCACCTCGGGGTCGAGCCGCGGCGCTGGCGTCTCTTCGATCACCTTCTGGTTGCGGCGTTGCGCCGAGCAGTCGCGCTCGCCGAGCGCGATCACCTCGCCGCGCCCGTCACCGAAGAGCTGCACCTCGATGTGGCGCGCGCGCTCGACGAAGCGCTCGAGGAACAGGCTGGCGTTGCCGAAGTTGTTGCGGCTGGTGCGCACCACGGTCTCGTAGGCGTCGCCGAGCTCGGCTTCCGAGCGACAGAGCTGCATGCCGATGCCGCCGCCGCCCGCCGAGCTCTTCAGCATCACGGGGTAGCCGATGCGGCGTGCCTCGCGCTTGGCGTCGCTCAGGTCGGCCAGGACGGAGCTGCCAGGGAGCAAGGGAACCTTGGCCTTGGCGGCCAGCTCGCGCGCGGTGTGCTTCAGACCGAACTGGCGCATCTGGTCGGGCGTGGGCCCGATGAAGGCGACGCCAGCGGCCTCGGCCGCCTCGGCAAAGCTCGCATTCTCGCTCAGGAAGCCGTACCCGGGGTGGATCGCCTGCGCCCCCGTGCGGGCGCAGGCGTCGAGGATGGCGCTGGTGTTCAGGTAGCTCTTGGCGGCCTGGGGCGGGCCGATGTTGATCGAGACGTCGGCCTCGAATACATGCCGCGCCGTTCGATCGGCGTCGGAGTGAACACTCACGGCGCGGATGCCGAGCCGCTTCAGCGTGCGGATCACTCTGAGGGCGATCTCGCCGCGATTCGCGATCAGGACGGTGTCGAACAGGGCATCCGGCACGGCCGCGTTCGACGACACGACTGGGTTCGATTCGGTGGCGCCTGACACAGTCGGCCCTCAGCTCTCGTTCCAGACCAACAGCCGCACCGGCGTCGGGTTGTAGCCGTTGCAAGGATTGTTGAGCTGTGGACAGTTGGAGATGAGCACCCGCACGTCCATTTGCGCCTTCATTTCGACGTAACGCCCAGCGCCCGAGATGCCGTCTTCGAACGTGAGCTTACCCTCCGGGGTGACGGGCACGTTCATGAAGAAGTTGACGTTGGCGGTGATGTCTTTCTTGCTCATGCCGTGCGTACAGCAAGCGAGCGTGAGCAGAAACGTATCGCGACAGCTGTGCATGTAGCGCTTCTCGATCGCGTAGCGCACCTGGTTTGACTCCGCGGCGCAGGCGCCACCCAGCGTGTCGTGTCGGCCGCAGGTGTCCGCGACGATCGTCATCAACACGTTGCCCTCGGTCGAGAGCAGGCGCGTGCCCGTCGAGAGGTAGATGTTGCCCTGCTCGCGGATGGTGTCGACCGCGCTGTAGCGCTCGATCGGGTCGTTCGCGTTGTAGAACAGCGTGTCGACGGCCTGGTTCCCCTCCAGGTCGACGATCCGAAATGTCTGGCCTTTTTTGACGATCAACGTGCGGCCGTCCCCCGCCGGGACGACGGCATCGAACGCGGCTCTGTCGGGGCGCAGGGGGCTTTCGGTCAGCTCAGCCATGGGTGCACATGTCCCGCTTCCGAGCGCCTCCGTCAAGGCTGGCGAAGCCGAGACTCTAGGCCGCGGCCGACTCGTCGGCAGCCGTCCGATGATGGATGAGCTCTTCGAGCCGCGCTCTCGTGGCGAGGAAAGGCCCTGACAGGAACTGTTCGACGCTGCGGGGGCGCGGCACCGGCACCTCGATGACCTCGAGCACGCGGCCCGGGTGGGCGCCGAGCACGACGATGCGATCGGAGAGGTAGATGGCCTCGTCGAGGTCATGCGTGATGAACAGGATCGTGATGTCGACGCTCGCGCAGATCTTGAGCAAATGCGCCTGCATGCTGGCACGTGTCTGAGCGTCTAGGGCGCCAAACGGCTCGTCCATCAGCAAGATGCGGGGCTGGTTGGCGAGCGCGCGAGCGATCGCCACGCGCTGCTTCATGCCGCCCGAGAGCTGGTTCGGATAGTGCTCTGCAAACTGGCTCAGCCCGACCACCCGCAGCCACTCATCAGCCTGCTTTTCGGCCTCGGCGTTCGGCACTCCCTTCATGCTCGGCCCGAACTTCACGTTGGCCCTGACCGTGAGCCACGGGAACAGCGTGTACGCCTGGAAGACCATGCCGCGATCGGGGCCCGGGCCTATCACGGGTTTACCATCGATCAGCACGGCCCCGCTGCTGCAGGTCTCCAGCCCCGAGACGATGCGGATCAACGTCGACTTGCCGCAGCCCGAAGGGCCGATCACGCTGATGAACTCGCGCTGGCGGACCTCGAACTCGATGTTTCGAAGAGCGGTGACCGGCCCCTGCGCGCTCTCGAACACGCGCCCGACTCCGCCGACCGTCATCACCACGGGGCGTCCGTTGACCTCGGCGAAGTGCGCCGCGACCTCCGGCGATTGGCGCTTGTAGCTCGGGAGCTCGATCTGATCGGGGTTGTGCGTCACGTCATTTCTCCATGGCAGCTCGCCGCAGGGCGACGAACCGCATCAACCCGTGGAGGGGTTGACCAGCGGTGCCGCGCGCGGGTTGCGCCTCGAAAGGCTCCGCACGAGCCGCACCAGCCCGGTCTTCCCACTCTCCCAGGGAAAGAGGTACTTGCCGAAAAACGACAGCGCTTGATCGGTGAGCAGGCCGATCAGGCCGATCATCACGATGCCGGCGTACACGTTCTCGAAATGCCGGTAGCGCTGCTGCTGATAGAGGAACGCGCTGATGCCAGACTTTTCGCCGATCAGCTCGGCCACGACCAGGTAAGTCCACGCCCAGCCGAGCAGGATGCGCATGTCGCGATAGAGCGCGGGCAGCGCCGCGGGCACGACCACGCGCAAGAGTAACTGGCGATGGTTGGCTCCCAGCGTCTGCGCGGCTTCGATCAGCGAGGCGTCGACGGAGCGGGTGGTGTTGGCCACGACCAGCACCGCCTGGAAGAAGGTACCGATGAAGATGATGGTGATCT
>Ga0247763_1000762_pt1 | contig 19303 bp, 17 predicted proteins | sample UWRJL141409B4_FD_179926 | JGI IMG/M metagenome (GOLD analysis project Ga0247763, IMG submission 179926) | Plant litter microbial communities from Arlington Agricultural Research Station in Wisconsin, United States - UWRJ-L141-409B-4 | ecosystem: Environmental > Terrestrial > Plant litter >...
TCGGTGACGCGCCTCCGCACCGGCCAGAACGACTTTGTGAGGCAGTCTGCTGCTGTGGCTGAGGACATCTCGCCCGATGGCCTTCACGAGTTCACAGACGACATCACCCTCACTTTGCGAACCGACTTGATGAGCACGTACAGATTCGAAGACGAGAACCACCTTCACTACTTGATCATCGTGCGTGAGCCAAGCCAAGAGTCAGGGTATTTTCTCGCCGACAAGGGCGGCTTCTTGTCCGAAGATTCTCCCAGAACGATCGCCATAAGCCCCGTTGCAAACATGACACCCGAGGGTGCCGTCCTCTCCTTTCACGGCAGAGACCCAACCATGACTCCGTTCTTCGTCGCCCTCATCTGCGAGAGGAGCACCGGAGATAAAAACCGACACCCCTGGATGGAGAGTGACTTTATCGGCGTTTACGATAACCCCCTCAGACTAAGCGCAAGGCCTTTTTACCGCGAGCTGGTTAGTCATCTTCACGACGGCCGAATCCCGGACCCCAAGCGGTATCGCGCCGCGCTGCGAGGAGTGCGAAATGGGCTGGACATCTGGACTCTCGGGGGTGGCGAGCTCGTTCATGTTGGCGTTACACGCAATGTCGATTCGATACTGGGCCACGTTGGATGTGCCCGGATCCTCGCCGGAGCGTCGTGGGACTCCCATATCAGGCACATACCCGTCGACTGGGGCCCGCTGACTCCATCCGTGTCAGATCAAAATCTTTCGTCAGCAGAACTGGGACATTCATGAAAGTCTGCCCGCTCTGATCAAATACGTTGCAGAAACGCCGCCCTCACTGTTAGCACGCCATAGCCTTCTCCTAACCATGCGACCTACCTACGGGTCGTCATTCGGAATGGCAGAGAAGCTTGTACTTAACTCTTGTCATAACGACCTAGTTTTGGGCCCTCGCAGGTCCTCGCAACTCCACCGTCATTTTGGACCGTCGTAACTATAGTCGAGGTAGCCGAGAATAGTGGCCCCCTCGCTCAGTTTGGCTCGGTCTAGCTCAGCCTAAGGCGGCAAGTGTTCAGTTCCGAAGGAGGAAGGGGAAACTCGTATTGTCGATTTTAGGGTGGTGTAAAGGCTGTTATACGAACCTGCTTAGCTGTGATATTCCGACTACTTTAAAATGGACACTGTGTCACCTCATAGCTGAAGCACCCAGCACAACGCAGAATCTAGAGAAACAAGCCCGCTGACATCTGAGGGCTTAATGTGCACGAGATACGACTAATAGCCAATCGATGTGCTTGTTCCAGCCGACCGGGCAGTCGTACATGTAATTAGCATTCTATCCAAAGGAGCATGCAAATCCCATCGCCGCCGTTTGTCTGGTATGCCCGTGACCCCAGCCCCAACCTCCGGTACCGAACACAACAGGATCCTGCGCCTCACCGCCTGCTTCGAAGACGACGGCGACTACTTCCTTGAATTCGTGAGCTACAACCGGGGCGCCGAACTGCACCTGTTCCCCCAGAACCTCGCCAAGCCCGCGCGCGCGACGGCAAGAAGCCTCTCTGGGAGGGCAAATCTACGGGGGCCCAGGGAGACAGGGGTTCCACCTTCATAGCCCATATTGGACTCGACGGACCGGGCCCTTTGCATACCTATTCGGGAACTGCGTTGGAGAACTTCTTACATTTTTAATTGCTCTGCCGACGGCCAGCATGCTGTTTATGTCGATGAGGGGCATGAGTGCCAGTCCATTTATTATTGCAAGGAGGGGTGGGGCCGTATGGTTGAAGCAGGTTATGCTTACCTTAGCGAGACTGATTCGGGAGGATATAGCTGTTTTGTGCGATGAATCTGGGTACACGAATTCCCCTTTTTGTATCTTGAGCACGTAACGTTACTCACCCTGGCTCAAGCTCGGCTCAGTCCCTGCTCAGGATTTGCTCAGGCTGGCTCAGCTTTTGCTCACCCTACTTACCCTCTACAACCTGCCGAATCACTTTAACTCTAACGTAGCCAAGGGGGCCCAGAACTAGTCCCATATATATAAAGATAGCCCAAAAATATACCCTATTTTTGAAACTAACAATTTTATATATTTATATGAAAGGAGTCCGATTATAGTATCAGGAATAGTTAAAGCGAAGCGTTAGTACGGTCTTCTCTATTTTAGTAGTTGGCTAGCGGATTAGCTATGTTTAAAAAGCGCCTGGTTAATTAGAAGGTATACCAGTTTAAGTTCTCTAGGTAAGGAATAATAATTGTTAATACGAGCGGCTTCTAACTTATTTAATACCAATGGTACGGATTCAGTTAGGTTTGTTATATATTTAGGACGTGTCACGGCACCAAAGGACGCAATGCGTAAACACCACAAAAAGTGGAACGTTGTACAGTCAGAGCACTGCACCGTAGTCCTTCTACATCTAGCTGCAGCCACCGGCAGGCACCGTCACCGTACCGTGACAATTCTCTTGATCGACGAAGCCGATGTGAAAAGGAACGCTCTCGTTAGTTTACCTCAGACAGCTCAAGTACTATATCTTTCGGTCAGCCACATGTCTCGAGGTCTCCCTGCAGTGCGATTACGTTGCGCCCATCGCTGGTATTATTAAAGAGATTCGCCGCGCTCAACCCCTTGGGATCGAGAGAACTACACCGGGTCTCCCCCATCTTTGACATGCAAATCAGCTACAAACAAGTGCTGGCCATACACCACCTCGAGCTGTACGTAGCATTTGAGCCTCAGCCCATCCCCCTCCGCGACGGCGTGTTTATCGCGGCCTTTGGGAAAAGAGGTCGGGGTGCACTTGCTCGCTTTGTCTGCCAGATCCTCGGCCGTCAAGTCGCAGGTGCCGTGGAACTTCACGTCGCACCACATCTGATATCGGGACCACGACGGGGCTGGCACCAGCAGTGTAGTGCCCAGGAGTACTACAAAGTAGGAATTCTGGCCGTCTGGAGTATCTGCTGTGCTGCGGTATACAAGGCAGAATGGCGACGTGGAGGTATCGTCCCACTCCCGACGGAACATGTCGTGCCGGGCATCCCAGTACTGGCTGGGATGGCCGAGTACCAGCTCATAGCTCCGCGGCGGCGGCCAGGAAGGCGGTGTCCGAACCCAGAACCCGCAGCTGTCGGCCAACTCGAGGTCTTCGATGTGGGTTTCCTTCAGGCCGAATATGGTCTGTACATTTCCCTTGAAGTTGTACATGGGGAGGTCAGCGTCAGCATGGACGCGGGAGTACACGTGACCGATGCCGAAGCGCTTGGCCACGATGATGCCAATGCGCTCCCGTTGTCTCATGTCGAAATGGACCGGCTTGCAGTTCAGCCGCAGCATAAAGGTCGGCTCTGCAAACTGGTCCGGGTCCAGCTTGTGGAGAGGGGCGACAATGCGCAGGCCGCGGTTGCTCACCGAGATGGGTTCGGTTAGCTGGTCGGTTGACTGACACGGGACAATGTGGGACGAGTGGGCAAAGTCGGCGGGCGACCGGGCGAAAAAGCCAGCGGATGGGACCGGGACGTGGCTGTCGCTCTTCCAGGCAAATATCGTCTCGTCGTCGTACTCCTTGACAATCTCTTCCTGGAGACGGATGAAGGCCCGCGACCCCTCCCCGTAGAGCATGGGCATGGAAATACCGAAGAGCCCCAGGAGGCTGTAAGCCATATCCTCCGGCCGCGTCGTCTGCCGTTTGCACGACCACGACATCTTTTTCGCCACGCTGATGAGCCTGAGGCTGCCACCTTTCAGGACCATGGGATCAACACTAGAAATGTGATAAAGCTGGTTGACGAGGCCCGACTTCATCCCCTGAAACACCCAGTCCCTGTCAAAGAACTTGACCTCCCTCGGGGCGATCATCTCCTGCAGGGTCCAGCCCCGAGTAAACCAGCGGCTGGCGCCGAGGGCAACGTCGGGGAGGTCGCTCAGATATGCGTAGCAGACGGCGGAATCGCGATACCAATTAAACATGGAGTTTATGGCTTCTGAAAGCTCGCTCGACGACGCCTTGTCGATACAGAGCGTGTCAGCCCACAGGTAGGCATATCCGTCATCGAGTGCTTGATCGCATGCTTGCCGGATCTTGCGCCAACCCCGCTTCGCCGTGTGCTCGACGTTTTCGTCATTCAGGTCGTCGTGGACCACCTCTTCCTGCTCCCACGTGTGCGAAAGAATGGCGTAAGGTGGAACATCAGATCCTAGAAACACTTCGAGTGTCTTGGTGCTGGCGTTGAGGAGTCGCATTGCGCCATTTTTGGACCGTTTCAGTGTTTAGAGTTCAACGCGACGTGGCGCCGGTGCTCAAGGCAGCTACTGGTTTCACGGGACATCCTGTTTAGTTGGGTATTGGAACAGTATTGGTTGGCTGGTTAGATGCGGCTACTCGCGGCTGGTAACCTCAGCTTTCAGCTTCCGCTTTTCTGTGACGACCCAAACCCTAAAAGCAGAGTTCCTAACTGTAACTGATACGAGAGAGGTACGTATATACTACAAGGTATGTGTTAGAAAGGCTGTACTTGTCAGAAAGAAAGAGGTTCTGGCCGAAGCTAAAACCACCAGAGAGATCACAAGCAATACAATCAAGCAATTGCAAACCACAGCATTTCCAACATTCCAAGAGTGCAATGTTTCTGACAGCTATATATGAGGACAGAGAAAGCTCCCAAGTCATCTGCCGAAGTAAAGAGAGCAGTTGAGCTGCTGCTTATGACGGACGAAGAGTAGGCGGATTTTGATGTCCTACGACAAGTTCTCCATATTGCCGCGCCAGGATATGCCGAGGATGTATTGCAAAGCCTCTGAAACAGTCAGGTATGGCATGTTATGGCGGAGTAGCAATTCATAAGCTGTTGTGGACGGATGAGTCAGCAGGATTAATCACGTGACCCTATCAATACCCCGCATCTCTAGCTCCGCAGCCCACTGTCACGGCAGTTGGAACTCAATTGCTCACGCAAAGTTATTCCATACCATTTGCAGTAATCTAAAGCTAAGGAGAAAAGAAAAAGGGAAGAAGGAGCCCGGAATTGCACCACCCTAATGGTGGTGCGGTCAGTGGGGCGGGCGGGGTAGGCCGGCAGAATGATTCCGTGGGTCCTGGGCTGGGACGGATTGGGAGAAGTGGGCAGGCACGGCGGCCAAGCTGCCGTCACTCCCACCTTCCTTCTTCCTCATCTTGTAATTTTCGATTGCCACGTCTTCGATCCTACGATCGTTTTTGGTACCTTCGTCGTGACACTAGAACTATAACCCCTTGCTTAGTCTAGCTTAGTCTAGCTCAACCTAAGGCGGCAACTACTTAGTTCCGAAGAGGGAAAGAGAAATTCGTAGTGTCGATTTTAGGGTCGTGAACTAGCTGTTATTGGGTGCCGGGAGCTGATTCCTAGTTTGAAACCTTGGAGTATACTGGATCGTCACTTCAACGTGGACACATCATGAAGCGCAACCCACAGAGTTATTAACGAATCAGCCCCTTCGGACCAGCCCACTGCCCCTTGACCATATACTTGTAATAAACCCAAGGAAAGAAATCCTTCTTCAGGTGATAAAACACCCTCCTTGGGGTCGCCTGGTCACCCAAAATACCCGCAAACGTCTCCTTCGGCTCTCCCGCATACTTAAATTCCGCCAACAAAACCTTTCCATACTGCGTCAACAGTGGACACGACGTGTACCCGTCATAGCGGGCCTCCTCTCCAGCTGACTTGCCCTCCATATCCCGTAGCATATTCTCCACCAGCACCGGCGCCTGCGCTGTGATGGCAGCAGCCGTCTTGCTCGTGGGCAGACTAGACGCATCGCCGGCGCTCCATACATTCTTCCACTTCTTGTGGCGGAGTGTGGCGTCATCGACGTCTACGAAGCCAGCCTCGTTGGCGAGCGGGCTGTTCTTGACAAAGGCGTGGGGGCCCATTTTCGGTGTAGCGTGAAGGAAGTCAAAACGGCGGGTAACGCGGTCGCCAGAGGGGGCGTGAACGAAGGTGGCATTGTTACCGTCAACCTCAACGAGGTCGTGTGAGAAGAGGCCCTCGACACCACGGGCGACACGAAGCTTCTCCAGGGCAGCGCTGTACTTGGGGACGCCGAACATGGTGGGTAGCCCAGTGGCAAAAGAGATGTTGATAGCGGACCCGGGTGGGTCAGATGGGTTGTACAGACCTGTGCGCTTCCAGTGATCGAGGGCCAGCCACATGATTTTCTGGGGAGCGCCGGCGCACTTGACGACACCAACTGGTTGGGTAAACAGGGCTTGGCCGCCAGTTAACGCCTTGATATTGTCAAATGTCTTGTCGCATGTGGCATAGCTATAGATGGTAGATACTGGAGCGTGGGAATCTTCCAATGCTGCCTTTAATCCCTTGATGCCGTCATAGTTGATGGCGATACCGGGGGCGACGATGAGCTGGTCGTAAGTGAGCGTAGTGCCATCGCCAAGTGTAACCGTGTTGGCGTCAGGGGAGAATTTCGAGAGAGAAGTGTTGTAGAACCTCAGCTTCGGGTCGATAAGGCTGGAGAGTGGGCGACGAAGTGCCGTCTTGTCCTTCAGACCACCACCCACAAGGGTCCAACCGGGCTGGTAATGGTGCCACTCGGCCGGGTCGACAACGGCGATGTCATCCTGAGAAAACTTTCCTTTCCTAAGAAGCTGGTGGCTGATGGTAAGACCGGCGGATCCGCCCCCGACGACAACGACCTTGTGGTTGCGGGCGGGGGAAGTGGCTGGTTGAGCTGAGGATGAAGCTGTCGCGAAGCTCCGAACTGCAGGAGCAATCTGCGTGACGAGCGAATGCCGTGCAGCAGTAGCTGCACAGGCTGCTGATGTGACTAAAAGCTGGTTGCTGGCCATCCTGACTTCCCCTCAAGATTTCTTGGACGTTTTCCGGCTGTCGAGCGAGATGCAACAAGAAAAAAGGTTCAACGAAAGAGCTCAAATGCAAATGGCGACAGAGCGGCTAACCTAAAGTGGGTCGGGGAACCACCTGCGGGTCGCTGACAGCTGCGGCCCGGAGTCGGAGCAATCGACCCAAATGGGATGAAACGATGGGTCGACTCGCGTAAAACATCATGATCTGAGGTTTGAGCAGGTTTGCGATGAAATATCGGTTTGGCGGAGGATGACACAATGCCATTGCCGCCCTTTGCAGGGGTTTTCACCGAGCAAATGGTCCTCAGCGCCCGATTTTAGCGGTTGTCGGCGGCTCTCGGTGTGGGCGGCTTGCGGCAACGGGCTCCATTCCGGGGGAAGTGGATGGTGCCACTGTGGACTGATACGGGAAACAGGGGTCATGAACGCCGGGCATGGTCGCCGGGTGGTCGCCGGGGAAGCGGCAATGGAATATTTCGGAAACTTGAACGTGGCTCAAGACTGGGCATTCTGGACGTTGCATTTCCGCAGAAAGCTTATACCAACCCGTCCCATCACCAGATATCTTCGCCTGGCTGGGAGGGATTCTTTTCTGTCACATCGTCGAAGACCAACCTAGATCCAACATGAACGTACTTCAAGCTCAGCAGTGCCTCGGTGCTCTGCAATGCCAGGCCACCGCACACACCTTCCTTGCTCCGCTGGTGCTCTCTATTGCCAGCGTTCACATTCCCAAGCGGAACTTGAGCGTCCAAACCCGCACTCTCCACCAGCATATCAGGCAGACCCCGGCAAGGACACTCCGTCAACTCACACCCGTACGTCCTCACTTGGGACTCCCTCGGTTCTCATCCCCATCCGCATCCATCGCGCCCCGGCTCCGGACATACGCCACAGCAGCGGTGCCCCAACCTACCATCCACCCCGTCTTTGAGCCTAGGACGGGGACATTCCAATACCTGGTAGCCGATCTAGACTCCAAGACGGCCATCATCATTGACCCGGTGCTCGACTACGACAAATGCGCACACACCATCACCACCACCACAGCTGACGCCCTGCTGTCGCTCATCCGTGAAAAGGGCTACACCATCTCCCGAATTCTTGAGACCCACGCCCATGCCGACCACTTGACGGCGTCATTCTACTTGCAAAGGCGTCTAGCCGAGCAGCAAGGCTCAAAACCACTGGTATGCATCGGTGCTCGAATCGGGCGGGTGCAGACCCTGTTCGGACAGCGCTACGGCATTGATGCGGATGAGTACGAGGGTGTGTTTGACGAGCTGTTGGGGGATGATGCCGAGTTCGACATTGGCAAGCTCAAGGTCAAGGCGATCCATCTGCCAGGCCACACGCCGGACCACATGGGGTACAAGATTGGCGGTAAGTTTGCCTGTCGCGGTACAAGAACGCAAGACTAACGAAGCAGACAATGTATTTGTTGGTGACTCGCTATTCCATGTCGACATCGGCACTGCCAGATGCGATTTCCCTGGAGGAAGTGCCCATGCACTATACCAATCAGCTAAGAAGCTGCTCTCCCTCCCAGATGAGGTCAGAATCTGGACAGGCCATGACTACCCACCCGAAGGCGAGCGGGAGCCGGTACCATCAGTGTCGGTGAAGGAACACCGGGAGAAGAATCGGCATATGCGGGATGGGGTTAGCGAGGACCAGTTTGTGGCGATGAGAAGCGAACGCGATGCGCATCTCGCCGCGCCAAGATTGTTGCACGAGAGTTTGCAGGTAAATGTCCGGGGAGGAAGACTGCCCAAAGAGAATGAGGCGGGAATGCGGCTGCTTAAATTGCCGCTGAAGATGAAGGGGGGTGCGAGCAGCCTGGCTAGCGATCAATAATTTGGGTGGCATTTACTTTCTATCGTGATGGAAAACACGTTTCTTCCCAGATCAAGATGCACGCAAGGCCTCCTTGAGGGTCAAAATCGCAGTGATTCGCACTGCAATCGAGTCCCACCCACCCGAGAAACAGCCAATAGCGGGGACGGGTGGCATCACACGATGTATTTCATGAAAACTTGTGAAACTTTCACCGGCCAAGAAGGCATCCCTGAGACAGAGTTCTCCAAGTTCCCAGTTCTCAACACGCAATATCTTCCCAAATCTCCCAAATTATATCAGGAAAGATATCTAATAAGCACCAATGCGCGTCTCTCAGCGTGCAGCGGCGCGCAAAGCCGCCACCAAGCTCCGCGACCTCTCCCCACCAGCCAACGCGTCGGATTCGGACACCGCGCCTGCATATGCACCTTCCGCATCACGTTCACCCTCACCTTCACCTTCACCCTCCCTTTCACCCTCCCTTTCACCGTCACCACGACACTCCAAACGGCGTAGGGTAATCTCAACTTCCAAACCCAAACCCACTTCAACTGCAAGCCCTCTCCCCACCTCAATCCTCCCCCGCATCCACTCCTCTCAATACCACCACCCCCTCGCCCTCTCCTCTCCTTCATCCCGCGCCGCGCTACTATCATGGTTTTCCACCGTACACGATTTGCGGTCAATGCCATGGCGCAAACCCTGGATTGACCCGTCCTCTTTCCCATCCACTTCTGCCCTCCGGGATGCCGTCGCCCAACGCGCTTACGAGGTATGGATCTCCGAGATCATGCTGCAGCAAACACGGGTCGCTTCCGTGATTGGATACTGGACGCGGTGGATGGCGCGATGGCCTACCATTGCGGATCTAGCTAGGGCAGAAGCCGACGATGTGGTGGCAGCATGGCAGGGGTTGGGGTACTATTCGCGGGCGCGGCGGGTATTGGAGGCAGCAAAGTTGGTGGTGGGGGATGAAGAGATGCGAGGGTTGATGCCCAGTGATGTGGCCGTGTTGGTGGATAGGGTTCCCGGGGTAGGGAGGTACACGGCCGGGGCCATTGCGGCGATTGTGTTTGGGAAGACGGAAGCCATGGTGGATGGGAATGTGTTAAGGGTGTTGAGCCGGCAGACGGGACTGCTGGCGGATGTGAAGGAGAAGGCCGTGGTGGAGGCGCTATGGCGGACGGCGGATGAGTTGGTGAAGGCGGTGGCTGAAGGGGGTGGGTTGAGTGACCGACCTGGGAGGTGGGGCCAAGCGCTCATGGAGCTAGGGAGTACGGTTTGCACGCCAAAGCCAAACTGCGCGGCGTGTCCTATTACGGAAACCTGTCGGGTGTATCAAGAGGGGCTTTCGCTTGCGACGGGGGCCGATGCCATCGCGAAGCTGGAAGATATCGAGGACCTCTGCTCTCTGTGCGCGCCGTTGGAAGACGCAGTGTGTGCAGACGAAGACGAACCGAACCAAGAGAACGGCAAGACAAAAAAGAAGGGCCAAACGGTAACTTCATCATTTTTCTCCGAGACAAACGGCAAGTCCAAAAGCAAATCCAGCAGGAGAGCAATACCGGATACCCGCACGTTAGAGGTCATCGTCAAACACGCCCGCAAATTCCCCCTCCGGAAACCCAAGAAGAAAGTCCGCGAGGAGGAGACGTTGGTTTGCGCTATTCGCCGGCCGAACGGCGCTTATCTGATTCACCGCCGACCGGAAAAGGGGCTGCTAGCAGGATTGTGGGAGTTTCCTAGCTATACACTGCCATCGACAAATGACAGCGCCGCGGGGACCCGGACAGCAGCAGCGTTGAAATATGTTGCAGGGTTGACTGGGATTGCTGGGCCTGGGAAGGCAGTTGGTCGCAAACGCAAACGAGCTGAAGCTGTGCTCAAGCATGTTGGGGAATTGGGCAGTGTGCCTTGGTTATTTTCGCACCTGAAGCTGACCATGCATGTCCACCTGTTTGAGATTGAAGGAGATATTACGTCGACGGAAGGGTCACGTAGTAAATGGGCATCCGAGGATGATGTTGACCAGGAGTCAATGGGAACTGGAATGAAGAAATGCTGGGCTTTGGTTAAGACAGGCGTGGATGGATAGGTAAACGCGGTACCCCACGGCGAGTCAAGGATAGACGCAGGATAAAGACATGTGAACACCCAAACAATATGCCATCTAAGTTTTTACACAGTAACCCGCATGGCTGAGCTGCGGATATCTAATACAAAGGAGTAAGTATAGGCCTGCATCGCCTCTGATTACCGCACAAAGTCGTTGAGGTCCTTCTTCTCTTCAAAAGTAACCTTGCCGTCCTTCCCAACACTGGCAACATGGATCGCAACTGGCACATCCTCAACCTGATTCTCAACTACCCTCGGTTTCCCTACTAGTTCCACGGCCTTTGGCACAACGCCTGCTTCTGTGTCGGCAATCTCGTTCACATCATCCCTCGTCAACGCGTCCCGCACCCGCACACCCCGGCTCGACATCAATATCGTAGCTGGTCCATGAAACTGGAGGAACAGCCTATCGCCCCAAATCGTTCTTCTTGTTGCCGTCCTCAGCCCAAAGAGAAGCCGAGCAATCGTCTTGTACGTCTCAGTGTCTCGCATGGCCGCCCAGAAGCGAGATGCCCGCTCTGGCACAAGTCTACCGGCTGCTGAACGGACGGACTCGGGAACCGCTGGTATTTGAAGGCGTAGACTCTTCAGTCGGAAGGGAAGTGGTGGGTTCTTGTTGATAGAGTACGCAACGACATGTGACGGGTGCAGGACGATCTCCTCTCCCTCGCCGAGCGTCAACTCGTAGATATGCCCTGGTGCTGACAGCGCCGCCAAACCTCGGCCGGTGAGATGGGAGTTACCCCAGTGTGCTAGGGATAACCCTCGCTGGATGCGGGGTGACACCGTGAGCGTGTGTCCGGTCCAGGCTAGCAGGGAATTACGCTGGGACACCATCCAGTCCGTGGTGCCATCGAGATGGAGGACAGAGAACGTGGAGGAGGGGGACTTGGTGCCTATCAACGCGGTGATCGGTGTCGTCGAGGATATTCGTTGGTAGAGGAATGGGATGCCGAGAAACGCACGACTGAGGGGAGAAAGAATGGAAAGAGTTGACTGGGCCTAGTGAACAAGTTAGGAACGGGTCTCTGTAGCTCCTGGCTGGCGGCCGTACATTTTCCACCTTGCCCGCAACCGACACGAGTGTTCCCCTCCGAGTGTAGAGCCTCTGCGATGCTGAGAGAGAAACCGAGAGGAGCGAATATGGTGAACCGAGGATCTCAAAACGGGCATCTAGCTACAGTCAGCTACAGTTGGAGCCATGCCGGACTTCCAATGCCTACCAGCCGAATCGCGTGAAGTTCCCGAGTAGGTCCCGAATGCATCGGTGGGCTTGGATTCGGTAGTGGGGGATGCGCTAATTTGGATTGTCCGGTACTGTCTGCAGACAAAGCCCAGCCTTGTCGCCGCCGTCAATCGGGCGTTCCGTGATGCCCGGGCCAGCGGTATTTGGCCGCGCATTGTGGTCTGCGGGGGTCGTCGAAGTTGTTCGATTCTGCTGGTCGACGCAATTCAAACACCAAGAAATTCCATGCACCCAAAGTTCAGACGGTGCGACGCTTGCATCGGCCGCTAAGAGCACAGACCATGTCCGCCAGGGCGAGTGGGGGCCAGAGGGCGTTGCTGCAGCGACGTTGGCGCCGGCACGTTTCCTGCCAAACACAGGCTGAGGCCAATTGCATTTTCCTCCCGGTAGCATTTCGACGGTGCGGAAGCCACGGCCGATTGCATGACGAGACGGAGTCCCATCGCCACTCATTCCCCCCCTCCCGCCTTCCTGTGACTCATCCCTCCTCCACCGTGTCAATTGGCACCATGTCTGTTCGCGTCGTCGCTAGGATACGGCCGCTTCTCGAAAAAGAAATCGACAAAGACATCATCGTCCGCGCCGACCGCGTCGAAGAGGGGAAACCACTAACAATCGTCAAAATCCCTAGCCCCAAAAATGAAGCTGAGGAGTTCTCCTTTGCCTTCAATGGCGTATACGACCAGTTCACCACACAGGAGGAGCTGTTCACTGCTGAAGGCAAGCCCAACCGACGCGACACACTGTGGACGGCAACTGAAAAACCCAAGTACTGACCGCTAGCAGTCGCTCCACATGTCAAGGCACTCTTCCAAGGCTTCGATGTCACGATCTTTGCATATGGTGTTACAGGCACAGGCAAGACACACACGATGAGAGGCGGCCTCAAGCTGGCAGAGCGAGGGGTGATCCCCAGGCTGCTCAGCAACGTCTTCCGTAGGGGGAAGAAGATTGCCAAAGACTCGAGCGGCGAGACGACAGTCCAGGTGGCTCTGTCATACTACGAGATTTACAACGACAAGGTCTTCGATCTCCTCGAAGCCCCAGAGAAGCGGACACCCTCCGGGTTGCCACTCCGTGAGAAGGACGGCAAGACAGTTGTTGTTGGACTGTCAGAGAGGTCCTGCGAAGATCTCAAAGACTTTGAGCGGCTCTACATCGAAGCTAACAACAATCGTGTCACCGCCGCTACGAAACTCAACGCTCACAGCAGCCGCAGCCACGCAATCTTACGCGTCAAAGTCACACAGATTTGTGGGGATATGGTCCGGGAGAGTACGGCTTCTGCCATTGACTTGGCAGGATCTGAGGATAACCGGCGAACTGACAATGGCAAGGAGCGACTGATTGAGTCGGCGGCAATCAACAAGAGCCTGTTTGTTTTGAGCCAATGCATCGATGCAATCTCTCGTGGTGACAAGCGGATTCCCTATCGGGAGTCTAAGATGACCCGCATCCTGTCGCTTGGCCAAAACAACGGCATTACCGTCATGATTCTCAATCTGGCACCCCTTCGCAGCTACCACCTGGATACTCTGAGCAGCCTCAATGTCAGCTCTCGCGCCAAGCGCATCGAAGTCCGTGAAATCGAGAACGAGATTGTGTTCAAGCAGCCACCCCGGGCTGCCTCCGGACTAGGCGGCGCTAACATCCAGCGCCAGCCTCTACGGCCGTTAGCGAACGCCCACAATGTCCATAGTGGTGCTGTTATTGCGGCTAAGGCCGGGGCCACTGACAAGCCTGTCAAGGCATTCAACGTCTACACCGACAAGGCTACCAAGCCCAGTGCTCCCCCTTCGCGCGCTACAGCGCCGATAACCAACTCATCCCAGCTTCGCAGGACCAACTCTACCAAACGTCCGTCGGAGTCTGACCTCTCAACGCGCCCGTCCAAGCTGGCTCGCCCCGCCCTGACATCGCTCGCTCGACCCGCGGCCCCGTCGTCAACCCAGCCTGCGTCGAAGCAGATTTCTATATCCGCGGAACAAATTGAGGCAATGGTAGAGAAGAAGGTCGCTGAGATACTTGCATCTCGAGTGGCAGTCGAGGTTGTCCCGGTCCCTGCTCCGGCGCAGGTCGCACCGGCTGAGCATCAGCTCACAGACGAGGTACGACGGAGACTCGACGCGCTGGAACGGCGCATTGAGAACGATGGACAGGATTCTCGATCTGAGGGTCTGCGTCTTCTTCTTCAAGCTAAGCAAGCCAAGGAGCGTGGCGATGACGAGGCAGCACTTAGCCTATACGAGCGTGCGCAGCAGTATTTCCCAGGCCAGGAGAAGCTGAAGGCGAAGATTGACAGACTCAGAGCTAAGGTTTCGGGCAAGATTGGATCTGAAAATGCCCCTGCGGAAGAAAAGCCGCAGAGGAAGAGTCAGGCACGGAAGGTCAAACCGTTCAATGATGATGAAGAGTATGATGGGACGGAGGCAGATGTTGACGACGAGAGCTATGTTGATCACAAGCCAGGTCGGTCAAAGTCTTCCAAGGCGCACAAGGTGGCGTCCTCCAAGTCGAAAGTCTGGGAGGACGAATGTGCTGCGACGCCCCGGACGAAACAGCTCTTAGATATCGTCAACTCTCGTGACCTCAGGTTGATCCGCGGGCTTCACGGTTTTGGGGCCAAGAAGGCTCAGGACCTGGTTGATCATCTAAGCTTGCAAGGCCATGATGAGGAGGCGCAAGTCATGAATCTCTCCCAGTTGAAGAGGCTCCCTGGAATGGGTAGCCGAACTGTTGAAAAGGCTTACGAGGGGCTGGTAGCATAGCAGGCGTACTTTGCACCTCGGACATGTTGGTTTCATGTTCTGGCAGGTGTCGCGTGACTTGAGCGCAGCATTGCATTGCATGGCGTTTTGTGTAGGATCTATGGTGTACATATGGGTTTATCAGGAGCCTTTGGATGGTCTCGATGCATCTGGTTAGTTGACAATCGAGATACCCATGCGCGCGTCTGTTCAATGTTCTTTTTGATGTTGTTGCACTTCAGCGGACCCGGGTTTTGTCATTCCTGTGACCTGTTCCATGTTGATTCACATTGCCCTCTCGTGCAACTACATCATTGATTGTGCCATTCGCGTCCATCACAGCGTCCTCCTCATGGCAGCACAGGCCAAGGGTCGTTGAAGCTTGGCCTGCTTAGTAAAGTCCCGTGCCGCGCTTACGATGCAGCTGCCCCCCATTGCATCATCAGGGGCTCCACTCTGTCGAGCTCTGCTCGAGCTGAGCTCCAACGTTTCAACGTCTTTCTTCACTAACCGTCGATTCCGGACCTCACCAGGAACGCGCCCCGTGTCGACTCGGCGCCGGCGACCGCAATGGATCGGACATGATATAGAAGTCGAGCCGCGCCGAGTCCTGGAAATCAATTAATTCTTTCCATTCTTAACCCCACACCCGAGTGATCCGCCCCTGCTCTTGCGCAATTTGTGCGTGAATCGCATCGGCTTCCAATACCCTCCCCCGAAGATGCCGCTCCTGTCCTCAACACAATGGCATCCACATCCAGACTCATGATGGCGACTACCTTAGCCCAGGCTCGGAGAGCCTCATTTCTCCTCTCTCAAACCGCAAGCGCCCGGTGCCGCCCTCTGCAACTCGCCAGGGTCCGATTCCACACCTCGCCGCGAAACTTCTTCTCGACCTCTCCGCTCCGTCACTATGGCCCTGGAACACGCGCCGAGGTCGAAATCCCTCAGACGAAGGCCAAGTCTGGCCGTCCCGCCGCCGTCGATCCCCTCGCCACCCTCGACAAGACTGCGCAGGAGCAGCGCAAGGCCGACTGGGCAATCATGAAAGAGATGTCGCGATACCTGTGGCCCAAAGACAGCTGGGGTGATAAAGTGCGCGTGCTCTTGTCAGTTGGTCTGCTGGTCGGCGCCAAAGTCTTGAACGTCCAAGTGCCGTTCTACTTTCGCGAGATCGTCGACTCGCTCAACATCGACTTCGCTACAACTGGCGGTACTGTGGCCACCACCGCGGGCGCCATGATTCTCGCATACGGTGCCGCTCGCATCGGTGCGGTGATCTCCCAAGAGCTCAGGAACGCCGTCTTCTCGTCCGTAGCTCAGAAGGCGATCCGACGCGTCGCCAAAGCCACTTTCGGACACCTCCTCAATCTGGATCTCAGCTTCCACCTCTCGAAGCAGACGGGCGGCTTGACACGCGCCATCGATCGCGGAACCAAAGGCATCAGCTTTTTGCTCACAAGCATGGTATTCCACATTGTACCGACGGCACTGGAGATCACCATGGTGTGTGGTATCCTGACGTACAACTTTGGCTGGGAGTTTGCTGCTATCACGGCGCTCACCATGGCTGGGTATACGGCTTTCACCATCTGGACGACGGCTTGGAGGACCAAGTTCCGACGCCAGGCCAATGCGGCTGACAACAGGGCATCGACCGTCGCCGTGGACTCGCTGATTAACTACGAGGCTGTCAAGTACTTCAACAACGAGAGATTTGAGGTTGGACGGTATGATAAAGCTCTGCAGCAGTATGAAAAGAGCTCCATCAAGGTTGCGACGTCACTGGCGTTCCTCAACAGCGGTCAGAACATCATCTTCTCATCAGCTCTCACTGTCATGATGTACCTGGGCGCCAGAGGTATTGTTGACGGCTCACTGACGGTTGGCGATCTCGTTCTCATCAACCAGCTCGTCTTCCAACTGTCGGTGCCGCTTAACTTTCTCGGGTCGGTCTACCGAGAACTGAGGCAATCTCTTCTGGACATGGAGACACTTTTCAACCTGCAAAAGGTCAATGTCTCCATCCAGGAGAAGCCTGATGCCAAGCCACTGCAGCTGACCAAGGGCGGCGAGATCCGCTTCGACAACGTCACATTTGGCTACTATGAGGATCGCCCGATCTTGCGCAACCTCAGTGTGACCATTCCAGCCGGCAAGAAGGTAGCCGTTGTCGGTCCGAGCGGCTGTGGAAAGTCGACCCTGCTCCGGCTGCTCTTCCGCTCATATGACGTTCAGTCGGGCCGCATCTTTATCGATGACCAGGACCTGCGTGACGTTACGCTCGATTCCCTTCGGAAGGCAATTGGTGTTGTGCCCCAAGACACGCCGCTCTTTAATGACACGGTTGAGCACAACATCCACTACGGCAACATGTCGGCGAGCATCGAGGCGGTGCACGAGGCGGCCAGACGGGCCCATATCCACGACAAGATTGCCAGCTGGCCTCATGGGTATGAGACCAAGGTTGGTGAACGGGGTTTGATGATCTCTGGTGGTGAGAAACAGCGACTGGCTGTCAGTCGGCTGATCTTGAAGGACCCGCCGCTGCTTTTCTTCGACGAAGCTACAAGCGCGCTGGACACCCATACTGAGCAGGCCCTCATGGCCAACATCAACGAGATCCTAAGGGGCAAGGCGCGGACCAGTGTGTTCGTGGCACACAGGCTGAGAACTATCTACGATGCGGACCTGATCATTGTCCTGAAAGAAGGCAACGTGGCGGAAACGGGGACACACCAGGAGTTGATGGAGAACAATGGGCTTTACAAAGAGTTGTGGACTGCGCAAGAGATAGGCCTGCGAAAGGAGGAGGCCAAGGCTGAAGAAGCCGAAGCCGAAGTCAAGGAATGAGTACATTGCATCCCCTCTCAAATTGCATGGAACTATAGACTTTAGACGGCAGATAATTAGAGTCTAGCGTTCTCAGCGAAGTGAAGTGCAAGCTTGACAATTTGTGGTATTCCAAAGATGGAGACAGCAGCTCGAGGTAGTCACTTCACGCAGCTCAAGGTGATCACTCTGAGGGAAAAGATTACGACATCATGTCATATTCGAGACACCCACAGCCCAGGCATCAACTGCCCCGTGACTTTTGTCGTGCCAAGGAGCTAGTCCAAGCCACCTGAGCCACCTATGACCAAGAGCTTGCTCTCAGCTGTGGCTGAGCTATTTCCTTTGTATATAAAAACCACAACTCGCCCCAGCTCCCGCTGGGGCTCATATAGAACAATATACCTTCTAATTACGAGCTCATGCTTCTAGTTCCTCCGGCGACGGCATCACAACTTTCCTTTCCCCAATATCGGATTGTTGTGACATTTGAGCCCTGGTCAACCTGCTTCAGCCCATTGGTCTTGATGCAGAACAAGCCCAGGCACCGCCATCGTGGAAAGAAGCCCCGACGAGTTTCAGGGTCATGTGGGCGGCTGGGGGTCTTGGGTATTCACGGTATTGTCATGGGCAAACTCCAGACTGCCCAAGACTCCCGGTTCCAGTTCAGTGCCGCGTATAATTAGGTAGGGATGGCAGTAGGCAAGGCACGGCACGGAGCGGCGATGCACCAGACAAGGCTGGGAGGGGGGGTTGGTCTGTGGCAGTGGCAGACCTGTAGCGGATCTTGCCGCTGGTTTTTATTTGGGGATTTGCCACCAGGCCGTTTTGTGTGGGGGTCTTTTGCTTTGCTTGCTCTTGGAAAAGCATTGATAAGATTTTGGTCTTGTCCATGAAGTGTTTGTCATTTCTTATCTGTGTTTTGTGTTTTGTGAGATGAAGATGAAGCAACGGAGAACAGGGGGAAAGTGACTAAACCAACCTGACATGAACCAGCCCAACCAAACCGGAACCAAAACTTCTTTTTTGTCAGCACTGCAGTTTGTGTAACCTGTCCTGCTTGAAACAATATCGGTGGGATTGGGATCAATCGGATGAGCTACACCAACCTGTGCTGCACCTGGGCCTCCTCTTTTTGAATCCGAACATACGTGTACCCCCCGAGAGCCCCGACTCCCCGAGAGAGCAAAAAGTCCAAATTCTTGTTGTTATTAGTCAGCCTGTCTGTCTGCCAACCTTGCCAGCTGGTTCCTGAAATCCAACCCAACCCAACAGGCCCAACATAAAAACGCACCGGAACGCCGGAACAAACTTGTGTTTTTTTGCGTATCCATGTGGCAAAGACTTTCTTATCTTGTCAGGTTCAGGTTCATCCAATAATCCCACAATCCAGTTCATGTTCCCAACCCATGTTCAGCACAGTGCAGTCAACGTGTGCGTGTTCGTGTGTGTTCACTCATCAGAGTATGTGCCACCGCAAATGCGGCGTAAACCTGCACAATTACGCCCCAAAATCTGATGGCCTGTTTTTTTTTTTTGTGATATGTCATTTCTGCTTTTTCTGCATTTTCCGCAGAGGTGGTTCGTTTTTGTCCCGGGTCCGTGGAACCGGTTCGGAACAGTTTTTGCTTTTCGAATTTGACACTTGTTTTATTTGTTTTGTTTTGGTATGTGGGGGGGGGGGGTGGGTTTCTAAT
>Ga0247763_1000763_pt1 | contig 19301 bp, 11 predicted proteins | sample UWRJL141409B4_FD_179926 | JGI IMG/M metagenome (GOLD analysis project Ga0247763, IMG submission 179926) | Plant litter microbial communities from Arlington Agricultural Research Station in Wisconsin, United States - UWRJ-L141-409B-4 | ecosystem: Environmental > Terrestrial > Plant litter >...
AGCCGCCACGTCGTGGTGATCGTCGGCGGCGGCAACGGCATCGGCCGAGCCACTGCGCTCGAAGCCGCGCGCCGCGGCGCCCACCTGGTGGTGGCCGACCTCGACCTCGAGCAAGCCAAGGCCACCGCCGAGGAGGCGCGCCAGCACACGGGCAAGGAGGGGGCCCTCGCCCTCGGGATCGACATCCGCGATCGCGCCTCGATACAGAAGGCCCTGCGTGATGTGGTGGCCGCCTTCGGCGCCATCGACGTGCTCATCAACACGGCGGCCGTCTTTCCCTCGTCGCCGTCGGGTCGCATCGACGACGCGGCCTGGGCGGCCACCTTCGACATCAACGTCACCGCCAACCACCGCCTCGCCGAAGAAGCCTCCGCCATCCTGCGCGAGCAAGGCCTCGAGGCCTCGATCGTCTTCACCAGCTCCGCCAACGCCGTCGTGGCCAAGCGCGGCAGCGAGGCCTACGACGTCAGCAAGGCGGCCCTCAGCCACCTCGTGCGCGAGCTCGCCACGTCGCTCGCGCCGAGCGTCCGCGTCAACGCGGTCAGCCCCGCCACGGTCGTCGCCGGCTCGACCATGTTCGGTCGCGATCGCGTCCGCGCTTCGCTCGAGAAGTACGCCATCGCCTTCGACCCGAACGCGAGCGACGCCGAGCTCGGAGCTCTGCTCTCCGAGTTTTACTCGCGCCGCTCCCTCACGCGAAAATCGATCCAGCCCGAAGACTGCGCCCGTGCGCTCCTCTTCCTGGCGGGCCCGCAGGCGCGCTGCACGACGGGGCACGTGGTCCCCGTCGATGGCGGGCTGGCGGATGCGTTCCTGCGCTGAGGCGGGCAGGCACATCGAAGGCTACACCGCGCGCGGCCGTTCCGCGCGCGGCCGTTCCGCTTTGCGGCCGCTTCGCTCGCAGTCATGAGCGCCGTCGCGGCGGAGGCCTCGACGCGAGCACCGCGAGTCCGGGCGGCGCCTCTCCGGAGAGGTACGCGAGCACCTTCGCGACGTTGCGGGCGACGGTCGCCTCCGTCTTGGCCGAGTTGAGGTAGCGCTGGATCTCCTTCCGGCGCGACGGCGTCAGCTCCAGAAACGCGGCCTTTGCCCCCGCGTGCTTCGCCAGCGCCCTCCGCAGCGCGACAGGCATCGGCTCGACGCGCGGCTCTGGATCGAACTCGACGTCGAGCGCGACGCGGTCGCCCACGTCTTTGCCGGCCGCGGCTCGCATGGGCGTGTTCAGGTAGAGGCGCCACCCGCCGCGATACTTGATCAGGTTCTGGCGAAACGTCGCGTCGCCGATCACGACACGGACGGGGATCGGACCCCGCTGCTTGCCGGCGGCTTCAAACAACGCCGCGAGCCGTCGCGGCGGCAAGGCGACGAAGGGATTGATGCCGGCGAGCTCGATGATGGCGCGAAAGGGCGGCATGCAGCGGCGGCAGCATCGCATGGTCACGCCGCCGGTCAGGGCATGCTCACGCGAGAGCCGCCATGCGCGACTGGCGCACGGCGGCTCGCGGGCCCGACCCGCAGACCACCGCGAGATCGCGGCGTTTCTGTCAACTCTCGCACCGCCGGGCCGGTACCTTTCCACCGGACGCAAAAACGAGATGCGATTGCGAGAGGCGGCGTTGACCGTCCCATTTCGCATGATCGAAACTGCGCTCTCACCGATCCGGCGTGCGCTCATTGGGGGCCCGCGCCGGATCGTCCAACGCTCGCGAGGTCTCGTGAATTCGCTGTCGATCGTCTCGTCGTTCGGGGCATCCCGTCGTCTCTCGTCCTCCCGCTCCGTCGCCTGGCTGGCCCTAGCCGCCGGCATGGGCGCCCTCGCTTGCGGCAGCGACGAACGGACGCCGGGTGTGATCGATGAGGGCATCGTTTCCGGTCCGGCGCCGACGACCCCGACGCCCACCCCGGGCGACATGGGCGCGCCCCCCACGACCCCGAGCGGGATGGGCTCGCCCTCCGAGGGCACGAACCCCGACCTGCCCCTCGCGGGCGAGCAGCCCACAGAGCCCCAGACGCCCGCGGGCCCCGCCGCCCCGCCGCTGATCGGCGACGCCCAGGCGCTGCTCGACGCCAGCGTTCGCTTCTACGGAGCGCAGCGCAGCGGCGATGGTGGCAACTGGCTGCTCTCGGGCGCTACCTGTCACATGAACGACGGCGAGTCGGTCCAGCGCGACCTCACCGGCGGGTGGTACGACGCGGGCGATCACGTCAAGGTCACCCTCAGCATCGCCTACGCGAGCTACGTCATGCTGAAGGCCTTCGACGCCTTCCCCGATGCCTTCCTCGATCGCGACAGCCAGCGTTACGAGGGTACGCCCAACGGCGTGCCAGACGTGCTCGACGAGGCGCGCTACGCCACGGATTACCTGGTGAAGGCGCACCTGAGCGAGAATGAGCTCGTGGGCATGGTGGGCAACGCCACTCAAGACCACCGCCAGTGGGTGGGCTGTGCGGAGCAGGAAGCTCTGCCCGCCAACATGGGCGGCCGCCCGCGCCCCGTGAGCATGGAGGCGAACGCCGATATCGCGGGCATCACCGCCGCATCGCTCGCCATCATGTCGCGCCTCTATCGCCAGTACGACCCGGCGCTGTCCGACAGCTACCAGCTGCACGCCACGCAGATTTACCAGATCGGCAAGGCCAACCCGTCGGGCTCGAACCCGGGCCTCTACGGCCAGAACGGAGACGGCTGGATCGACGAGATGCTCGCCGGCTCCGCCGAGATGTTCCGGCTCACCTCCGAGCAGACCTATCTGACGGACGCGCTCGACTTCAACACGCGCATCGAGAACCACGGCTGGGCGCCGAACTACAGCCAGTCGGCAGACTTCAGCCGCCACAGCCTCTATGTGGGCGGTCAAGCCGAGGCCGTGGGCGAGTTCTGGAAGCTCGACGTCGAGAACTACGCGGCCAAGGTGAGCACGAACGAGTTCACGACCGGCGCGGTCTACTTCGACGAGTGGGGCATGCTGCGCTACGCGGCGGCCGCGGCCTTCTCGGCGGCGCTCTACGCCCAGGTCACGAACGACGTCGCGGCGCGCGACCTCGCCATCTCTCAGTTCAACTACGTCGCCGGGCAGAACAGCTACAACCGCTCGTTCGTGATCGGAGTCGGAGCCAACCCTCCGCAGAACCCGCATCACCGCAACTCGGACACGCTCGGCGTGCTGCTCACCGGAGCGATCGTCGCCGGTCCCACGCAGCGCGCGTTCATGCAAGGGCAGGGCGCCACTGCCATCGCGATCACGCAGCCCGGCTACGAAGACGTCACCGAAGACTACGTCGGTAACGAGGTGGCGCTCGACTACAACGCGGGCCTCGTGGGTCTCGGCGCCTTCGGCGTGGTGCAGCAGCGCGCGGCCGCCGGCACGGGCCTCTGAGGAAGGGGCCAAGGGGCCAAGGGTTTCAGAGGTCCCTGGAGGGCGGACGGTCTTGGCGCGGCGAAGGTCTTGGCGGGGCCTCCCCACCAGGAGCCTCGTGCTGCGCGAAGGGGGCCATGCGGCGACCCGTTCGTCCCCAACGACGCCGCTCGGTCGGAGCTCTCACCGGTGAAGTGAGCTCGGCAACCCTTGACCCCTCGGCCCCTCGGCTCCTTGGACCCTTTCCGCTGTCTGCGAAGGTCTCCCCGAATGCGGGCTCTAACGTGTGACCACCCGGCACACGAGAGCCCATGCCACATCCCTTCATACGAATCGTCCCGTCGACGACGAGCGAGCGATACATCGAAGAAACACCTCGCACGGTCCCGGTTCGGGCGCTGCGATCGCGCGCGATGGATCGGTGGTGGCATGCGATCTTGGCCATCGCTGCCAAACGAAAGGTGCGCATCAGCGCGTTCGGCCTGGGGTTGCTCATCGTGCTGGCGTTCAGCTTCGAGTGGGTCTGGGTCGTGGGGCATCGCGGGCTGTTCATGCTCGATCAGTCGATCGTCTTCGACGGAGCGTGGCGCATTTCTCAGGGCCAGGTTCCGTATCGGGATTTCGTGATGCCGTTCGGGCCGGTGGTGTTCGCGCTGTGCGCGCTCATGTTCCGGGTGGCAGGCGTGGATTTCTCGACGCTGGTGCTGACTGCGGCGCTGATGTCGCTCCTGGCGACGGCTCTGGCGGTGCGCACGTGCTGGTTGCTCGCGAACCGCTCGGGCGCGCTCGCCCTGCTGGGCGGGGTGCTGACGGCGGTCTGGTTTCAGGCGCCGTTCGGCACGCCGTGGATGGAGCAGACGGGCTTTCTGATGAACCTGATCGCGCTGTGGGCGATCGTCGAGGCTCGGCTGGTCTCGATCGGTACCGATGGATCCGGCGAAGCCGCGCTCGATCGCGCGCTGCCGCTCGGATGGGCCCCTTCAGGTTGGGGTTGGTATGCCCTGGCCGGCGTGGCGAGCGTCGCCGCCGTGTTGAGCAAGCAGAACGCGGGCGGACTGTTCGGGTTTCTCTGCCTCGGCATGCTGTGGTCGCCGGGCGACGATGGGCCGCGCGCGGGCTGGCGCGCGACCCTCTTTTATGCGCTCGGCGCGGCGCTGGCGGGCGCCGCTTTCCTGAGCTGGCTCGCGGCGCGCTCCGACTGGCACACCTTCCGGCACTATTGGATCGACGTCTCTGCCGAGATCGGGGCGGAGCGTGTCGTGTACTGGAAGGTGCTCGGTACGCTCGTGTTTCAGCCGCTGCTATCGAGCTCGATCCCGCTCTTTGGCATGGCGTCGCTCGCGGGGCTGTGCACGGTGCTGCTCTCGATCGCAGCGCGCCCGGCCGCCGGCATCTCGGCGCGGGTCGCGCTGAACGCCTGCTTGTGCCTCGGGCTTCCACAGTTTCACGGCCTGTTCCAGCTGACGACCAACAACGACGCGAGCAACAACAACGCCTACGTCGGGCTGACGGTGGTGTGCCTCGCCGCCCTGCTCGTGTACTGGCTGCAGCAAGCGCCGAGCGTGAGCTTCCGCGATCACGGCGAGCGGCTGCAGGTTCCGTTCGCGCGTCCGTCCTTCGCGATCGCGGCGAGCGCGGTGATCGGTGCCCTGGTGCTGTATTCGGCCGGCGAGGGGCTGATGGTGGCACACGGCCGTTTCGTCCAGGAGTTTGCTCCGGGCGCGACCTTCGAGCAGACCGTGCGCGTGCCGGGAGCAGAGCGGGTGCGCTGGGGCGAGCCCACGCGCATCACGCCGCAGTTCTGCTCGAGCCTCGGAGACATGTGCAAGATCTCCAGCGCTAGCACGGCGATCGATCACTCCTACGAGCTGTTGCAGCGCGAAGATTTCGAGCAGGTGGCGAGCCGGCTGCGGCAACGCGACGGCAACTTCTTCGTGTTTCCCGATGCCACGATGCTGTACGGCCTGACGGGGCGACCATCTCCGCAGCCGCTCCTCTATTTCCATCCGGGTCAGAGCTACTCGCTGGCAGACCAGGCCGAGCTCGATCGCAGCATCGTCGAGGCGCTCGAGCGCCACCGCGTGAGCTCGATCGTGCTGGAGCGGGCCTCGTTCATGGGAACGCACAAGCTGCTCTCGGAGTTTCCGCGGCTCGATGCCTGGATCACGAGCCACTTCGAGCTGACGGAAGAGATCGGCAACTATCGTCTGCTCGATGCGCGCGAGGCCGCGCCGTCGGCCGTGCTCTCTTCGACCACCGTCTCTACGGAAGCCGCGCACTGAGCTGGCGAACGAACGCCCGGCGTCACTCGATCGTCATCGCGATCGCGTTCAAACAAAAAGAGACGATGTGAGTGAAGGTCGCTACTGGCGAGGGCTCTAAGAAGCGAGTCGGGGGGCACTCGCTCACCGACCGAGCCAGCCGACATGAAAGTCCTGTTCGTCGTCTTCGAGTTTCAGAACATCGTCGCGGGTGGCCTGGGTCGCGTCATCAACGGCGTCGTCCCCGAGCTCGGGCAGCTGTGCGATCTGTATGTGCTGACCGTGTTTCGGCACCCGTGGTGGCTGCATCAGCTGCAGCTCTGGCACATCGCCGACGGCGGCCCGGAGAAGGTGGGCCGCGCGGTGCTCGACACCCCCAGCAACTTCGCCCGCCTGCTGCTCGAATCAGGGCGCTTCGACGTCGTGCACTTCTTCTATGCGAATGAGCGGATCATGACGACGAAGGCGCAGATCCTGCGATCTAGCTTTCCGGACACGAAGCTCGTCTTCAGCGTACACAACCTGTTCAAGCACGAGCACCAGGTGCGTCCGTGTGCCGACACTTTTCTGCGCGCGGAGCAGCAGATGCTCGGCCTGGTCGATCACGTGCACGTGCTCAACCGCGCCAGCCTGGGCATCTTCGAGCAGACGTACCCGGAGATCGCGGCGACGCGCGCGCTGTCGGTGGTCCACAACGGCATCGACGACGAGAGTTTTCGCTCGCGTGACGCCGCGTTTACAGAACAGGTGCGGCGCCGGTTGCCGGAGGGAGCGAAGGTCGTCGTGTGCCTGTCGCGCTGGGCTCCCGGCAAGGGGCTCGAGCACCTGCTCGACGCGATGGCGGAGATCTGCGCCGAGCGCGAGGACGTGGTGCTGGTGATCGCGGGGCGCAAGCTGCTCAGCTGGGAGACGGGGTCGTTCGGCTATGTGCGGCGGATCGACCGCAAGATAGCCGCGCTCGGCTCTCGTGCGCTGGCGCTCGGCTGGCTGCGCGAGGCGCAGCGAAACGCCTTGTTCAGCCTGGCCGACGTGGCGGTGATGCCGAGCCAGCTGGAGTACTTCCCGTACGGCTCCACCGAACCTTTGCACGAAGACGTGCCGCTCGTGCAATCGCGCCTGCCCTGCCTGGAAGAGTTCCTGACGCACGGCGAGCATTGCTGGTTCTTCGAGCCCGGTGACTCGCGCCATCTCGCGGCACAGCTGCGCGTCGCGCTGGCGGACCCGGTGGAAGCTCGGCGTGTTGGGGCCGCCGGCGGGCAGCTGGTGCGCGGCCTGCTGCGCTGGCCCGTGATCGCCCGCCAGTACCGGGCGATGTACGAGCGGTCAGATGAACGCGCGGAGCCATTGCCGCGCGAGCCGAACGAGCTGGCGCCCCGGGGCGTGCTGGCGGACGAGCCGATGCAGGGAGCGAGGGCATGAAGGCGTTGCTGATTTCGTTCGAGTTCGGCGAGCACGTGCTCGGTGGCCTCGGCCGCGTGATGAACGGGCTCACCGCCGAGCTGCGGCACGCGGCGACGCTCGACGTCTACCTCCTCTATTTCGACCCGAAGCGGCTGGCGATCTCCGCCAAGGTGTTCCGCTGCAGCAGCGAACGTCAGGGCGAGCTGGTCGCCGAGGTTCCCCGCGGCTACGCCGAGGGCTGCGTCGAGCGCATCCGACGCGAGGGCTACGACCTCGTGCACTTCTTCAGCGTGCACTGGATCATCGGCAACATCATCCGGCGGGTGACGGCGGCGCTGCCCGAGCAAAAAATCCTCTACAGCATCCACAGCCTCATCAAGTACGAAGACGGTACGCGCAAGAACCCGAGGTCGTTCTTCGCCTGCGAGGAGCGGCTGATCCAGGCGGCGCATGTGCTGCACGTGCTCAACGCGACCAGCCGGGACTACCTCGAGCGCGCCTACGCGAGCGTCGCGGCGAACAAGCCCGTGCACGTGATCCCGAATGGCATCCAGCCCACCGATTCGCTACCGCGCGACGAGGCCTGGGGGCGGGGGCTCGCGGCTCGCTTGCGGCCGCGGACGTACACGGTGGTGTGCCTGTCGCGCTGGGCTCACGGCAAGGGCCTCGAATACTTCGTGCGGGCCGCCCGCCTGCTGATCGACGCCGGGCACGACGTGCAGTTCGTGCTGGCGGGCAGGAAGCTCATCAGCTGGGAGATGCAGTGGTACGCCTATCTGGTCAAGATCCTGTTCATGAGCTGGGGGCTCGGCTCCCGCCTCGTCGTGCTGGGCTGGTTGAACACGGCGCAGCGCAACGCCCTGTTCGCCATGGCAGACGCCGTGGTGGTGCCGAGCGAGCTCGAATATTACCCCTACGCCGTGCTCGAGCCGGCCGCGGCCGGCGTCCCGCTGATCTGTTCGAACCTGCCCTGCGTGAACGAGCTGTTGCGCCCGGGCGAGGAGTACGTGGCGTTCACCCCGCGCGACGCGAATGACCTGGCCGAGAAGATCCTCGCGCTCGGGAGAGACCGGCAAGGCGCACGCGAGATGGCCGAGCGCGCGCGCCGCCGTGTGCACACGGTGTGTGACTGGAAACGGATCGCGGGCGATTACGCGCAACTGTATCGCGACACGATCGGTGTCGAAACTGCTCGAGCAACGGTGGAGCCGAATGAAGGTTTGTTACCTGCAGCTGAGGTGTCTGGAGCCGCATGTTCCGCCGCCCTCATCCCCTCGCCAGGGTCTCGACCCGCGTCAGCGCCCGACGCCACCGATCGCGCCTGAGCCGAACCGGTTCGGCTGGGCGCGCGCGCTCGGCGCCACGATGCTGGAGCTCGAGGCGCTGCGCCAGACGGTCGCCGAGGCCGACGCTCGCGGCGAGCCGCTGCCCTTCGATCTGGTGTGGATCGACTTGACGGGCCCCGTGCTGTCTCGCGTGGGCGAGGCCGCGGCGCTGCTCAGCGCGCAACCGGGCTGCAAGCTGGTGCTGCACCTCGCCGGGCCGCTGCCCGATGACGAGGCGGAGTTTGTGCCCTGGCGGGCGGCGCTCGAGCTCGGCGACCTGGTGCTCACGTCGACCCGCCGGCTCTGTCTCGAGGTGCGTCGCAGGACCGTGGCGCCGGCGCACGAGCTGCTCCCGCCGGGGCGTGACGACGTCTCCGGCTGGGCGAGCGGCGATGGCTCGCCCGTGCGTGCTTCGAACGGAGGCGGTCGGAGCCTCGCGGTCGTGAGCGCGGCGCGCCCGTCGGCGCTTCGCCTGCTGCGAGAGCTCGGGATCCTGGCGTACGCGTCGGTGTGGCTCGGCGGGCGGGTGCGCTGGCTCGATCCGGCGGCCTCCGCTGCCGAGCGCGAGGTGGTGCTCCGGCAAAGCGCGCTCGTCTACCTGCCCGCGCCCCTCGAAGACGGTGGCGAGCTCGCGCTGGATTGCGCCCGCCTCGGCGCCATCCTGATCGCTCCGCTCGACTACGACGGGGCCCGCGCGTCGTTTCCCTACACGAGCTTCGACGAGGAGCAGCGCGGCCGCCGCGGCCTCTTGCTCCTGTGGCTGTTCACGTCGAGCGATTTTTGCGAGTTCTTTCGGGAGAACGCGCGCCATGGGGCGCGCTGGCTCGCAGACGAGAACCGTCGCGTGCAGCTCGCGCGCCGGCTCGAGTATCGGTTCCCCGAGCACCGCTACGCGCTGCCGCAGGGGAGAGCGCCCTCGCTGCTCGATCAGATCCGCCACCGGCACGGGCCGCTGGAGGTGAGCTGCGAGGCGACCGAGTGCCTGCTCGTCTGCCTGGTGCGCAACGGTGAGGAACATATCCCAGCGTTCCTCGCGCACTACCGCGCGCTCGGCGTGCGCCACTTCTTCTTCATCGACAACGGCTCCGACGATGCCACGTTGCCGCTGCTCGAGGCGCAGCCCGACGCGACGACGTATGCCACGGCGCTACCCCACAAGCACTACGAACGCGAGATCCGCCGGCTCGTCATCGAGCGGCACTGCCGCGGCTCGTGGTGTCTCAACGTGGATATCGACGAGCTGTTCGACTATCCGCGCTCGAGCGAGCTCGGCCTGTCGGGTCTGCTCGCCTACCTTTCGGAGCGAAAGGCCACCGCCATGGCGGGCTACATGCTCGACATGTATGCGAAAGAGAACAGCTTCGGCGGCGCCGGGCCGCTCGAGCTGCGCAGCGCCTATCCCTACTACGACATCTCCAACATCCAGCGTGCTGGCTACCATACCCACCAGATCAAGGGCTTCTGCGACCGCAACGTGCTCGCGGATGCAGGCGTCGAGTGCTACTTCGGCGGCATCCGCAAGACGCTGTTCGGCAGCCGGACGGGTGAGGACTACCTGCTCACCAAGCATCCGCTGATCTTTCTCGACGGTGAGCTCGAGCCCGTCACTCATCCGCACTATTCGAACTCGGCGCGGGTGGCCGACGTCACCTGCGTGCTCTATCACTACAAGTTCACGCCGTCGTTCAAGGCCAAGGTGGAGGAGAGCCGCGCGTCGAAGCGCTACGTCAAGTTCGCGCAGGGCCAATACGACCAGTACCAGAAGCACATCGGCGAGACCGCCTCGCTCGTGATCGACACGCCCGGCACGCGGCGGCTCGGCGACGTGGGGGAGCTCGTCGACCAGGGCTTCCTGCGCGCGTCGGCGGCGTTCGATGCCTACGTGCAGAGCGTCACGCGCGCCGAGGGCGAGAAGCCAGGCCCGCGCGGCTCGGGAGCTCGGGTCGCGAGCCGCGCGACCGCGCCTGCCGGGCAGGGGCCGACGGCGGTCACCGTGAGTGCGATCGTCTCGCTGCTGATCATGGTGGCGCTCGGTGTCAGCGGAGGCGTCGACCTGGGCCTGGGCATCGACATGAGCCGGGGCATCGGCGGCGAAGCTCTGCCGCGGCCGAGCTCGAGCCCGCTCGATGCGCTGGTCAGCCTCGGCGATGCGGCGTTCGCGCTGTTCGGGCTCCTGGCGCTGCTCGTCATCGGCAGCGCTGCGGTGTACCTGCTCGAAGGCCTGTTGCGGCGCAAGCGCGTGCTCGCGTTCGGTATCGCCGCGCTCTCGATCGCTGCGGCGCTGACGCCGATCGGCGCCTCGGTCGTGGTCTTCGTCTGCGGCTGGGTGGCGGTGGCCAACGCCCTCGTCTATCTCTACCTGGCTTCCAAGACGCTCTGGCGCGGCTGGATGCAGCCCGCCAGCCCTGCGCCGCAGCCACCGGCTCCGCTGCCGCAGGTCGCCATCATCGTGCCCGCCCGCGACGAGGCCTCGGTCGTCGAGGCGACGTTGCGGGCGCTCGACGCCGTGGATTACCCCGCGACGCGCCTCGAGATCGTGGTGGTCGACGACGGCTCGACCGACACCACGCGCGCGCGGGTGAAGGCCTGCGCTGCGCAGTCTTCCCATCGCGTGCATCTGGTCGCGTTCGATCGCTCCGCGGGCAAAGCCCGTCGCATCAACCAGCTCTTGCCCACGCTCTCGGCCGAGTACGTGCTCCTGCTCGACGCCGACCACCTCGTCGAGCCAGACATCGTGCGCCGACTGCTCCAGAGCTTCGCCGAGGGCGCCGACGTCGCCGGCGTGCAAGCGGCGAGCGCGGTGCGCAACGGACACTCGAGCGCGCTCTCTCGCGCTCTCGAGATGGAGTACCTCTTCCGCTGTCAGGGCACCTATCCGGGCAAGCCGATGGGGATCTTCGTCGGCAGTGGGGGCATGTTCCGCTGCGCCGATCTGCTCGCTGTCGGCGGCTTCGACCCCGAGATGCTGACCGAAGACGTCGAGCTATCGTATCGACTCTACGCGAGCGGCAAGCGCATCATCTACGACCCGAGCGTGTGCACGCACGACCTCGCCATGACGGACTATGGCAACTTCTTCAACCAGCGCTACCGCTGGATGCGCGGCCTGTGGCAAGCGATGCTGCAACACTTGCCCCGCGCCGAGTCTGACGCTGGGCTGCGCCGCGTGGGCGCCTATTTCATCCAGTGCACGAGCGACGGCCTGGTCGCGCTCTGCCTGAGCGTGCTGTTCATGTACGTGTTCCTCGAGCAGATCGGGCTAGGAGGCGGGCAGCCGCGGCTCCCGGCATACCTCATGATGCTCGCCTGCACGTACGCCTTCGGGGTCGGCTTCGTGCGCGCGCGGCGCTACGCGCTGCTCGCCTGGATGCCGCTCGTGCCGCTCTACTCGGTGCTCCATGCCATCCCCATGGCCTGGGCGCTGATCGACGCCTACGTTCTCGGCAAGCCGAGCGTGTGGGTGAAGACCGATCGCAGCCTGCTCGCCACCGCCCCCGTTCGCCTCAGCCGAGGGGGAGCCTGAGGCGACCAGCGCTCGCCGTGGGGCCGCCTCGACCTCGAAGATGAAGAGAGCCGAAACCAGAAAGCCATGACCAAACTGGAGCCCGTGATGACCAGAGACCGAGAGCGATACGAGCGGAGCACCCCCGGACATACCGGCGGCGGCTCGTCGCCAGCGGAACGCCCCGATACTCTCTCCGATGCCCGCACCAGACCCTTCACGACGTCGCACGCAGGCGCGCGTATCCGATCGCGAGAGGCCGAGCTCGCGCCACCGCCGCCCGGTGCCCCGGTCAGCCTCTGGCATGCTGTCTGGCTCGGCGTCGCGGTGCTCGGCTGCGCCGGCAACCCGCCGGCGGCGACGGCGACCGCAGCAAACGAGGCTGAAACGGAGGCGGCCGCCTCGCGTGTCGCGCTGGTGCCGTCGCCCGGCACCAAGCCCATCAACGGCTTCTCCGCCGCGAGCCCGTGGAACCAGCCCTTGCCCGCGCAGATCCCGCTCGCGCCCAACTCGAAGGCGGTCGTGACGAACCTGCTCGGAGATCGAAACGGCGGCTTCGCCGTGTGGCCCTTGATGACGGAGACGTTCTCGGCGCCGATCTACGTCGCCGACGCCGACACCCCCGTCACGAAGTGGGAGTACGACAACTGCACGCAGGCGCCCGGGCTGCATCCGCCGTTCGGCGAGGCGCTCGCCGCCGTGCCCACGCTGCCCGACATGCTCGTCTCCAACGGCAGCGACGGCGAGATCGCGATCTATCAGCCCTCCACCGACACGTATTGGGACTTCTGGCGCGCCCAGGTCAACGGCCAGGGGCAGTGGTCGGCGTGCTGGGGCGGCAAGATCGACCGCTACTCCGAGAGCGCCGGGGTGTTCGAGGCACCGCTCGGCGCGACGGCCACGGGGCTCGCGCTCGGCGCCTTCCTGATCCGCATCGAAGAGCTGAAGCGCGGCCACATCGACCACGCCGTCAACATCGCCACCACGCGGACGCGCAAGGACTGCCAGTCGTGGCCTGCCAACCGCAACGACGGCAACACCGACGGCGCCGACATCGCGTGCGAGGGCCAGCGCTTCCGGCTCGACCCGAGCTTCGACGCGAGCACGCTGAAGAGCCCGGCGGCACGCACCATCGCGCGCGATGCAGCAATACGGGCTGATCCTGACCGACAAGTCCGACGCGCTCATCACCCAGGCGGAAGATCCCAGGCCCCACATGGCGAAGAACGGTGGCCAGAACCCGTACGACGACCTGCTCGGCGGCGTTCCCTGGTACATCGCGCTCAACGACATCCCGGTCGATCGCCTCGAGGCGCTGCCGATCGACTACGGCAAGCAGTGAGGAACCTCGGGGCTGACCGCCGAGACGCCGGCCAGTAACTGCCCCGCGTCCAGTTCTCGGATGCAACAGGAGGACGGGAAGACGAGAAGGGATTGAGTCCAGACTTCTTCCCGCCTTCTGGCCTTCCTGTTGCCCTCCTGGGCTTTCACACCGGTCGCGCGTCTCAGGCGGCCGTTGGCTGCGCGCGCCGCGGGCGCTCGAGCAGCTTCTGACCGAGCTGCCAGGCGCGCTCGAAGGCGAACCAGAACCCGATGCCGACGAGCCAGCAGAACAGCACCTGCCCCACGAAACCGAGGCTGGGGAATACCCGCGCGAACGGCTCCAGGATCAGGAAGTGGCTGATGTAGATGTAGAGCGAGGCCGACGCCAGCGTGCTGAGGCCCCGCGCGAGCGGGATCGGCAGGCGCACCGGCTTCGCCCAGTTCAGGAAGAGGGCGCCGAGCAGGATCCAGTTGCCACGGCTGGTGCCCGGCAGGATGGCGAGCACCAGCCCGACGATCAGCGCCGTGTTGAGCCAGCGCTGCCACGTCTTCTCGGCGAACAGCGAGCACCAGCCGAGGAAGAAGTACCAGAGCGCGATGTGTGGCAGCAGGTCCGCGAGGTGCTTGGTGTCCCAGAAGAGCGGGATCGTCAAACACGCGACCGCGCTCATGAGCAGCGCGACCACGCTGCTCGCGTAGGCATGCTTGCGCAGCGGCGCGTGCAAGGCGCGGATCGACAAGAACAGCGCGAGCAGCAGGTGCACCTGGACGTAGACCTCGATGAACCAGTAGCTGTAGACGTCGGCCGGCTTGATGAAGTTGTTGTAGAGCAACAGTGGGCTCAGCACGAGCTCTCGATGGCGGAGCTGCTGCAGCAGCAGCACCAGCACGGTCGGCACGATCACGCGGGGCAGGGTGGTGAGCGCCCACGCCGCCCGCCCCGACTCCAGCACGCGCTGCAGCTGAAAGCGCGCGAAGCTGTAGCCCGCGGGGACGAGCAGCAGGAACGCAGCCCCATCGATGGCGAAATGCCCGTCGAATACGCCGGTGTGGTTGACCACGACCGACGTGATGGCCACCGCGCGCAGGATGACGGTCGGCTCGACCTGGCTCTTCTTTTCGTGGCGCACCGGCAGCGCCTCGAGCTCGCGGAAGCTGAGCTTCTCCCAGCTGTCTGGCAGGTAGCCGAGGCGGCGTTCGACACAGACGCTGGCCTGGATGAAGCGCAACGAGTCGCCGCCGAGGTTGACGAAGGTGTCGAGGTCACCGATCGAGCGCACGCCGAGGATCGCGGCGACCTCGCCGCGCAGCGTCTCCGCCGCTCGCCCCGTGACCGCCGGCGCGGCGCCGGGCGACTTCCCCGTCAGCTCGGCATGCTCGGCCGTGAAGCGCTTGCCGAGCTCGTCGCGCTTGACCTTGCCCGTGTCGGTTCGGGGCAAGGCGGGCACGCGCCACACGTGCGTCGCGTCGCGCGCGCTGACGTTGAACGCCGCCGCCGCGTTCACCACGGCCTGCGTGAGCTCCTCGTCGCTGCACGCTAGCTCGGGGGTTGCGGCGATCAAGATGCCGTCGCCTCGGATCGGGTTCGGCACGCGGCAGATGCTGAGCTCGCCGCGCGTCGAGCCCAGCCCGAGCTGCTCGCGCACGCGCGCCTCGAGCAGGTCGGGCGAGAGCTTGAGCCCGCCGCAGTTGATGACATCGTCAGCCCGCCCGAGGAAGAAGAGGTGCGCGCCCTCGATCCGCCCGCGATCGTTGGTGGTGAGCCACCCGCCCTCGTCGCGCGGATCGACGGCGGCGCCCTTGACCAGCATGCGCGCGGTGACGTGGGGGCCGCGGATCATGATGCGCCCGTCCGGCGAGAGCGCGAGCTCGACCTGGCCATAGGCGCGACCGACCGACTCGAGCTGCGAGGGCGTCGCGTCGTGCAGCGTGAGGAACGTGCTCCGCGACGCCTCCGTGAGCCCGTAGTGCTGCACGATGACGGCCTCCGGAAATAGCGTGACCAGCGCCTGCTTCTCGGCGACGCTCATCGCCTGGCTGCCGATCTCGATCCAGCGCACGCGGCGCCCCGCCTCGGGCGTGACCGCCTGAGTCGAGAGCAGCACGCGCCACAGGCTCGGCACCGCGGAGATGGCGTTGATCGCGCCGGCCTCGAGCATGGCGTTGATCTCGACCGGGTTGAAGCCGCGCGGAGGCAAGAACGCGCGCCCGCCGGCCGCAGACACGGCGCGGCAGCGGCCAAAGCCGAACGAGTGGTAGACGGGGACGCCGACATACTCGCGGATCTCGGAGTCGACGTTCATCACGGAGTTCAGGCGCGTCACCACGTCAGCGAGGTTCTGGTGCGTCAGCACGACGCCTTTCGGCTCACCTTCGGTGCCCGACGTGAACAAGATCTGAGCGACCGCGGGATCGTCGCGGGGCTCGAGCGACGCACTGAGCCAGCCGTCGCCCGGCGCGGGCACCCGGATCTCCGTGCCTCCGGCGAGTCGCAGCCGCTCGTCGTCGTCCTTCGAGCGCAGCGCCACCACCGCGGCGCCGGCCTTCCAGCAGGCGAAGGCCTGGGTCACGAAATCGGGCGAGCCTACCGCCACCAGCCCCACCACAGGTCGATCGATCATGTCCACGCCACTACGGCGCTCGAGGCGCGCCTCCTGACGGCGCTCACACCGGCGCCGACGCTCCTGAGCCCAGGCGCCGCCGGCGCCTCAGGACTTCTCGCAAATCAGCAGCGCGTCGTCGAGGATGTAGGCCGGGTATTGCACGTCTCCCCCCGACAAGTAGGGCAGACGGGTGACGACGCGGAGGGTCAGGCCGAGAGGCTCCAGCTCGTTGCGCCACAGCTCGCCGAGCGCGTCTTCCCAGCGCTCGGAGCTCACCTTCAGCTTCTCCAGCGGGTCGCGCGTGATCGACCCGTCGTAGTAGAACGGCGCGAAGGGCAGGGGGGTCGACAGCACGAGCAGGCCGCGCGACGGCAGCTGCTGCACCACGGCGGCGAGCAGCGACCGCGGGCGCGGCGCGCGATCGATCACGTTGAGCAGTGAGACGACCTCGAACGGCGGCTCTCGCAGCAGCGGATCGCCGGCCTTGCCTTCGCCCACGCTCCCGAGCCAGCACTGAAACCCCCGTCGTCGCAGGCGGCGCGCCATGTTACGCGAGGTCTCGCTGGTGTGCATCGCGTCGGCGAGCGGCGCGAGCCGCGTGGTCACGTCGCCGGAGCCGGCGCCGATGTCCAGCCAGCTCGCCGCGCCGACGCCCCCCGGTCGCGCCGCTTCGATCAGGCGAAGCGCGCCGGGGGTGCTGAGCAGGAACACGGGGTACATCCCGAGCAGCGCGTTGGCGTCGAAGTCGGAGAGGAACAGGGTCAGTGTGCGGTGTGCCCAGTAGGCCCAGCGCGTGTGGCTGCGCCCCAGCGTGGTGGCGAGGAATGCCTCCCCCTCGGCGTCGAGCTCGCTCGCCACGAAGCAACGCGCCAGGTCTCCGAGCCGCTCGAGCTCGCAGGCGAACTTGAGGTCGACTCCGAGTCGGGTCTCGTCGACGCCGTTTTGCGCGGCCGGATCAGCCATCGCTGGGGTTCATATACCCCGCCCGGCCTGCGTCAAAGCGCGCAGGGCTCGTCCGAGCGGTTCAGCCCGCCGCCACCCGCGCCGATCTCCATTCGTCAAAAAGAAAAATTTGAACGGCCCTCGGAATTTGGTCATGGGTACGCGGATGCGGCGCGAGGTAGGCAAAGGTGGTAACGACGTCGGCTGGCGCGGGCTGCTGCACGCGCTGGCCCTCCTGCTCCCGGCCGCGTCGGGCTGCAGCGGTGGGAATGACGAGACGACGCTCCTGCAACAACCGCCAGAGCCCGCCGCAGGCGCGGAGACACCGGCCTTCCTCGGCTTTCCGCTCACGGCCGCCGACAGCGCCAGCAGCCCGGCGCTGCTGAGCGAGACGGTCGCGTTCGTCGATCTCGAGCGGCTCGAGGCCGCACCCGGAGTCCTGCCGTACTCGGTGCAGAGTCCCCTGTGGAGCGACGGCGCAGAGAAGCGACGCTGGATGGCGTTGCCGAGCGGCGCTCAGATCGGGTTCTCCGAGCAGGGGGCCTGGGACTTCCCCGAGGGCACGGTGTTCATCAAACACTTTGGGATGGTGCTCGACGAGCGAGCGCCCGACGAGGTGCATCGGCTCGAGACGCGCTTCCTCGTGGCCGCTGGCGACGGTGAATACTACGGCCTCGTCTACAAGTGGGACGACGACCAGCGCGACGCGCGCCTGCTGCTCGACGGCGGCGAAGGGCTGCTCGACATCGTCACGACCGACGGCATGGTGCGCCAGCAGCGGTACATCTATCCGAACCAGAGCTCCTGCGCTGCCTGCCACTCCCAGCGTTCCGGATACGTCATCGGCGCGCGCACCGCCCAGCTGAACGGCGAGTATCAACCGAGCGCGGGCGAGCCCCTGGGCGATGACGCGAGCCCGAGCCGCAATCAGCTCGAAGCGTGGGCGGCGCTCGACGTTTTCGACACATCGTTCGCTGGCTCGCCGCCCTCGGAGCGTGCGCACCTGGTGCCGCTCGGCGATGAGGCCGCTCCGCTCGAGGCGCGCGTCCGGTCCTACTGGGATGCGAACTGCTCGTCCTGTCACAATGACGCGTCGACCTTCTCGTCGTGGGATGCGCGCTTCTCGACGCCGCTGGAGGCTCAGGGCGTGCTCTCGACCGCGCCGCACTCGGCGGCGTCGGAGTTCGACGTGCGCCTGATCGTGCCGGGCGATCCCGAGCGCTCGCTCATCTACCTGCGCTCGCGGAGCGACCTGCCCGGCACGCGTATGCCGCCTCTGCTGCGCAACCGCGTCGACGAGCGCTACGTCGAGCTCTTGCGGCAGTGGATCGTTTCACTGCCTTGAGCCCGGCGCCTCGCGCGGCGTCGCGCGAACCCGAGCCCGCCCACGAGAGGCAGCAGCCAAGCAGGGGCCAGGCCAGCGCCCCCCAGCCCAGCGTCGCGGGTGAGCGAACAGCCCGCGCCGTCGCCAGCAGCGTCGGGATCGCCCGCGGCCGACCCCTCCGGCTCGTCGTCTCCACCGGGCGCCGACGCATCGAGCACGAGGTCGACGCACTGGTGGTAGGTGGCATCGGCGATCGGCAGGCCGTAGGTGAACTGGATCAGCTGCAGCGTGCAGCGCTCGCACTCCACGTCGGGCAGCGTCACGCGGCGCTCGACCCGATCGATGTCTCCCGTGCGATCCTGGATGTAGTCGAGGATGAGCTCGCCGTCGCCCGCTGGCAGCAGCGTCGGATCGTCTGCCGCTGGATCGCGCGGCATCGAGGGGCGGGCGCTGAACGAGTCATCGCCGTCGGCATCGAACGCGATGCGGAAGTAGCTCACGTGTTGCACGTACACTTCCCACTCGAGCTCGATGCTCTGCCCGGGACGAAACACCCTCACGCCGTCCTCGCGGCGGGCGTTCGCGCGCTGCCCGCATGGCCCGCGCGAGAGCTGCGTGTCGGGGCGGCCCGGAGCGCGCGGCGCGGGCTCGAGCATGTTGATGTGCGCGTGGGCGGGCGCTGCGACGAGCGGGGCGCCGCCCAGCATCGAAGCCAAGGCCAGGGCGCGTTGGAACCGGGGCATGACGTCGATCCTAGCCGCCGCACCCGCCCGTTGTCATCCCGGGAGCTGAAGCGAGCCGATCCAGAAGAGGTCGCCCCGCGTGAACTCGTAGCGTTGCCGGAAGGCGAGCCGCCCCTCGTCGCCGATCTCGAACACGACGAGGCTGCGCGGCACGGTCCTGAGCGAACCGCTGGCAGCGGCCGCGCCGGGCTCGACGACGCCCCGAGCGGTCGCGCTCCGATCAGCGACCTGGCGCTCGAGCACCTGACGCTCTGACTGGTTCGCCACGATGAGGAAGCGCCCGCGCGGTTCGATGGTGAACGTGCGAGGTTCGAAGCCGAGCGTCTCGTAGTGCTCGATCCGGCGTGGCTCGCTGGAGCCGGGCGCGATCGCGAAGAGCGCGATGTCATTCGTCCCCCCCGCGAACACCTCCTCGGGCTGCCCTGCGAGCGTGAGGCTGGTGGTGCGGTTGGCGCGGTTCGACACGTACAGGTACTTGCCGCTGGGATGCACGTGGATGGCGCCGGCGCGCTGCCCCGGCT
>Ga0247763_1000767_pt1 | contig 19280 bp, 5 predicted proteins | sample UWRJL141409B4_FD_179926 | JGI IMG/M metagenome (GOLD analysis project Ga0247763, IMG submission 179926) | Plant litter microbial communities from Arlington Agricultural Research Station in Wisconsin, United States - UWRJ-L141-409B-4 | ecosystem: Environmental > Terrestrial > Plant litter >...
CCCCCCCCCCTGGCACCAGTGAGGTGGATATCGACGTCAAGTTCGTGCCCCGGCACGCGTGGCACTGCCCACCCAACAGCCAAATATTATCGATGCTGAATCCTTGCTCCTAATGCTCCGCAGTGGCGAGTTGATCTTGTCTTGTGAATACAAGAGAGCAAGGAAGGAAAAAAGCCTGGGGTGAGTGATGAGGGGAAATCAACGACAGTCAAGCCGTGTCACCCCTTGTCAGAGGGTAAAACTGCCGAACCGAGGGGCTGAGCCAAGGATAAGGGACCGGTGAGTACTACTTTACAATCTGTACTTGGTTAGGGTTGTAAAAGCCGAGGAAATCTTCGCGTAAAGGTACTTATTGCTAGCGCTCGGAGCGGTATTATTAAGGAATTCCGAGATAATATATACATATATATATTTCTAAACCGAGATTTTTAAAAGAATGCTGTTAAGGTTTTGAGTGACTGGATCTGAGAGAGGAGTAAAGCTGCCGCTTAGTGTCCTTGCTTCGATACAAGTCCCCATTCGCTGACTTGCGTCCTGTTCCCTCGGCCACCACGCACAACTAACGCCCCGGGATTTGCCTTACTGTCTTTCTCCATAACATGTTAACCGAAGAGAGCATAACATGATACATAAAGAACATAAAGCGTCACTCTATGCTAGGCATCTTTAACATTTATATCCCGCTTATTTACAGTAGAGGTGAGAAGAGGGCATTCCGACAGCTATAAAAAGATATCAGTAAACCCTCAAAGAGCAAACACACGGGCGGCAAGTGGATCATAAGTGGCTCAAAACTGGATGTGGTTGCCTCGAGGATGTTGTCCGAGACGGCCAGCCATCGCGGCCATCAACAATCGTCAGTCGCCGCGAATCAGGGCGCTTCTTAACCATGGCGTTCTCAACAGACAAGTAATCCAACCTCTCTTCTTCGATTTTTCTAAAATACCATAGCGTACTGGCGAAAGTAGTCCGTGAGGTTCCATTAATCGACACCGTTAATGATGTTTCCTCGGTCGCGCAATGGCGCTGCAATGAGCGTTACAACGTGATAAGTTATCTCTCTGACAGCCCCTACCATAGTGCTGGCAGAATCACGAGACTAGTGATCGTACGTTTGCGCATGTTTACGTCACTGTTGTGTCGGCTGTTTTAGGCCGCGCAGTCTCTTTGCAGGGTATATGATGGTCGGTGAAGCTCTGACTTGATAATGCTTTGCTTAACATTCCTGTATTAACAGATTGTGCTCAAGATGCCCAGGTGTTTAAGAAGTTTCTTGCGAAATGGCTTCCGCGACGGCCTTGTGGCTTGTTTCATGCGTCAAACTTGGTCGGTCCTCGGATCTAACAACATAATCATTGTAGGTCTCTCACTGTACGGAGGTGGATGATGGCGGAGTGGTATTTGCCGGGCGAGGCCGGCGTAAGGTTCCCGGTTCGGGGGAACGGTACGAGGGTGTTGGTTGTTGTGTTAAAGTAGCGAGAGTTTGAGACCGGGGCAGGCAACGATCCCGTTTTAGTAGTGGACGGCTGCTACGACGAGGTGCTACGAGGCATGGGTGGATACATAAAGAGGTTTGCTCCGGGGACCGCCCCAAACTCTCGCGCGACCCCCCCTCTCCACCTGTGCCAGTGCAAGACAGCTGGGCATCCCAAACGCCAAGGCATGGTACTGAAAACGGTAAAATTTCAATGTCGTTGCGTCCACCTTTACACTACACCTGCGCCACTGTAGCGCTTCCGACACAGGTGCACCTTGGTCTGGCTGATTGAACTGACTGTACGATTGAACTGATTGCGCGATTGATCCAACTGTACGATTGAACTGATTGCGCGATTGATCCAACTGTACGACTAGCCCAACTGCGCGCTGCTTTGATTGACTGCGCGATTGACTGCACGATTGTGCGCGGTTGACTGCGCGATTGTGCGCGGTTGGGTGGATTGATGGATTTACTGGCCTGGAAGCCCTGAGCCTGACATTGGTATCAGAACTGCCCTAGGTTGTATTGGAAACTAAGCCTTTTCACTACAGCTGGCAGGTGTGGGTCATCTGTGGGCCGGGGGGGTCGCGCGAGAGTTTGGGGCGGTCCCCGGAGCAAACCTCTACTACTATTACCACTGTTGAAATTACAGCCCAGTTGCCCTGTAGCTACAGCACCCAAGGGTGCTGTAGCTTAGTTGATCTACTGCCCTGAGAGTTCTGTCGACTGCACTATGGCAAAGTGCAGTCACCACAACCACGGGGAGTTTGTAATAAGCTACTAGGGTGATTAAGGAAGAGCCCGATGCTGCTGCGCTACACAGGTGATTTACTAGCGATAGGTTGATAAAGCAGATTCCATTCCAATACAGTGACTGATTCTTGCAGAAGGGAAAAACCCCTTGCGAGCGCCAACCACCTACAGCGGCTTTTATGCGTGTGCTGACCTATTGCGTTACTGCTGCCCCCGGCGCTGCGCAAACGCTGCGGCGGGGTTTCGCTGGCGTGTCGCCTAGCCACATTACACGCAAGTTCAAACGAAAGAGAATAAACTACAATATCCAGGTTCAAGCCAGCGAGAGAGCTAAGTTAACTTTCATGGTACAACTTGCCACTATTATCTCAAGCTTGCATTGTCAAAGACGAACTTTGGTTTTCGCCATCCCCTGTCTTTTCGAGCTACAGCCGCCGCTTGGCAGTGTCCACGGCGGCTACATCCCGAATGAAACAACGATGACGAGCCACCACAAATACCCCAAGCTATTGGATAAGCTACTCCAGAAGATGACCCATCAATAAAACCCGTTTAGACTATTACGCTCTTTTCCATGGGTTGGGCCGCGCCACTTGTAACGACCTTCGGACGCAAAATTCTGTGGAACACCTGCAGCCGTGCGCCATCCTGAAACGCCCAGCCCAGCGCCAAGGCCATCTTGGCCCCTGCGACTTAAATAATCCCCCGAGAGTATGTTCTAGGCTGCAGAGGACCTCCTCTCGTCCATTCTCTGCGACATTTTACGAGGACATGATCACTAATTTACGAATCGGCTTGTTTCAATTAATCTGAAGCGGTCGGTCGACAGCATTGGTTGGGAAACGGCATCACTGGCACCCCTTCCAAACCGAGAACAGACTTGCTACGAACGCGCGGGGGGGAGACCTCGGGAAGAAAAAGCAGTTTGACAGCCAGCACCCGAAGAGCGGGCGAACGAGAACTACAATGAGCATCATCACCTCACAGTCACGCGTTATTCTAGGCCCTCTAACGGCAACATTCCAACTACCAGCCCAATGCTCAGTAGGCATCGGCATCTGCAGCACATGCGACGTGGTGTTGTACGGCCAAAGGTGCGGCCCGACCGGCCCGCAGGACGATACAGCATGCTGGCCGCCAACAACACAGGGAGCACTGAGACCCAGCTCAGCTCTCAACGGCTGGGGCTTCTACTCCCCGGGCATCTCCTGCCCGGCGGGCTTCACATCGGCATGTTCCGCCACGGCTGGATCGTCGCGTGTTGACTGGGTAATGCAATTCCTCATGCAACCGGGCGAGACGGCCGTCGGATGTTGTCCGCAGGGTTTTAACTGCCATAACCAAAACGGCCAGACATGCATCGCCGTTGTGCGCACCATAACCCTCACCACCGTCACCTGCAGCAGCGGCCGCTTTGAGGGCTTCAGCTTTGCCACCATCCCTAACGCCGCCGTGCCCAGCCTTAATATCTTCGCCCCCATGATCCAGATAGCATGGAAAGCATCGGACCAACCCCCGGCATCCACCATGTCTTCACCCTCAGGCCCATCAAGAGAGACGGCCCCAGTGCCGTCTCTCACATCCGGGTCGTCTGCGTCCGGATCCTCGAATCCCCCGACCGTGGCGGCCTCCCCTGAGCCATCAGGTCTCTCCAGCGCCGCAATAGCCGCCATCGCCGTGTTTGCAACGGTTCTCCTCCTCGGCACGGTTCTCGGCGCAGTTTTCGTGTCGCGGAAGAAGCGCCGTGCCACGGCGGCGGCCGCGGCCGGATTTGAAAGACAGTTTGAAAGACGGGAGCACCAGTCCATGCTAGGAGACGGTGAGATAGAACCCAAAGCAAGCGAGCTGAGTGCATCTGGGGGGGCTGTTGAGTTGCCTGTGATCTTGGATCGATATGAGGTGCCTGGGAGTGTTCCCAGGAGAGGAGAAACATCTTCGGGTCTGACGGAGTGAGGCGTGCTTTCCAGTCTCTTGGCAGGGGGGGGCGGAATATATTATCATGGCAGTGCAGGTGGTTCTCAGAAGGCCTGAGCCGAGCGCCACTCCCTATTGCCAAATCCAAGGTTTATCAAGCCCGGAGCTGAACCATTTTCGTGCATTGCGGTATATACGGGCGAAATTTCCTGGTTTTTTATGTAGGTTGAGTTCGAGGATGGCGAAGTTATTGAGTGGAACGATGCTAAGGGCTATGCATGCTATAAGGCGGAGAGTCACAAAATACGGGACTTGCGAATTGCGGGGGTGACTGATGGATCTCCCAGTTAATGCTTATTCTTGTTAATGGGAGACGAGCCTAGATAGCGTGACTTTTTATACTGCTGTGCCGAGCGATTCTTCTGAACCCTTTGGCTATAGGGATGGTCTTCGACTATTTTTTTAGAAAACGATGGGCTGAGCTTTGGCCGTTCTTCGAGGGAGATCGGAGATATACATTCCCGTGCCTGCTTCTGACAGGCACAGGCGGTAACATATTCATCTTCTTGGCTCTGAAGATGTTATCGGATGACGAGGTTTTTTGAAAGATTGGATTGCTTGGAAGAATGCCGTGGTTAGTTTACCCAGGTCGACGATAATACGGCAAAGATTGGCAGCCATCAGCTGAGACGCAAGACTACCATATTGAGATAACCGGATTCTAACAATCCTTCTTGAAGAATAGTTGCTCCGGGAAAATAGAAGGCTATCAAGGCCGAGTAACCATGTAATTTTTGGTGGCCGGTCTCTCCAGCGATGTCTCAACGGTGCCTCCCGTCCTCTGTTCGGCCCTGCAGTCTCCTAGCCTTGCCATTTTCAGGAACGATCTCAGGAGGAGCGGACATTGTATTGTTGTCCTTAGCGGATAGCTTTGATTGTTAGGCCTCGGTCACCTCGGCTTGAATTGTGTGGAAGCGGGTTACTTTGTCTTTTATCTCCTTGCGAAGACACTTGGGAAGACTTGCCTCAGGGTAGAGTGGGCAAAGCCCACTTGTCTGTGAGATACGAATCAGCCTCAGCGGGGTATTTCTTGCAGGGTCCCACGCCAGTTACATCATCATCATCATCCCATGGGGGACCCCAGTTGCCGTGCAATTTGGGCTGGTATTATAAGGACGGCGTTAGTACGTATTGCTTCTGATTCGTAGATGTAAATGATAATAATAACTATCAATGCCCATGTCAATCTGGCGATGGCAAAACTTCGAGGTTGGAAGTTGCCCCTCGTGCCCGGTAGGCTGCTGTTATATACATCCCAAGTAAAAGACAACGGTAGAAGATGGTCGTCTCCAAAGAGCTCTCGCCTGGCCCAAAGGCCCTAAATGCTGGTGCTGGGGGTGGTGCAGTCCTTCTCCCAGTCGTGCTAGCCAGGTCTTCATGCCTATCACAAGGGCCGTCAGCATGGGTCTGAGCATTGGCTGCCGCTGCACGCCTCTGGTTAGGCCCCAACCGCTCTTTGCCTCCCGCAGGACACCGAATACTAGCCGCCGATTGGCCTCGGTGGTTCCCATGCCACCTCTCAGCTGCACCATGTTAACCCCACGGAGAGCCGAGCTGCGGGATACCTCGCCCATCCAGTTTGCTGTTCCCGGGCTCGCTGATTCCCATCACCAACATGGTTTCCGACTACGGACTACGCGATTGCGGCACTTCTCTGAGCAAAATATGGCCGAAGCCGCAGGGAATGAGAAGCCGGAAATAGGCAACAGCCTGATCTCGACACACGACTTCGCTTTGCTTGGCGCGGTTATGAGCTAGATATCGTCCTGTTGCCAGGAGAAAAGCACGTGCACTACCTGGACATCGTCGCCGTCCACGGTTACGACGAAACAGCCGAGAGCTGGGTCTACAAAAACAGAGATCAACTGTTGCGCCAGAAGATCGAGCACATCAAAGCGAAGCGGACCAGACTGCAAGCGGAACTATCGGCTGGCAGAAGCTCCATTGGAAGTCTTGAAGATGGTGGTGGCCAGAATCCCAATCCCAATTCCAGCAAGACGGAAAGGAGCGGATGAGTCTAGAAAGGAGTGGCAGGAAGTTGACTGGAGGGCTGTTGATCAGGACCAGACATGGAGGAGAGGTAGGTGATGAACGCGATACGCAAGCGCAGAGTGGATTTGGATCGGCTAAGGGAATGTTTCGTCGTGCACTCCCGCGACGGGGACCAAGGCCCGCTATGGACGAGGAGAGTAGAGTCGACTAACGAACTCAACCGGAACTATTGAACATTTAAGACCGCGTTTGAGTATGTTTGCTGCGCTCAGTGAGAAGAGATGGGGATCTTAGTATATCTGTCCCCGAATCGAGTATTTCTGACTAATCCCTCCACACGCGGTAGGCGCACGCGATCCTGCACAAATTGGCTGAATTTTGTGCGTCTCGAGTAGGAAGTTGTTAGAAAGAAAGGGGTCTAGGGCAGAGTACCGGTCAGACTAAGCTCCTGTGAGGACGTACTCTGAATCTTACCAAGAGGTCAATAAAAGAGAGAGGTTCTAGCTGAAAGTCAGAACTACGAAAACAACAAACCTCGATCTAGGACTGCCAACTTGTAATTGTGCTGATGATGAGTACTGTCGTGCAAAGGAGCTAGTCAAGCCACCTGGGCCACCTATGACCACGAGCTTGCTCTCAGCTGTGGCTGAGCTCTTTCTTTTGTATATAAAAACCACAACTCGCCCCAGCTCCCGCTAGGGCTCATATAGAAAAAGATACCTTCTACAATCAAGCTCATGCTTCTAGTTCCTTTGGTGACAGCATCACAAGTACTGACATAGTTGCTCGGCGCGACCTCCTTCAACGTAGCGATGTTTACAGCAAAATTGGACTGCCTTACTACAGCCTCCATTATCTTCACTATCTTTTATTCGCCCCTGGGTTTCATTACCGTAACGTACACCCGTTTCTTCGTTGTATAGTGACCAGAGCATCATTTCAACCCACAAGAGGCAGGTGTTCTTCGCGCTGGGGTTTGATTAGGTCAATCCAGGCAAAACTTCACACTTCCTAGTGACAACCGCCGTAGTAGGCGGCACGTACATGTTTCTGGGCTTTTAGTAACGAAAGTGATAAGTGAACGCAACAGACAAGCGAACGCAACACGTTTTTTTCCTATGTATTACTTTAAAGCAAAACTTTCAAGGCGGTGAACTATTCTCTTAATCAAATTCGCCCAGCGTTATCGGCAGTATTCTGATCATCAGTCCGCTTGGCTTTCTTTTTGCCACTTCTTGAACCTATGCAGCCAATAGGCCGATATATGGGCCTACAATTGATAAATGGTTTCCTAGAGAGCAGGAACTTATTTACATCTGTCGCAAACTACCCACTGCGCCAAAAAGCGGGGAACCCAATTACTTCCTAACCCTGGTAGTTGCACTTATATCTGACATAGAACAATGAGTAGAATGACTTGTATCATGTAGAAGGACTCCCATAGTCTCAGCCTAACCAGTATGATGCGTAGAAGAAACAGCTAGAGCTAAGATAAATAATACAATTACAATGTGGAGAGAGCCCAGAGTTAATTAAATGTTAATGAGTCTGAACGTCTCACGGCAATTTACTAAAAGACTGTTTGCGCATGCATTGCTAAAGAGCCGTGCCGCAAACTGCGCCGTAATGCGCCACGATGCAGTACACACATCAAACACCGCCCTTGGCCCCCACGGTGGTCCTCATAGAAAGGCTAAGGTATGTAGCTAACTGGGAACACTTTTGATTCTTGTTCTCTCCATAAAAGTCCCTCAGACATGGAAATCATCCTTTTTTGACCTCCACGGCTACGTTGGCGCGATATCCAAAATGAGGAAATGTTCCCCGTTTAATTCCAGCACATGGCCTCGAGAAGGGGGTTCTCGTACCGACAGCTATGACGGTGCAAACCGCCAACGTGCAACGGATCAAACCGTTCACCCAAAGTCGGGACCCACAACGGACAAGAAACACCCTTCTCCGCGTGATTCAATCGGGCTTGCGCGACTCTGTGCCCTAACACTCGGTACAGTAGCGATTGTAGCAGCGACGTCGCTGCTGGTGCTACTGTGGGCCGGCGCTGCTGTTGCAGTCGACCAGGGCGATCCAGGCCAGGTCTGGAAATCGGCTGTCACCCAAGGATGGGCTCCGATTACGGTCACACTCTGCGCCGCGGCGATCCGGACGGCCATCTCGCTGCAGGCGGGCGTGGCAATATCCATGGTCGCGTCGATCCTGCTGGAAAAGCACCACGTCGGTCTCGTGGATAGTGCGTTCCTCTCTATCATCCGCGCCGTAAGTGTCCAGCCGACCAATCTCATCTTCTCTGGAGGCCGCGGTATCGCCGGATCCCTGGGACTCGTGGGGTTTCCCCTTATCATCGTCATGAGCCTTACTATACTTGCGTCAACGTTTACCTCGTCAATCCTGCTATCCGACTTTGGGAACATTGCCATTCTCGGGACCCAGAGCACGTCCATGATAGCGTACGGGAACGAGACCGGGGGGACGACCATAGATGTCTGGAGGTCTCCCCCAGTCCAATATCCCAGGTTTGCCGAGTATACAGACGGCAGTGGTCGTGCGGTGGGTGACCACGTTGATGACACCGGCTTTACGCTTCGCGTTCCGTTGCCCATGACAAACAGCGGCCAGCGACAGACATTGCGGGACTACAGGGGGCCGGCCATCGTTTTTGATAACCGCGTTGTCTGCATCGCGCCCCGGAACCTAACGTTTCTGAGCCTCAACTCAACATTGCATACTCGAGGCGCATGGGTCCCCATGTTGTTCGCCATCAGGGGCATCGCCGCGTTCGACAGCGGCAGCACCCTCCCTGCGCCATTGAAAAGCCTCGGGTCGGAGAAGCAACTGCCCTTCTTCTGCCACGTCCCACGCACTCATCTTACGGTTGGGTTAACGTCGAACATCACAGTATGCGTCATCGACGTCGTCGCATCGATACGGAAGCAGTCGAGTCCTCTGTTGCTCCCACCCGCGTTCGCCCGGCCGAGATCGTCGGAGTACATCCCCCCAATCATCCTTATCTTCAAGATCACCATGTCGACGGACAGGCTGCTGGACTGGGATGAATTTTGGAAGAATACGTACGTAAACGGGCATGCGAATAACGAGACAGAGGGCTACGAAATTCCCCAGGGCGCTCTGGGTGCGACGAGGGAAGGGCCGTGGCATCAAACAAGGATTGGCAGTATTAGAGGCTTAGAAGACAGCATCTTCTCGGTATCAGCCTGCGTAGCCAGCGACGTGGGCATCACGTACAATGTCACCCTGACGAGCCAATCAGACGGATCCGAGCCGACTCTGGAACGCCAGGGCGGACTCCACGAGAGGTCTCCGCAGAAGCCGTGGCTGTTCAAATATAACACGACCGCCGTTCGGCAGCAGCTCGACGCAACGGCGAACTCGTCAGCCCTGAGCCGTCAGCAACGCGGTGTCATGGACCTCGATTTCACCGCTACGGACTGGAACGCGCCGCTCAACGGGGCTGACGAGATTGACCTCGCGCCGGAGAACATCTTTCCCATATTCCGGACCCGAGGGTGTGAAGGAGACTCGTTTCAATGCGACACCATGCCGTCGGCGCTAATGAATCCCTCACGCGACACCGACGTCGGCCACTCAGGCCATGTGGCGCTGTTCTCGGACACGCTGGCCGAGACAGGAAGCCCCGCGCGCGCGCTGCAAAGCTGGCTAAATGTGATGACAAGACAAAAGTTTTACGACTCGCTAGGCCGGTTCACAGTCGGCGGCGAGGCGCGGTATACGCATTCGACGCAGGTGTTTGCGCCGCAGCAGTGGGCAGGCTTCATTGGCGTCATGGCCATTCTAACCTGCCACCTGCTCCTTGTAGCATGGATTGTGTCGTGGTTTCTACGCGCGACGAGACACACGATGCTTGGTAATAGCTGGCAGGCCGTGTCGCAGGTTGTTTCGGACGCAACACTGCCGCTACTGCAACGTGCAGACGACCTAAAGGATTCTGAGGTAGCGGACGTCATTCGGAGGGAGATGAGAGAGGCCGGTAGGTATGGCATTGTAAGATTGAGAAAACCGGATCGAGGGGACCGGAGGGAGCTAGTCATGATTTCTCACCGTCGTCTATAGCTTCGAAAACTGTCTAGAGCCTAAAGTTTTAGCTTCTGTAAGGTACTTAGTTCAGTCCATTTACGATCTGCCATGGAATGGGCGCTTTGCACCGGCAATATTAACGGCATTGCGTGCCAGTCATTTAGGGGTAGTGCACAGATAACCAAAACTGCCTGTGTACAACAGCCACCTTGCTCCGGTTTACAGGTGTCAAGGCCATACGATCTTCACCCTTATCAGCCGTTGTGGTACATTTGACTAAACTTTGACGAAAAAGGATACTAAACACCCTTTGCCCACTTTTCTGGGCCGTAGTCGATCCAATAATAACCCATACTAGGCATGTTCATAGTATATTGCACGTCTGTATGCGCAGCAGCGACACTTCCCCTAAGCAAAACGGACTCTACTCCCAACAGCCGGAATAACAGTGGGTGCTCAGGCTTGGCAAGGAGGACGTCGCTATTTCTTAGGTACCAGACGTGCTCGGCACGTCACATTGCTAGGCGGCTGGCGTCATGCTTAGCATAGCACGTGAAGGACTATAGTGGGTAAACGCAGCGACCCAGCAGTCTTGTCATTGTAAACTTTAAAGTATACAGCATCTGCTTTTAACTACAACTTATCTGCACAGTACGGATAAAGAGAACCCGTCCACGAGCGCAGCTACAAACATAGGCACAATAACCAACCAGTTGTATTCTCCCATATACAGCTACATAACACAGTTACGCCGGCAAGGGCCTATCATAGCCGACACGACGCGAGCTTGAATAGGGTGGATAAGTATGCCTATCTCAACCGTGAGCGGTAACTAATCTGAGAACTCGACAGAATCCCAGTTCTTGTGGTCTATACTGAAAAATATAGTGTAACGGCTAATATCGCTAGTTTCATTCAAACATCTTAGCAGCTCAGGGTTCGATTTCCTGTATCAGAGTTTGTTTTTTTATCTTTTTTTGCTTGTTGTGTGGGTTGCTGATTCACAAGCGAGTCATTTTTGTCTTGGCTGCTAGGCAGCTGCAGGTATCCACAGAGAACCTACCCTGTAGAATTGTAGCATAGTTAGAACGCACATGTAGCTCAGATTCCGGGCCAAAGATAGGTCTAGATGTAGTTTTGTATCCAGAGTATGTGACATAGAAAAGAGGGATCTGAAAGGAATACTACTATCGATCTACCTATCCTTTAAAAGCTGCGAAAGCACCTCTACGACGCTAAAACAAGGACGAAAAACAGGATCAACACTCCACGCAACGCAGCTTCCTCTCCCCTCAACTACTTATCATTCCTACCTTCTCCTTAATTAGTTGGGCATTACGCTTCTAAAAGGCTATACCCGCCTCAAATCAGCCAGAAACGAGCATACTCGAAGTCCATGGGGACCCGGCCGTTCATATATGCGCAAGCCGTGGGAACCATCAACTCCAGCCCCGTTACAGACCAGCTGTACTAACTATTTACTGCAACCCAAGATCCGTGAATTGAATATCATGGCAATGGGGTCTCCGGAATATCGCTTGACCCCTGAATTTTGAAGGGATGCCCTCATCCTAAGACAATGCTTGATCGAATCCACCGATAGTACCATTCCAGTCCTGAACGCTTGGTATTAACGTCTTGTCCTTGTCCACAGACCACAAAAGCTTTGAGGTTTATCCTGTCGCACCAACCTTCAACCTTTTCCGGTCTGTCGCGTCGCGTGAGTGCGAACGTGTCGCATCAGGACGGCACTACCACAGATCAGCGTCGCGGTCTCATTTATTCTGGCAACCGCTTGACTCCTTATTAGTCAGGTGCCTCTACAGATGAACGGAATGCACCATTACGGGTAACACAAGCTGGAGAGATGGAGACTGGGGCGGATGGGATTTTATCATTGGCAGACAATCCAACGAAATGAATATGTATTAAAAAAAAACATCTAATAGTAGTGCTAATTCTGCCTAGGGCAAAAGCAATCTACTCATGCCGGAGAACCCCCAGGACCCTTAAAAGCTCATCAGCTGACGAAGGCTTCCCGCAAATTTGCGACATGCGGGTGCGAAACGCAACCGGCGGCTCCGGAAGCTGAAATCATCAGCGGCCCCGTTGAAACAACTGTGGGAATGGAGAACCTCTTTCTACACCCCGATCCTCCGGGAACCATCAATCCGGCAAAACTGTCGACATTGGCGACTGAACACGGCGTGGTCGGCGGCCCGGGCATCACTTTGGCACCGACACCGCCTAAGAGACGTTTGTTCTTTGTAGATATGAGTTTTAAGATAAGTGTCTAGGAGAAGTGGCTTCTGTCATCACCTCAGAAATCAATGCAGCACTTACAGCTACCGAATTGCGGTCAAGCTGATCTACTTGTAGAAGTGAGTGACATGCGCTTTCCTGAAAGCCCACACACTCAGGCCTTGCTACATTTGCCGCAGTGCATTTCTCAAATCCATATCTACCAGCTTTACCTTACCAGTCCTATCTACCAGCAGCGACGTCTCCCTGAGTGGGGAAACCCGTGATGACTTGCCATCCGGATTATGATCACATCGTACTGTTCTAAGCGCTGCATCGTCACGGTAGCGAAGGCTTTAATACTATTCAGTTTCGTCGGTTTGGGAATCCTGCCGTATAAGCTTCCCACCTCGGATGTCTTCAGTTCTGCGTCCATATTATTCCAGAAACAGTGAGCGAGGTTTCGCACATGCTCGATGATCTTTCTATTAATTGGAGCTGCTATCCAGAGTACCGTAGTATAGCACTCGGTGATATACTCGTTCGGCTTGTCGAGCCTACGCGAACTATCAGCAAAACGATAGGGGTTCGACCACTGATGGCGTGCCTAATCATGGTAAACCACTTGCGCGCCTCTCTGTGCATTAGCTCCATTCTTATTGCCGACAAATAGCGGGAAAGGATGAGAACCGGCAGGAGGAGTGCGTAATATGTCTGACACGCGCAAGCGTGGAGATCGTAGATAATTGCAGCCATGCTCACCGGAAGTGCCTGTTTCGTATCATAGTCGATTTGAGTTCCTCGTGCGATTCCAATGGCATCCATTCGTGTAGGGAATAGGTAAGCATTAGCTCCCATCCTCTATTTCTTCCCTTTCTTACACATGTCATTCTTCTTTAAAATGATCTCTGGACAAGTTCCAAAGCAATAGTCGCTCTACTATTAAGAATCTGATACTCGAGAGTTTTGTTATAAAATGGATTCCATGAATGATGTGCTCATGGGGATATGAATCATCTTCTTCCTCCAAAAATCGAAATCAGAAGAATGGCCCAACGATTGAAGTAGTCTCGGCGACTAAGAGTGGAAATTTCATCGCGGTCGTCATCTCTTCATAGGAGTCCAAAGGAAATGAAACCGTGTTCAGCGAAAGTGCATCTGGGTGCCCCACATCCTTCTGTAAACCTCTCCCCGAGAGACAACTTCCAGTTAGTCCAGGCTGGTTCTCCGCCATGGCTTGTGGTTAGGGACAGTTCGACACGAACATGAGGCGGATTCCACTCAAGAGGGGGACATCTTCGGGAAGCGGAGGAGGAGAAAAGGCGCCTATGACGGTTACTTAACTTGCTTTCCTTGCACACAGTCGGGTCTTGCTGTAGAGTGCGAACTCACCTCTTGGCGAACAAAGTTTAAGATCTCGCCCCGCGACAACGGGTGCTCCCTACTACAGGCGTTAAATGAAGGGTGATTGGCCAAAATGTTAGCGACTGGTAAACAGCGGGTCTGAGCGAGTGGCAAACCCTAATAGGGATTCGTGGCAAGCTTAGCACATGCCAATTCCGGTGCCTACTGCCCTATCCCCAGGTCAGGTACCGCGCTAGAGAAGGCTAGTCAACAGCACTGAAAACCGGTTGTTGCACTGGCCACATCACCCTCGCCAGCACAGGCATGGTGAAAAACTTGGCCATACCACCTTAGTATTTCACCTGTGAAGCAACTAATTGTGCGGCTCCTTCACAACATACATTACCACCTGGGCAGGAACATCGCCAGTGGTAATATTCCACCGGGCAACGCATTAAACGCTGGGATCAGCCAGCGCGTCTAAAAGCTGGCTGAGCACAGCTCTGGATAGGCGCCGCATTGTCGCTCATTTGGGCACGGTTCTGGGGCCAAGCTGGGGAAGTCCGTTGGGCTTTGGGGGGGAAGCGAAAAGGGATGGGGGCGCGCAGTTTCCACAGGCAGCCATCGGCGCTCGGGAATGATTGGTGGACGTAAAAAGCGCTCGACGCAGCTTATTAATAAATACAACACAGACAGGGACACAAGAGCCCCTCCGCCACGTATATAGGGCGGGCGCATGATATATGGCGTCTGTGAAGAACTTGTGCGAATTCCCTAGCCTGGCCTTTTTGGATCTGTCAGGCCCTAGTGGCATGCATGGTGTCCGCGCTTTGGCGGGAGACCATTATCCGTCCCCCTCTTATAAGCGGGCCCGAGCCTGGTAGGTCGTGGGAGGCCCAGAAAGAGCTCTCGCATGTAGGCCCTCTCACCGGCCCACTGCAGCGGAAAACATGAGCGTGCTCCCGATGCCCACAACGTTGCCGGCTCCGTCCGCGACATCCCCCGTGCTATCATGGGCAACACCGGCCCTGTCGTCCCTCAGTTTCAGCAGAAACTGCACCGCTGCCGGGAGATGGGTAGCATCCAACGAGGTAGAATACATGGCAACGCTCGACTATATCCGCCAATCTCTGCCCGCAAACTTGGCGCCTCCCCCGACCGACTACCAAATCTTTGAGTGGTTCACAAACAACATCGCCCATGATAACCAGACGCTGTACATGCAAATGTACGACGCTGCGGTGCAGGATTGCACGCACGAAGCCTGCCTCGCCCTCAACTGGCAGGGCATTGCCGACCTTGCCGGCGTGGGCATGGTTGTCACGTACACCCTCGAAGCCAGCTTCACTACCGTCCTGTTCTTCCTCCTGTCCCTCGATAGCCATTTCGCCGACACCTCGCACGTCGGAGATCTGCTGGCCAGTCTTCGCGCACCTCGGCCTCGCATCCCCTATCGGCTGTCCGCCGCGCTGTACGGCTGTCTGGACGCGTTTCTCAACAGCGCTACCGTCTTCGCCGTCTCGATGCTCGCGGCCTCGGTATTCGAGAACTCGTACAACGCACTCAACTACGGCGTCGAGACCACCGTCTACGCGACACTCCTCTCCATGCTCCTGCCCATCTTCACCGTGTTCCCCGTCGCCATCCTCCACGCGACGGCGCGCGGGAGCCTCCGTCGCGCCCGACTGCGCACCACCATCTGGATGGTACTTGTCATTCTCGTCATCGCCGTCTGCGTGCTGGCCACGGCCACGTTCCACATCTTAAGTCAGGACACGGGAGCGGACTTCTACGCCCAGCGCTCGCCGCAAAAGTTGTTTGAGCGGTGGTGCGCGCCGACCGACAAGCAGTTCTCGGTGCGACCCGCGTTCAAGGCCGGTGCGGCAATATTCACCATCTTTGGGGGTGTCTGGTTCATCGTCGTCCTCAACTTTATGCGCATCCCGTTCTTGAAGGAGTGGAAGTGGGCCGTCAAGCTGAGAGAGGTCTGGTGGTTGGTTGTTGCTGGACTAAGCTTCGTGGGGATGTGGGCGTACCTGGGTCTTTTCCTGGCGTACCGTCGCCTGATCGTCGAGAAGGCCGGGCTATCGCAGCAGGATACACGCTGGAGCGTTGGGCAGGTGTTGGCCTTGGCGACGTGGGCGCCGGCTGCCATCGACTTCCTGTACATCATTGTCTGTAAGTGCTCCCATCCCTCCTTGCCGTTCCCGCCGGCTTTTCCCAGCGCCTGGTTTCTAACCAAAGACACGCATAGTCGGACCCCAGGGTGGCCTGGAGGAAAGAGTTTCCAGATCGTGGTACGTCGCCGCCGGCGAGCGGAACAACGGTAACTCAAACCTCGGCCAAGACCCTGCGGCGCAATCCAAGGCGCTTTTGGTGGAAGAGATTGAGCTTAGCCTGCCGAGATCGAGCTCCATTTCAAGTTGCTCATCATTGAGTGAGGGCCCTGGGGTGCTGCAGCGTAACACGTGAGCTTCATGCCGCTTCAAGGAAAGGATATCCGAGAAATATTGTAAAGATAAAATCGTCTTGCTCCTCTTGCAGGTTTCATGCTCCGTTTATACAAAACCCTACCTCTTTTCCTAATCGGATTGTAGTAGATGAGGGATCCGCCCCAATCGACACACACAGTCAAGAAAATTTCTTATTACACTCCTCTTTCAATTGCGCAGCAACCAGCCGTCGCACAACTAAGCCGAGGCGATAGAAAATTGCAGCTTGTCGCATCGATTCCAACGCTACCAGCTGCATTAAATTCTACGCACGAATGAGACTGATATCCGAATCCAAAGTAGCCGAGAAGTTCGCGTTCGTTCTCTCGGAGTGTATAGCAGTGGAAGAGCTATTCCGGCGGCTCCCTGACGTTATGGCAAAAGGGCTCAACCCTGGCCACATGGACACACTCGCTTATCTGCAGCACTTGGCGTCGATACAAAAGAAGCTTGGCCGATACGAGGATACAGCACAAAGCAATCGAATAGTCCTATCAGGACGACGTTGAATCTTAGCGACGAGCCCGAACCACCCCGCCAGACACGAAAGCCTCGAGTGCCTGGCAACAGCCCTGCAAGGCTTAGGAAAATATTCAACAGCGGAGAGCATCCACAAGCTGGTCATCAAGAGGAAGAAACATTCGAGCAGCTCGGCAGAGCCGGGCGGCATCAAGGAGGTAGCGGAGACGGGCCGTCATGGGGTCGGACCATCCAGACACATTTACGAGTGTCAATTACTTGAGAGATGTGTACCAGCGCGGCAGCGACCTGGAGGGTGCCTAGCAGCTGTTTTGCGAAGCGTTCGATGGGCTGGAGTGCCCGAAGAACACTACAGCAAAACTCCCTCGCCGTCTACCGACCTCGTCAACCATTTCGCCCCCGACACATTTTTAGGGCTGACTATCAGCGCGCCCGCCATGGTGTAGCATTTTCCACACAAGCCTCGCACAATTCTCCTACTCTCTTCCATAACCTAATCCCATGCTTCAAAAGCCTGGCCTCCATAATTAGTCTACGCTACTCACTGCCTGCCGGAGCGGCTCCAGGTTCCGCATATCCTCCAGAAATTCATTTAAATTCCTATTGTAGCCCCCATATCCACTCAACGTCTAAAACACGAAATCCCAAGATGCCTCGAGTCCTTCAACATATTTGTCTACTGAAATGGAAAGCCCGGGCATTTCCAGTCCCGGATATACTGCTCGAATGGTCTCTAATTTTTATTCCAACCAGACTTTCCCAAAAAGGCGAAGTCGCTCCCGATCTTTGGGGAAAAGCCGCTTTCGAATCTCGGAGAGGGGCTCTAGTAATCTGCCCTCTTCTTAATGTGTATCATTATGACCCAGCCTTATAAAACACAGGTCAAAGGTAACCCAAGGGGAGACAGGGACTCATAGGTACGGTGGGTTGGGAAATCTTTCTCTTATACTTATCAAGCGGGAAAATTGTATCCTTAATCTTATACCATTGCCCCTCTTAGTTAAACTTCCAGCCTAGTACCCTCTCTTTATCCAAAGATGATTTCCTTTAGTTATATCAAACAACGGCCGGCTAATCGATGTAATTCGATAATATTATATACGCCCGTCCAGGCATCGCGGTTCTCGGGCGTATTAAAAGTCGTCAAGTAGCGAGTGCATTGTAAGCGCGTATACGCTTTTTCAAGGTGCTCCCTGTTTGACAAATGACGGTCAGTGCTGGAAACCGTGTCACTTAGAACTCAATTGCTCGCGCAAAGTTATTCCATACCATTTGCAGTAATCTAAAGCTAAAGAGAAAAGGAAAAGGGAGGAAAAAGCCCGGAATTGCACCACCCTAATGGTGGTGCGGTCGATGGGGCGGGCGGGGTAGGCCGGCAGAATGATTCGGTGGGTCCTGAATCTGCTGCTCTGGTGGGGCGCCCCTGCCCTTAGTCGGATTGGGAGGAATGGGCAGGCACGACGGCCAGGCTGCCGTCACTAACCGGAGGACAACATAAAGCTAACGATACTAACTCCAAGTTCTTAATAGTTACTATCACAGTTTCTAAACTAATTATACCTGTTTAAAGCTAAAGCGTATCGTTTGAACTTATGGAAGAGACAGGGAAAGTGAGAAGTTTCTTTTAACGTGGTTTCTTGGAGCTTGATCCTTTACTGGGGTTCTACTACCAATACTAAGGTGGAGGAACCGGTTACGGTGTCTAATCGAGGTACAGACCCAGTTCTTGGTAGAACTGGCACAGGACGGTTAGTGATATTTTCCAGAATATTATCTATTCAGGAGTGGTCTCGAGGAATCGCGTAGACAAGCAAAAATTAGAAGTGTTTAAAGTTGCCAAACGAACGACCAACTATTGAGCAAGACTCGACTAGCAAAGGTTTTGATAGACGAGCATGGCTGGTGGCCGCCATGTTTTGCAGCGGGGAACAGAGGATTCGTTCGAGGCAGAGTAGGGTACGGGTGGGGCTGTAGTATCTAATGAAAGTTTAGGCATTGATTTGGGGTTGAAAAACGGGGAGTGGGTCTAAGAATTTGAAGGGGTCTCTTATATCCCGCTTAATGACGCAGCGGAGATGTGGCGGGAATGGTTTCTCATCAGCCAAAGTACCTTAACCCTTATTTATACCTCACTTCACGACGCTACAGCACTGTCGGTGCTCGCGGCCTCATTACCTCTTTACCCCCCACAAGCACCCGCGAACTCATCAACGCGAAAAAGAGCTGGGTCTTCTACGCCAAGCCCTCTCGGCGTTCATCTGGAGATAGAATTCATCATACAGTTTGCTCTAGGACAACCCTTGGCGCCATAAAGGGACAGAATTGGCAAATCAGTCAACCTCCATAAGGCCGGAGACTGGGAGGAAAAAGAAATAAAAGGCTTCCGTGGGCCTGACTTGCCACTTATCATTTTTTTTTTTCAGGTACAACACACTCTTGGTAATCCATCACAT
>Ga0247763_1000768_pt1 | contig 19261 bp, 21 predicted proteins | sample UWRJL141409B4_FD_179926 | JGI IMG/M metagenome (GOLD analysis project Ga0247763, IMG submission 179926) | Plant litter microbial communities from Arlington Agricultural Research Station in Wisconsin, United States - UWRJ-L141-409B-4 | ecosystem: Environmental > Terrestrial > Plant litter >...
GTCGAGGCGACAGTGGGCGTGGATGAAAAAGACGACGGGCTGTTGAGGTTGGAGAGTCCCGCGACGCCCGAGAGAATCAGGCTGGCGTGTGTAGATCCCATCATGCAGAGAGCGAGGGTGGTGCCAAAGGAGGGGGAAAAGAGTTTCTTCATTGCGATTTAATTTGGCTGGCAAACTTTCCATCATGTGTTTTGGCGCGTTGTAACCACGTCTGTGATTCCGTTCCTGCAAACTAGCGAGTTGGTGCTTTATTTAGTCAGCATGGATTTAGATTTTCAGGTTTTCTCAGATACTGTTCAGTTCTCTGTCTGCAAGGAGACATTGCTCGTTTTTGCTTGGATTAAGGTTGAGGATAAATCCAGCCACAATTTGCAGCGGCACTCTCGCACAAACAACATATATGTGTGTATCCACGAATCTAACATGTAGTTGAGGGGCGACTAGTATAGTGGCCAGTACACTTCGTTGTGGTCATGGGCACCGAAGAAACCCAGGTTCGATTCCTGGGTCGCCCATTTGGGAGATTATTCCCCCCTTTAGGTTCTATAGTGTAGCGGTTATCACTCCGGATTCTGATTCCGGCAATCCCGGTTCGATTCCGAGTAGGACCTTCTTTGTCTGCTTTAGCGATGGAGATCTAGCGATAGTAAGCTTATATTTTATGTCTTTTTTTTTCCTCTTGGAAAGGTGTGTTTATCTGTCCCGTCACCTCCCAGTACCAGCTCGAACAAATGTAATAAAAATCGGGGTTCTCCCTAATGTCCGACATGACTTTGGACAGACGGAGAGGAAAGGGAAAAAAAACGCTCCTTGTCGGGTGGGACATGTATTACTGCATCCCCTCTCACCGAACCAGCTCAACTCGCCGGCTCGTCAACACTCAGGCGGGTATATCTCTCCTGCAGCGCCCTCTCCAGTCCGCCATCATCGTCGCAATAATGTGAGAGGTTAATCGCCTTGGTGGCCCACTCATGCGCCCGCTCTTTCTGCTGCAATCCATAGCTGTCAACGGCATGATTAAACGCCGTTGTTGCCATCCATGCGAGCTCTTCCTCCGGCCAAGTCGCGTCTCCCTTGAATCTTTGTTAGTCAAATGTGCCCAACGTTTGTTCACGAGCAATCATGGAGAATCTCACTTCGCGAAGCTCTCGTGCCTTGGAGCAGGCCTCATCCAGAAGCTTCATACTGAGATCGTCGTCGAGAGGCAAAGCTGCTTGGAAAAGGCACCTGGTGTACTTGGCGAGTTTCGTAGCGTCGAAGCTCTCCAGCATCCAGATTTCGTTTATGATTTTGCGCATCGTAGAATATAAAACTGGGCAATCATGTAAGATTTTGTAGTCGATGCGTTTGGGAGGGGGGGCGGGGGGAAGCAAACCTTGACTTGGTGGTCTGCCTCTGAGAAGGCTATCTGCCATGGCTTGATAAGCCGTGATATTTCTTAGGGTCGTCGCCTTTTGTACGACAACGCTCAGGTTATCCCACTGTTCAAGTACCAGAGCACCCTCAAAGTCGAAAGCTAGCAACACGGCATGCTTTCTTGCGAGGTCATCCCTGGTCTCTTGGTCAACATCTGGCAGGTGCTCAGCCACGATACTGTCAAACGCTTGAATGTGCCTTCGCATCGCCATGTAATCGTTCTGTCGCTTTTCGAGATTATCCTCAGTCCGAGCAAGCGATACAAGTGCCGATGACAGAATGAACCGAGCAAAGAGACACTTTAGTAGAAGGTCAACTTGTGGGCCAAAATCGTGTGGGAAATGACCGATGATGATAACGCATGAAGTGAGCATTCTCACAACACACCGGAGGTCCCAAGATGTGGTGTTCTTCAACGCCAACTGATACGAATTCCTTCCGAACCACTCAAGTTCTGCTATGGTGAATAACTTTGGCGTCCTTGGGTGCTGTGATTCATACTCTAGTGCGACAATCACTGTGACAATTAGCTGCCCTTCTCGTCTACAACAAGGTTGTTCATAGACTTACCTGCCTCAAATTCGGTACATAGTCCGTCAATGATTCGGTCTCTGTCTACATCCGGCCGACTCACCACAAAATTCAGGAGCCGGATGGTGCATCGAAAAAGTGCCGGGATATGAACATCGCCTGGTTTGTTGCAATCTAGGCTTGTCTGCAGTTTCTTGAGCGCTGCAAGCGCGCAAAAGACATCCTGTGCTTGCTGAGATTCGGCGATGCAGGCTCCAAGATAATCAACGTGATTTGGTGCTGATCCGATTACTTCAATACATTTCTCCGCCAGCCCTCTGTCCTCCATGCGAATGGCCGCCTTGAATCCCAAGTAGGCTGTCATGGGGTCTCGCCAACTTTGCGGTGACATCCTTGCGATTAGGGAGGCAACTCCGTCAAGGCTGTTCCGAGACAGAGCGCAGAGGAGCAACTTCCTTCCTACCATTAGTGCCAAGTAACATATGTGGAATCTGTGGGAGCCGAATACCTTTCTAGCTTGGCCATATTACCGGTTCCGCAGTTTTTAAATATCGGCTCTAGGGAGAGGCGACACCAACTTTCAGCCAAGTCGCAATCACCCCGTGCATAGCTCGACTCCAGCTTTTTCCATATCAGCTGCAAAGAGTGTAAGCATCTACTCGAGGGTCCATCACGATTAACTCACTGCTTGGGCAGCAACCGCGGCATCTGGGCTTAATGGTTTGGAGACGTTAGAGAGCACGCTTTGCACAGCGTCGATGGTATCAAGTGTGTCTCGTTGGTTTGTGATCATCCACATCCTAGTCAAGACTGCCTTTTCCATCCATGCGTCGTTGTAGCCCCTGGCTAGCACGATGATGAAGTCGTCAAGTACCACACCGCCTACAGCAGGGCTCTTGTCGTGAAGTCTTCGTATGTGGTGGATGATAAGCTTGAAGCCAGGCTCTGAGTACCTGAAGTCCCTTACCATCCGCCGTAATATCTCTCCGTAGCCGTCACTGTCAAAAACCTCCGATGGTGTTTTTTGCAACAGCTCCAGCCGCATCAAGGATACAATGGGTTTCCTCCCAATCTCAGCTTCGATAGAATCTACATACCCCCTTGCAGTCTGGGGCCCCTCGGCCGTTCCGGCACCCAGGTGTGCGGTAACCAAGGCTTGTAGAATGGCTAGCCGCAATTCCGCTCCTTCGCGGGATATATTATCGGGGTATTGGTCGCTGATGATGTCATTTGCTCTCCCCAACCATGTGAGCGCGTCGGGGAAATTGGACTTTTCGCTGAAAGATTTGCCAATCTCGAAGAGAATATCAGCAAGCCGCTCGGCGTGTTGTGGAGTGAGGATTCGGTTGAGAAGCTCTCCCTTGGTGTACATAAACTCGGCAACGTCAAGTTTGTTCTCCATCCACGACTGGAACTGTTAGTATAATTCCACGTCGGTAGCATAGACGAGGAAAGAGTGAAAACCCACTGTGGCCGTTCTTAGGATAAAATATTCCACTTCGAGGCAGCTCTGCTCGTCCATCTCCTCCTGACTCAGATGGGGAACTAGGTCTTGCAGAATTCCCTTGTAGTCAGTGGCTTTTTGGAGTACCAATCCCGTAAGCTTCAACTCCTTTCCATCGATACAACCTTTGGCTGTCTTGAGCGCCAGCTTCAGCAAGTAGAAAACCTCAGAAATTCGTAGCCCCTTATCTTTTTTGCGCGCTCGAACAACGGTTAACAAGAAGAATGCGAGCACACGCCCACAGAGGAACAACCGCGATAGCCTAGCCATCCCCGGTTCGTTGCCGTCCTCTGACAGCCCGGAGTGTTCTCTCCTCAGCCTGTTGCAGGTGTTCCACAGCCCGGTGGCGAGTTTGTCAACCTCTGGGTCGCCCGAAACGCCTGGGACATATTTGGAGATGGTGCCGATCTTCTCGGCGTGAGATTCGGATTCATTGGCGAGCGCGTCGGTGGCGGGGGCATCAGATGGACGACTGGAAAGGACTCGGTACAGCCCTCGAGCGAAGTCTACAAATGCGGGTTGTCAATTGACGGGGGTTTTCGAAGTCAAGAGAATGGACCTACTGATCACTACATCTAGCTCTGCTCGAATGTTGGTCTTGCGATTTGCCGGTGCCGACAGGTTTCTGGGGTGGCGGTCGGGCGGCATGCCAAAGGGAGAAGGAACCTGGAACACCCGCTCTGGGATCACGTCAGATATATCGGTGGTCGAATTCTCAAGACCAGGTCGACTGGATCTAGCTAACTTCTCGCGGTGCACGATGCAAGACTGGGACGGCAAGATGGGCGGCTAAAATCTCGTGAATTGTTCATCAATCGCCGGCATCGTAGTTATGACAACGCTTCTTCTCATGGTATCTAAGTTGGGGAATGGAGAGATTGTACTTAAACAGCCAACCAGGGAAGGCACGACCGGGCGAGGTCCAGTCGCCGTAACTTCTTCCCACGCCCGAAACCCAGACAGGTTTCATAACAAATGCTGGCCAACCCCCCAAGTGACGAGTAATCTTGCCAGCACCTCATAAAGCTAGCAAATATGGATTTGGTGATTCATATTTACCAAGCCAACTACCCACCAAAAAAAAAAAGAAACACTAAAACTAGGTAGGTCGGCGCAGTGCGGCGTGGGTATGTTGGGGTGAGCGCAAATCTGAACCTGCAACATGCCGTGAATAGTAGCGCGCATAGTTCGGCGTTACGGATCGTGAGGAAGGAAGTTTCCTACAATCAAACAGGGACTGCTAGGGTCAGCCATCGATACTAGATACGAGACCAAAAAGCCTACATTTTATGATCATCTCTTCGGATTCGGAACGAGAAGCAGCAGTTCGTCACTGGGTGATCCGAGTTGTCGTCAGGGCTTTTGATGGCGCAAGCGGTGATGAGACTGTCGTGGGCCTGGTCAAACGCTATTGTTCCGAACTCTTCCCAGTATCTCACATTGGATTCTTCTGTCAGTATCTGATGCAGCGCAATCTTGCCCTAGGTACTGTGTCAGTCCTGTTGACGTAGCTATTGTTGGTGTCGGGTTATCTCGAAACCTACCCCCTGAAGGCTCTCAACCGGCACGTTGATGAGCTCCGCCATCTCTTTGTTGCCCCTGAAAATCTCCCCAGTGCGCCTCCAACAGCAGGCTGGTATCGCCATACTGGCAAACAGCCGGTCGCATTCCATCAACGACTTTTCAAACCAGAACTCGACAAGGACGAGGTCCAACGTGGTAAGGTGTTGGATTCTTTCGCGGAACTTTGGCCTGAAACGGTCAATCTGCCGAAGGATTTTTTGCTTCGAGGCGGGGGCGACATGTGTGTCGAGATACGAGGAGAGTCGGGCGTAGCCGTTGATGTAGCTGAAGGGTTTCAAAAGCCCTGCATCGTGCTTGGCCTGGAGGATGCCTTTCATCCGCTGCTCGGGGGTATCGCTGCCATGGGGGTCCGCCGCCTCGAGGTAGTATTCGCGAGTCTTGTCCTTGTCCGCGGGGAGAGTGCTGGCCGGTCTCAAGATGCTTTTGGCCTGTTCAGAGTTGGGCGGGGGCATGGGATTTCCTTGAACCGCGCTGGGAGGGAGCAGGCTGGGGGAGCCTTGGAATGTCCGTGTCGTGTCGAACTGGCTGCTCCTGAGTAGAGGGCTCTCGTCAGGCACTAGTGTACCGTCATCAAGCATGCTCGTTTGAAGGAATTCATTCAAGAGATGAAACTCGTTAGTCACCTCCGGGGTTTGGTAGTTGGCGTGGAAGTTGTGCATATCGTGATAGGGGTTTTGGCTGGTCAGCCAGTTATTAGAAAAGGCGGCGACTACGGATGCTAGCTTCAGCTTCGGAGGGAGATGCAGCAGTTGAGGGATCAAAAGACCTACGATGCTCTATGGTACTACCCAAGGCACTCGTCTGGAGGTTAGCCGCAACTGTAGGTTGTACGAGCTGTAGAGGAGGGACTGCGACAAGCGTTGCCGCATCGAAAGCAGCCTGTTGGGCAGGCCCGGGTCTGCTGCTCATGCTGGCATCGAAGCTGGGTGGGCCCATGGATGCTGCGTTCTGGTCCATGGTGCTGAGTCCGATATCCGATTGTGTGTCTGACTCGGCTACGGATGAAGCCCCGAGCACGCTCTTGGACTTCCTCGACTCTTGGTCGCGAGGCTCATCATGGCACAGATGGCCGATATTCCGTTTAATACATCTATTGCATGGCCTGTCCTGCTCGCCCGCAGCGCGGTGATCAGGTTAACCATTGCTCGGGCTTTGGAGGCCAATACTTCCAGCCATACCGGGGGTTAAACGAAAAAGGGAGGGTCGGAGGGTGCCGTAGGGTAAAGGGGAGAGGGGAGGTACATACGAGGTCGCAGGTCATGTGCTGGAGGCAAAAAAGGCCCGGGCAACATGGTTAGCTTGTCCAGTGTCTCAATGGGTGCATGCGAAGCCGTATCCCCTTCGCTGCAGGGCTCACGCCCCCCTTCTCTCAGGTGGCAGAGGGGAAGCACCGCCGGCGGAGGACGAGCCAATTGCCGGGCAGGGGGTGCTTTGGGGGGCGTCAAGGGGCGTCGGGCGCGCGACGAGGATGACTTACAGATCGACGGCAGTATAGGCAAGCTGTAAGGAACATGCAGACGGTGTTAGCTCTCTGTGTACGTGGCGCTTCCCCCCGGAGAGTTCCCGAGGAGAACTGGAGGACAGAAGGGAGACGGAAAAGGGACCCAGAAAAGAGCCACATTACCATGAATCACCTTGCGCCTCTTCTTCGGGGTCTTGTGTTCATCATGGGCGGTAGACGCATGGTGATCCTTGGGCTTGGTGTCGTTTTCGGACTTGAAGTCCTTGGCCTCGTTCCCTGCCGTCCGCCTTGAAGCTTCTATTCCCGCCATTGTCTAGTGGAGGCGACTCCCATTGGACCTTGTGGTTACGCAACGGGCGTCGAGTTCGTCGCTCATTTGGCAGGGCCGGCGGCTCCTCGCAGCAGCTCGAGACGATTTGATCGCAGTTCCGAAAGCACTACCTCGTCTTCTTCGCCCAACACTGGATACCGATTGCCGGAGCGGTTGCGAGGAAACGTTCGAGTCACCGTCGTGGCGATCGCGTCAGCATGGAAACAGCGGTTCTGTTGTCGCGCTGACACAAAACAAGCTCCCATCACAAGCGCGCAATTGATGCTATTCTGCAATCTCCGTCATGTGAAGAGAAAATGGCTCTCCACCTTTCTGTTCCCCTGCACGAGCGGGCGGATTCGGTCAGAAGGTGCCAGGCTTGGGGCAGACTCATTGGGGCGGGCGCTGGAATGGCGGGGAGAGAGGGGCTGAGCCGCTGAACTGAACCGAGGGGTAAACTTGTTGGGGTTATCCTTGCGGGTCGGCGCATGGACTTTTCCCCTTGGCAAAATTCCCAGCAACAGTGGCTGCGGACGTCACACAAAGCATTCCATTCAATATTCTCCGGTTCTAGTATTCCGTGTCTCACTGTGCCTACACTCGAGGTTCTGAGATTCTGGTTAAAAATACGGATACACCGCGGCGGAATAAAAGCTAGAGAGTAGGCTGCCCGAGGTCGACTTAGAGGCAAAGACGACAGCCAGACCCCCAGCAAGAACGATTGACCATTGACGCGACGTTGAGCGCCTGCACCTTCTCCTTCCCCTCTGTTCCTGATCCTTGCAGGTGCCTCCTCAGTGGATAATTACCCCAATTTTTGCGGAAGGGTTGCTCTCATCGTGTGCGTTCTTTCCTCTTTGGGGCCGCGATATAGGTTCTCATCATGCCTCTCCGGTGAGCGGCCTTAAATCATCCAGGACGCCGGCTCGACATTGCACAACATGGCGAAAATGACAACGAATTCGTATCGGACATCGGACCGGAATCGCAACTGCAACCGCAGCCATGATTTATCGAGGCGACGGTATTTCTCTTGCGGCTGTTTTCATTCATTTTTTTTTTTCAAGAGTTCTCCAGCCCGGATCCCGCTCCCGATTTTCTGCGCCCAGTTCTGCATCTCTTCAATGGACACTTTGCTCCAATGTCACCCCGCACCATCTGTATCTCTGCTAGCTTCCACTTTTGATTGGCGATCTCACGGCCTGCAGCTGCGCAGTTGGTGGTTGGCTGCCTAAATCGACCCCTCTCCGGTTCGACTACGTATATCCGGGAGTTGCCAACATGATTATTTGGAGATTTCTTGCACGAGCGTCTCGCGAGACATTGACGAGATAGACATGATTTCCTGGCACGGCAAGTCTTGCATCCGACCCGATGTCAGGTTGGTCGACGCCAATCCCTTCTGTATGAGCTGTGGATCGCTGGCGAGTACAGACGATTTAGATGGAGGACAGATACCACCTCCGCCGACTATTCCAGCCCAGCGAAGGTCTCATCTCAACCTGACATGGCCTTCCTCTGTCAACTATGCGGCAAGCTGCCTCGGCGCTGGCTCTGACGGTACTGACCTTGGTGGCCTGGTTATGGATGTCGTTACTGGCACTCGTTATGCAGACCGAGACACCATGGAGCTTGATAGCGAGACGCTGTCCGATGGGACTCTTTCTGGGGATGAAGACGTTACATTGACCACCGAAGAGAGCGAATTGGACGCATCCCAGACCCGAAGCCCAGGGCCAGCCATTCGCAGGTACACAAACAGCCAGAGAAACAGCGTGCCGCTGGACGAAGAGCTTACCGGTACTGACACCATCCGCATACTTTGTCTTAGCAAGGGCAAAGGATCGGAACCGCTTCATGGCGTGCTCCACGTGCACCAGCTCAAGTACTTCCCGGAGTACGAAGCCCTAAGCTACACCTGGGCAGACGCCAATGGGGATACAACAAGGACAAAGAAACTCTACCTCGGGCATGGTTGGGATATCCTACCAATTGCCCGAAACTGCGAGGCTGCTCTGCGGGCTCTTCGATTGCCAAACAAGGATCGGTACCTTTGGGTCGACGCAGTGTGTATCAACCATTCGAAGGTCCGGGAGAGGTCCAATCAAGTTCTCTTGATGCCCGTGATATACGCCACAGCACAGCGCGTGCTGGTCTACCTCGGAAATGATAAGCAGACCATGGATATCAAAGCCACCCGCTTGAGAACAGGCCGGTATGGGTGGGATGAAAAGTGGAATATGGTGGATGAGAATCTGAAACGTCCATATTTCTTCCGGAGTTGGATAATTCAGGAAATTGCAAACGCAAAAACAGCGTTGGTCACAGATGGCAAAACGTGGCGAGTCTGGCCAATACATAGTAACTTGGCACAAACACAGACATTCCTGCCCTGGATAAGACATTTTGACACCCGGAAGTACAAGACGTCCGACGACCTAGTCCAGCTGGTTGTTGATTCCTGGTCGTCTCAGGCAACAGACCCCCGGGATAAAGTCTTTGCCTTGCTTGGGTTAATCTCAGGCGCTTCTGCGGACGGACTCACTGCTGACTATACGCTTTCCCCAGAGCAAGTGTACGTATTCCTTCCAAACACATCCTGCCGCTTAGCGCTAAACTTTCGAATGCAGATACACAGGATTCGCATCATTTGCCCTTCAGCGGCTCAAGGCGACAAGCCTGTTGAGATATTCTAGTGGCTATGAGAAGCCGCCTGGCCTTCCCTCTTGGGTTCCTGATTGGCGACAATTGTCAAACGACTGGGCAATAATGGTACGGCTCGAGCAATTTGATTCCAAGGTGGTGATGCGGAACCTTCTTCGCACATGCAAGATCTCGCCGGAAATGACAGAGCGACTTTCTCACCCATGGACAACCACAGCTCCGTCTTCAGAAATTGTCGTTTATGCACAGACCGGGGCACTCTGTCTCTACGGCATCCAAATAACTGATCTATCGCAGCCAAACACGGTGGAGCCTGTCATGGATACATTTTGTGTTTTTGAACTCGACTCCCTCTTCGTTGCAGCACCAATAACGGCAAGAAAAGGAGACTCGGTTTTCTTCCTCCAGGGCTTTAGTTGCCCTGTCGTCCTCCGGAGGGTGGTAAATAGCAGTGTTGATTTATTCAGCTTTGTTGGCATGTGCCACGCGCGGATACAAACGGGACTGACAATGCGCGAAGACGTTTCCAGTTTACTTGCCATTCACGAAAGACACCACGATATCCTGCAAAGACGTTCACTAGCGATCCATGCTCCGGAACGTTGGTGTGAAAGAGTTGCTCCTTTTGTTGGCTACCGAGGCGAAACGTATGAGTTACTCATAGAACTCTGCGATCTAGAGCCAGCACAGTACTCGGTCTCGCAGTGGGCCTTGTTCGAGGAACTAGGGCGCGAGATTGAACGGGAATGGACGAGGGTCCTCACGGATAACCTCAGAATGTTGCTCATGGTACCCCTATCCCAAAGCTCTGATATTATGCACCCAGTCCCGGGCTTGCTGGAAGAACTTGTGGCCAGCATCCAGCAACTATCTGCGCTATGGGGCGAAGTGTCTGGCTATCTTCAGGAGTGCCGACAGTGGGATAGCCAGATTCCAAGCAACCGTAGGTATCATATCCTCAGCCGGCGCACACAGCTCGATAAACAAAGCGAGAGACTCCTGGAGCTAAATCTTGACGCCGACTGGATGGGACGGCTCGTGGTTGACGAGGAGGCTCGAGATGAACTGCGAGCACGGTACTCGACGCATAGTGGAAACCCGATATCTGCGTCGTTCGATCCCCTGGTCAGCAATGACCGAGATCCCGAAGCTTATTGCCCAACGTGGCATCAACTCCAGCGAGACGGAAAAAGCTTTTGGTATAAGATGACGAGGTTGCACGCCATCTATGCAGCCGACCACTTAAGAGTAGCGGTGCCAGATGAGATTTCAGACCTGCGGGTGTTTCCGACATATGTCAGTCCGTCTATCACGCTGGATGAAAGTATCGACGAGGCGAGCAGATGGCGAGAAATGTTCGACACCGCCGCGAAAGAAGTGCAACTCGCGAAGAGAGCGGTGGAGGCGCTAATGAAGCAGCGGTGCCATTATCAGGCCTTGATGGGTGGCACTTGGAGACGCATCGCTATTCTGTAGCTGTTGTTCCGATGTCTGCAGCTCGCGGGCTAGCTCCTGCCTGTGGTCGGCTAAAGCAGGGGTAGCTCAGGCACAGATGTGGAGCGGGCGCAGATATACATCTTCCCGGCCGGCTCAGGTTCGTCCCGTTTCTGGGATCCCCTCATCCAGGGCTCCAGTTGAACGACAAGCCGTCGTTGAGGCGGGATTTAGCCATAGTAGGTCCGCGTCCGTTCCCGTCGGCGGGGAGAAGCTTGGGGCAACATGGGCTAGGTATCTCGGCGAGTTGACTTCTGTGACTGTATATAAGAAACAAAGTACAAACACCTAGAAGATATCCCAGGGCCTGAGCGCTTCTGTCGCCCACGTTCTCGAGTCTGACTACCTTACGGAATCACCTCTGCGGATAAGTCACAATGCGCTTCCCCAATACCCTCGCCATCTCAGTGGCGTCGCTCCAGCTCGTCTCAGGTCAGACAGCAGCAACATCAAAGCTCACCGTAGACGTGACCCAAAAATTCCAAGATATTGACGGCTTCGGCTTCAGCGAGGCCTTCCAGCGCGCCTACAACATCTACAATCTCGCCGAGCCAAAGCGGTCCGAGGTCATTGACCTGTTCTTCAACACCACGACAGGTGCCGGTTTCAGTATTGTCCGCAATGGTATTGGGAGTAGTCCGAACAGCTCGCTGGATTGGATGAATACGCATTTGCCCAACGGGCCGGCGAAGCCTGGGGATGGTCCCGTCTATGTTTGGTCTGTTTACCCCTCTGGTTTTTTTTTGCGGGAAGATTGGATGAAGAAGGCTGATGCAGATGATCAGGGATGGGAAAGACTCGGGGCAGTTGTGGGTGTCGCAGCAGGCAGTAGGTTTCTTCTGTAAGGTTTGTTTGGAGATGGTGAGTGACTCAAAAGCTTACGGTGAGTTTGGCAGGTCAAATATGGGGTCAAGACTTTCTATGGAAACGCTTGGTCTGCACCGGGATTCATGAAGACTAATGGGCGGGACTCCAACGGGGGCTCGCTCTGCGGCGTGCCTGGGACCAACTGCACGAGCGGCGACTGGCGACAGGCATATGCGGATTACCTTGTCAAGTACATCCAGTTCTACGCGGTGAGTGATTTTGTGTAGCAACGTGTGTTTCTGTAGAGTTGGCATGCTGATGGTCGGGTGTTGTCAATAGGAGGGTGGAGTGAAGGTGACGCATCTAGGCTTTCTTAATGAGCCGGATTTCAGCACGACCTATGCTTCCATGGTCAGCAACGGCTATCAGTCGGCAGACTTCATCAAGATCCTCCACCCGACGCTCCAGAGGGCCAATCTGTCCAACGTGCTTATCACCTGCTGCGACGCGACGGGGTGGAAGGCGCAGACCAACATGACTAAAGATCTGAAAGCCGCTGGAGTCGAGGACCTGATCGGGGTCATGACGTCACACCCCTACTCCTCGGCCCTTGATGGTCCATTGCCGACGACCCGCAAGGTGTGGGAGACAGAATTCTCGGATCTTGCTGGGAAGTGGTCCACGGACTGGTACACAGCACCGGGAGCGACTGGTGACGGCTACAGGTGGGCATATCTCATCCACACAGGTCTAACAACCGGTAATGTCAGTGCATATCTGTGGTGGGTCGGGACACAAGACCGCGAGACCAACGGCAACAACAACGAGAAGTTGATCTTGGTCGACAAGGGCGACTACTTTGTGTCGAAGCGTTTCTGGGCTTTTGCCCAGTACAGCCGCCCAATCCGGCCCGGAGCGGTGCGGGTCGCTGTTAGCGGCGGGACCAGCCTGCTGGCGACGGCCTTTGTCAACGTTGATGGGTCCGTGGTGGTGGTGGCCATCAATACTGGCGCCGAAGCACAGGGCCTGGAGGTGGCTGGAGTCAAGGCTGCGGTGGCAAAGGCTTGGGTGACGGATGCTACCCGTGACATGGCACCAGTTGGGTCCGTCGTGGGCAGCGATGCATCTGTTGGAGGTGTTAGCGTGCCGGGCCGTGGCCTGGTTAGCTTGGTGATTACTCCGGCGTGAGATTAAGGTTGTAATCGTTTTCTTGGGCGCTGTTGGGAAGCTTTTGCCGAACATCCCTCAGCCCCTAAAATGCGTGCGACGCTAGCGTAGTGGGCAAGGGTAACAGATTGGAATGGGATGTATGGGTTGCGGGAACTTTGGTTATCGATGTAAGGGACTTGTGTATAGGTGAGGATGCGGCCGAAACAAACAACTGACAAATTACGGATACTGGGAGATACGAATGCCCCAAGAAGGCATTCAAGGCATTACGCTATGCAGGAGCGCTTCGCCTCCATCGCCTCCAGGAGACATACGCAGTAAAAATCTTCGAGGGGGGATCGTGAACATGCAGATTACCCAAGGCCTGCATTGCCCAGACGAGGTTGCAGGATGACTGCAGGAGGGCCAGAACGATTTCGGTTTGAGCTCCTGCAGTGGAGCGTCAATCCAGCCACTGGGATTAAGGATTCAGGGGTCCCCTCCTCCGCTTCTTCAGCCCAACCCCGACTTTAACGTCGCCTAGGGCTGACGCACCATCCCAGCGACGATGGTTGCCTTCGGGCAACCAGAGTAGCAGGGTGCTTGGGGCTGAAGGCAGTTGGCGCTTTAAAAGGAGCTCGAGAGCTCACAGAATTCGAGGCGCCATGTGTGTGCCTGAGAACCCGCGACATTTGTCTCTTCTTGTTTTTTGCCCGTTTGCTCTTCCAACTCATAGCTCACGCTAGCTCCTCAGCTCAAGCAGTATACAGCTCCAGTTTCATCCGATTCACCTTTATCGCAGCGGTTTAGGCCATGGCGCTTCCTCCCCCGCCCGTCGCGCCTTCGAGGAGGAAGGACTACACCAAGACACCCCAAGAACTCGTCACCGAGTTCTGGGACAAGTACTTCACCAAAAAACCTGGCAAGGTCACCTCTATTTTCCCTCGCAGCCTCTACGCGACACTACTCCCGCCTGTTTTGCCCCGAGACGGCACCCACTCGGCTCGCAACGCCGCCGAGAGCTACGAAGTCGCTGCCAAGCAGTGCCGTGAAAAAGTCCAGCGCATCATTCGGGAGTGCAACCGCACCAACGAGAAGTTCACCGATCCCGACTTCGACATCGAGTCTGACTGGAACAGCGGGAACCTAAACTGTCTCAATGGATTGGTCCGTGTTGACCCTTTTGCCGCGCAAGAATACCAGGAGGGCGGCGTCGAGCCCGAAGCCACTCCTGTAACCCGCGGCACCCACAGCGGCCCCATCCTCCCCGACGAGGGGAAACCCCATAATAAGGGCGGCGAGGGCCGCGGTGGAAAGGGTGGGGTACGATCCTCGGCCTCCCGCGAGCACGGCGTCAAAGGCGGTGAACAATACAGTCCAGGCTCCATCCATCGTGTCGACTGGATATTCGAGTCACCCAAGTTTACTGTCGATGGCTACTCGTCGTCCGACATCAAACAGGGCGCCAACGGCGACTGCTGGTGGCTTGCCGCCGTTGCCACTATTGCTCATCGCAAGGACCTCATGACCAAAGTCTGCGTTGCCCGCAACGAGGAAATCGGTGTATATGGTTTTGTCTTTTACCGTGATGGCGAATGGATATCAACCGTCGTTGATGACAACCTGTACCTGCAGTATGCTGACTTTGACTACTATGGCGACCAATACGATTCAACAGGAAAGCGGGCCCGCGAATATCGCAAACGCTATCAGACAGGCTCGGAAGCCCTCTATTTTGCTCACTGTGACGACCCCAATGAGACGTGGTTGCCGCTGCTCGAGAAGGCCTACTCCAAAGTGCACGGCGACTACGAGGCCTGCTCGGGCGGGTATCCTGGCGAGGCTGTTGAGGATATGACGGGCGGTGTAACGACAACTGTGGCAGCTAACCGTGTTTTGCGCAAGGACAAGCTCTGGAGGGAGCTCATTGATGCCGATGGCGAGTTCGTCTTTGCCTTGTCGGCGCTGGGGACTGGCTGGGACTGGGTGAAGGGCGGCCTTGCACTCGGCCATGCTTACTCTATCCTCAAGGCCACTGAGGAGGTGGATGAAAATGGCAAGAAGGTCCGGCTCGTCCAGGTCCGAAATCCATGGGGAGAGCGTGCTTCGAATGGCATTGGCGAGTGGAATGGTCCTTGGTCTGATGGTTCCAAGGAATGGACTCCGTATTGGTAAGTCCCTTTTTGTATCAGTACAATATGAGAGCATGCTAACGTGTCCGACTTATAGGCTGAAGAAGCTGAACCACACCTTTGGCGACGATGGAGTCTTCTGGATGTCATACGAGGACGTACTCGAGACATTCATGTTCCTCCACCGCACCCGTCTGTTTGACGAGAAGTGGACTATTGTCCAGCAGTGGACTGCTGTCAATGTCGGTTGGGTTTCGGGATACCTGAACAAGAAATTCATCGTCGAGATCACCAAGGCCGGTACTGTCGTCATCGTGCTCCAACAGCTCGATGAGCGCTACTTCGTCGGGCTTGAGGGCCAATACCAATTCAGCCTGCACTTCCTGCTCCGCGAGGTCGGCAGCCCGGCTGAGGAGCATATCTGCCGCGTGCGTCCTGTGCATGACTGGGAGAACCGGTCCGTGTCCTGCGAGGTCGATCTGGAGCCAGGCAAGTATGAGGTGCTGCCCATGATTGTGGCGACTCGCGACGAGTCGAAACAGATGGTTGATGATGTTGTGAAGGACTGGTTAGTCCATCCTGTTCCTCTTCGCTGTCTCACGTGGAACTAATAGCATGGCAGGGCCGACAAAAACCCAATCAAGCTGCGCCAGGTCGGTATGCAGTACGACTTGGCCCACGCCAAGGGCGGAATCCCCGATGAGGATGAGATCATCTTCAAGAAGAAAGAGGCAGAGAAGAAAAAAAAAGAGGAAAAGAAGCGTAAGGAAAAAGAGAAAAAGGAGAAAAAGAAGGCTAAGAAGCTTCGGGAAAAGGAGAAGGCCAAGAGGCAGCGCACCACCGTGACTGTTGAGAATGCCGTCGTCGAGATCAAGGTTAGCGGGAAGCCCGCGGCCGAAGAAACCAAGGAGGACCCTAAGGACGATGATAAGGATGAGAAATTTGAAGATGCTGTCGACACCAAGACCGAGGAGACTCCTGCACTGGCTCCTGCACCTGTGCCTGGCCCAACGAAGGAGTCTGAAAAGAAGGAAGACGCCAAGAAGGAGGATATCACACCGAAGAGCGAGAAACCCTCGGCCAACTCCACCCCTGGTGTCCCCACTCCGGAGTCGACTGTCAAGGGCGAAGAGGAGAAGTTGGTGGCGGAAGAAGAAGAAGAGGAGGAGGAGGAGGAAGAGGAGGAGGAGGAAGAAAAACCAGAGGAAGTACCTCCTGTTGTTGACGAGGATGGTCGCGCCCCGTGGAATGCCGTTTGCGTCATGGGCCTGCGTGTCTATGCCAAGGATCCCGAGGTGAAGGTGAGCCTTGCTGAGCCGAAGAGTGAGGAGGAGGCGGCCAGCTTGGTTGTTGATGCGAAGGCTGTGGGCGCTACGATGTAAGATGCCAAGGTCATATCCGGATGGGTTGATTTGTTTCATCGATTCTGTGGGGGTTTGGTGGGGTGGACATGTAACAGAGTGACGACTTCATGAGATAAGATGGGAATAGGAATGCTAAACATCCGCCTCTTTTCGAGAGAGCAATCTAGGCAATTGGCTGGTTCATGGATCTCTTGTTTATTCTAATCACGAGATGTGTGTGCTGAACTCCAACATTTGTCTGAAAGGTGGATGAAGATGACGGGAGTGCAGAGCGCAACGCCGCCTGATTGGATGGGAAGTGGGTCTTAGTCCTTGGCGGATCTCAGGCTTCGGACCAGCGGCCAATATCATCATTATTCACTGGTGAGATTGGGCAACGACTTCGGTCTTGCGCGGTGTAAAGAATCGAAAACAAAATGGGGAAATGAATAGTAATTATTTCTTGAGCAGATGAATCCGAATTCCGGTACCTACTTGTATCTTCCCATAATTCAACGACGACTTCACGTGACCTGTTACGGTTATCGATAGGTACCCAGCTTTTCGAGCGGCAACCTCGGCTGGATCATAGTGCCAGAAGGGTTACTTCGGGCTCTCCATCTCAGCCCTGCAGCCTTGTTTGGTTGCATCTAGCCTGACCCTCCCCGTCTGCCTCTGAATGTCGTCTTCCCGGAGAGACAAGCTGTATCATCGTCAAGCTGATTTGCTTTTCCCCGTTGTCTCAGCTCCGCATACCCGGCACTCCACCAGCGCTCACTAGTTAGTGACACAGTACTTTCTTCCCCCTGTTCGGCGCTTCCCAAATTCTGGGCTGGGCTGGCAGCCGTCACTTGCAACCAACACTCATCTCCAGTTGCCAGACTCAGCCACCCACCCCGTTTTTGCGCCGACCAGCAACCCGATGCCGCCCCCAAATACGCCTGAAGAGGGCCTACCGGCCATGGGGCTGGTCTCGCAGTCGCAGGGCAATACATCGGGCACCTACATCCTCAGCCGCCATCGTCATTATCCCGAACCGCCAGAAAGCCCGCCACCACGCGTGCCCACCGCGCCGCCAGCGGCCACGACCGAGTCCTCAAGAGCAACAACGCCCAACCCGAGATCACGTTCCTCTTCTCACCCTGGCTCGGCCAGCCGTGACAGCTCCGCATCGTGCTCGGACAGAGCATCCTGTCTCCTTCCCATCAATTATCAAGACCTGCACTACGAGGCCGAAGTCGATAAGAGTCTCGAATGTCCTATCTGCCGGACACCTTTCTACCTCCCTCTCACTACCAAACCCTGCGGCCATACTTTCTGCGCCGCCTGTCTCGGCCGCGCTCTCGAGATCCAGCCTGTCTGCCCAATCGATCGCACTCCGCTCGATTCCTCCCGCGATGTTTGTCACACGCGCGTCGTTCTTGACCAACTAGACCGTCTACGTGTGCGCTGTCCTAACCGAGGGTGTGACCATGTGTGTGCCAGAGAGCTGCTACCCGTGCATTACGAACGATATTGCGATTATACCCTAGTACACTGTCCGGATCCTGAATGCGACCTACGCGTCGCGCGAGTGGATGCCCGCGGAGACCGGGGATGTCTACATTCATACACGACATGTCAGTATTGCGAGGGAGAGGTCATGGTCGCCGGTCTAGAAGAACACTACGACGCCGATTGCGGCGGGCACACAGCCAAGTGCGGTCGATGTAATGCCATCGTTGTCAGGCATCGCATGGAGAAGCACACAGCCAAAGACTGTCCCCGAACTGTGGTCTCGTGCAAATGGAGACCGTTTGGCTGCATGGAGTGGGCGCCGCGGGAGGAGGTGGAGAAGCACGAGGAGGGCCATTGCGTATATCAGGCTATCGGGCGGTTGGTAAGAGATCGGATGGAGGACCGCATGGTTATCAACGAGCTTAAGGAGCGGTTGTCGGCCATGGATGAACGTCTTCGGAAGTCCGAAAAGAAAGAGAAGCACCGGAGTCGATCTGGCGGCCACACAAACATGGGGAGTACCGCCCCATTCGTGCCGGATCTCGACCTGAACGACAGTCCCCGAGCAGCGCCATCATATAGCGCGGGGACTCTGGAGTCACCGGAGGACTATATGCTTGCGCAATTTGAGCGCATAGAAACCCAGATGGAGGACCTGCGCAAAATGATTATGGAGCTGGATGGCCACCATAGCATGAGGCTTCTCAACGACACCATGCGATTGAATGAACAGATCGCCGAGCTGGGCAGCAAGGTTGGCGTCTTGGGGATGCATACCACTTGGTTGATGAACGTACAACGACAAAGTCGAGGCCAACAGCGTGCCGGCGCGACAGGTGGTCCGCCGGGTCCCGGTATGTCCGGGGGAGGACATGGAGGAGGTGGTGGTAGAGAAGACGACGGGAGGAGATATTATAGCGGCAGCAATGACATCGGCTTGGCACTGCGGCGGAATAGTGATGGAAGGGGCGAGAACCCGCCTCGTCTGTGAGACGAATCATTCCTCTTAGGCAGCATCGCAGTTACTGTCTGAGTCACAAGCATGGTTTTTTCCCGTTTCTCGGGGCATGGCGAGCAGGGATTTGCAAGGCCAATATGGAAGACAAAAGATATGAGTTTATGATACCATGTATTACGGTAGATTTCGATTCTTGCACTGATTGCAGCTGCATTTTCATCACAAATTTCCATTCGGAGATAAACAGTCCCGAGTTTGCAGTCCCAGTTTTGTAACGCCAGTCCGATGCGTATTTTTTTTTTCAAACCTGTCAGTTCCAGACACGGGCTGTACTGGGGCGACGATAAGAGTAAGTGTGCAAATAAGGTGGTTTTAAGTAACTTGGTCCAGACCTCCCTCAGGACGAAAAA
>Ga0247763_1000769_pt1 | contig 19252 bp, 18 predicted proteins | sample UWRJL141409B4_FD_179926 | JGI IMG/M metagenome (GOLD analysis project Ga0247763, IMG submission 179926) | Plant litter microbial communities from Arlington Agricultural Research Station in Wisconsin, United States - UWRJ-L141-409B-4 | ecosystem: Environmental > Terrestrial > Plant litter >...
GCAGATTGCCTTACATTGCGGCCGTCTTTTTTCTTTTTTTTTTTTTTTGGAACGCGAACGACATATCACCACATGATCACGACAGGAACCGGCACATATCCGAATGCTTGTTTCCCGCAATAACATTGAAATGGTCAATTTCTCGCGGAAGATTATCTCTCAGGAATGGAATGGGAGGATTTCGACAACCGGCTGCCTTTCTTTACGGACTTTAGTCACGAGGATTATGGGCGTTTGGTAGAGAAGATGGGGGCACAAAACCATATTCAAGGTGGTTCACTTCTCAGGGAAACCATAGATGAATGGGAATTTCGCCATGGACCTCTTTAATTTTCATGAGCCCTTTGCTTTCTGATCTCCTATCATGGGCTCCGGGGCTGTTTAATAACTGACAAAAAGGGCATGCAAGCATAGAAGCCAAATAATATATACCAAGTATCTTAACATGCCAGCCAGCCCGTTCGCCGTGTTGTTCACTTCATTACCTTCTCGGCACATGAAAATGCCAACAGCCTTATTTCGCGGTGAGTTTATCACATTTGCGAGAGGCTTATTTCTTCATGTTGATGGATATCTTGTGGTTGTAACTCTCGTTTTGTACTGCGGTGCCAGACCCCCAATGGTGTTCCGTCTTTCAACAACCGTGACTTCGGCTCGTACACAGAATTGCCCAAGTGAGCTGTGTTGCGCGTGCGGCTATCCACCCACCCACCTACCTGGCTGGGGGCTGGTTACACAATTGCCTGCCATGGTGTCACGGCACCTCGCCTGTGTGCCTGTGTTACAATCAGGCACGGGATAAACGCCGGCGGGCGCGCGGCATAACATATAACATAGGTTAGATATGGCACGGATAACCCGACAGCCCGAGCCCGATAGCTGCGCCGCGTGGGATATCATATACATGAGAGGGACGGAACCGAAATCTTTCCAAAGCTAGCCCAACTGGATGGCACCACAAACACACATATTCACTCACTCGCCTTTTTTTTTCCCCTCACCGCCCCCAACCAAATTGGGAAAGCTACCTACAGTACCTATCTGATAATCAATTGATCCAGTCGGCATTGCTTCCCTTTTCTGCTCAACACAAGCTTATTGCCGGGCGGCGGTGCGGCAAAAGAACCCCGCATGTACATACATGTGTTTAACGGGCATCCCATCATGTTCCCTATTCCATTCCATTCCATGCCATCAATCCATCCGTCCCCCTCGGCCCCCAATCCAGTAACCCAGAGCAGAACAGATAAACAGATATATATGTATGCATGTAGAAGCGCGCCAGACGGGCGGGAGCCATGGTATAGCATGGCATGGCATGGCGGAATGAGCTTCCGGCGCAATGTTGAATTCAGAAGCAGTGTAGTTAGACGACATGGGAACGCTGCAACACTGCTTTGGCAAGGTTTATTTATTGGTTCTCATATATAAAGGTATGGGCATATATACATATATATATTCGTCCACCACCGCGACCATAGCTACCTAGGTATCCTATCCACAAAAACACGGGCGTACCATAGCATCCGGCGTGAAGAAACACAAGGGAAAAAATCACAAAGTAAAAACAACCTTATTGTCGTTTGTTTGACACTTGACCTCCTCAATCAATGGCGGCGCGAGACACCACTCCCACTCCCTCCTTTCAGGCCATCTCAGTCAAGCCTCTCCACCCAACATTTGGCGCCGAGGTATCCGGCGTCAACTTTCCTGACCCAAGTGACGAGCAATTCGGCGAAATCCTCGCCGCCCTGGCCAAGGTGCGTTGTCTCCTTCCCTCCCTCTCTTTCTCCCCCCTCCTCGTCAGGTCTCACTCACCAACAAAAAAAAAAACAATACACCAGTATGGCTTCTGCGTCTTCCGCAACACAGGCCTAAACGATACGACTCACGTCAACTTTAGCCGCCGCTTCGGCGAGCTCGACGATATTGGCCGCTACCTACCCCCCGGCGGCAAGCCGTGGCTACCGCACATTGAGCTCTTTGACGTCGGAAACGTCGACCACACGGGTGCTATGCTGGACCCCAACAGCCCCCGTGCCCACGCCGGCAAGGGTAACGGGGTATTTCACGTAGATAGCAGCTTCAACCCGCGACGGGCGGGGTTCTCTCTGTTACGAGCAGTGACGATCCCGCCAGCGGAGACTGGGGGTGATACGGAATTTGCGGATAGCCGGACGGCGTGGGACGAGCTACCAACAGAGATCCAGCGGGAGCTACTGGAGCGGGACTGGGTCGGAGCACACTGCATGGCGCAGTCGCGGAAGCTGGGGAGCCCCGAGTTTTTCAGTAACGTCGACCCGAGCAAGGCGCCCATGGCGAGGCATAAGATTGTGCAGCGTCATGAACAGAGTGGGCGGATGAACCTGTACGTGGGAGGTCATATGCACCATCTCGAGGGGGAGGGGATGACGCCAGAGAAGTCGGATGAGTGGCTGAAGTTCCTGAATGAACATACTGCACAGAAAAAGTATGTCGTGGGCGTGAAGTGGGAACAACCAGGAGATATGATGGTATGGGACAACCGAGCGGTGCAGCATCGGGCTGGCAAATGGACTGGAGGGGGCAAGTATCTTCGGGATATGCGGCGGACAACGGCTCATGACGATGGGCCGACAGCGTGGGGTGTAAATCCGGTTGGGGCGCCCATGCCAGATATGGCGAGCTTCTTGGGTAAAGGGCCTGCAGTCAAAAACACAACACAACCGGCTTTGGTCAAGGTCTGATGGCTGGTATTAGATGCTTCAAAGTCCTCGGGCCTTGAGGAAGCGGATGATGGGCTCTCGCGTATGTTTATCGTTGTACTGTTCATGACATTCATAAAATGATATCAGCTCCTGTGTGCAGTCAACCATGGCCTCGATGTCAATGTTGCTCTCCGCCAACCAGGCTGCGAACCGGGTAACCTTGTTCATGCGTGCTTCGGGCCCCTTCCTGTTGTCGCCGTTGTTATCCCCACCCTGTGATAACTGCATTCCTTGGGAGACCGCCGAGCCCTGGGGTGTAAAACTTGGAGTGCCAGGTCCACTGTTTCCACCATTGCTGCCGTTTCCACCACCAGTTATGGCCGCCCTCGCCTGTGCTTGGGCCAATGCAGCTGAAGCCGCTGCTAGCCCTGCCGCAGTGTTGGCCCCGGCAGCAGTGGTTCCTCCTCCTTGGCCGGGTGCATTTGTTGGGCGTAGAACTACCGCCAACATTATAGCGGTCAGGGCGATGATGTGGGGCGGATAGAGCAAGGGGAGGTCTGTCATGTAGTGGTCGTTGATGACAGACCACGAAAGAGCCACTTCTTCGTTGTTCAAGCCGAAGTCGCCCTGAAGCGTGGTGAGGGTACGATAGGGCTGGTGAACAATGAGTTGTGAGTTCATCTCCGAAATCAGAAAGAACTCGCACTCGCCGAGCTTGCCCGGATCAATGGTGGTGATTTCGTTTGGCCAGAGGGACCTGGCCTCGCCTGTTACCATACGGATGTGCTGAGGACACTCCTCCATCTTGCAGGCCAGGTACAGAGCCGTCGCCATCATCATGTAGGGATTCGTACGGCGGATCTCGACCCGTGTGTAAAACCGCTTTAGATAGATTTGGGCCGTGGCCATGGGTTGTTGTCGCACGCCAAGGCGCTTTCCAAGCCGGTTGATCTCTGGACAGCATGTGTTTAGCACAGGTGGAAGCACCCAGATACCAAAAGCACACTTACGCTGGTTGAAGTGGATGTTGAGGTGTCGGAGTGGAGGAAGGGGGTAAGCCTGGACGAGGGCTGGATCTTCATCTTCTAGCTTCTGTCGCATGGTGGCCAGCTCGTCCTTTGCAAACTGCCAATGGCGCCGCTGCGTCGATTCCCAATAGTTGGCCGCCATGGTGTCCGAGTGTGATGCACCACATCTCGTTTCACAGCGTCACTCGTATCATGGGTGCTTCAATGGTGGTTGGAAGTTGGAGGTAAGTGAACTCCCGCCATTGCCGGAGCTGCTTCTGTGCCACAGTGCCTCGCGCTTGCCAGTGACCAGAACGATCCAGCCGCCTGATCAGCGAATGAGATCACTGCTGATCCAGCCAGCACCTTCCGTTTTTCTCGGGTAAGGCGTGGAGGGGGGCGGGGTGGGGAGTGTGGGGCATCTAGCGCCACCCTTCGTTGGCCAAGAGAAGACCCAGTCGGGTGATGTGTAAAACACAGTCACTCTCAACAATTACCATCATTTTTGAAACCGTAATTTCATTGGCATCAGTCAGATGGCGAAGTCCGGGCCTTTCTGAGCATTCACAGAGTTTCTAGTACCTAATCATCATGTCCGGCGCCCACATTTGGCATGTTTGGGCCACCTGCCAAGGTACAATGCGACTGGTCAGATGGCGAATACGTGGGGTCGCTGGCCCCCGTTTCCGCTGTTCCCTGCTGGCGCCGCAAAAACAATCAAGAGCAACTTTGGAGCAGCGATATCCATCCACCGTCCGTTGCCCGGCCTAGTAGTTCACTCGGCTCACTTTTTTCTTCACCGGCTTTCGATTTCGCGAAAACGACATGGACTTGTAGACGACAGCAGGCTCCTCTGCAATCGCGATGCTGTCCCCGTGAATGCGACCCGACGACGCCCTTCCTGCCGCCGAGCTCTCGACACTTCTGCAGCTGGATTTCGCTCAGCATACGTCATAAGCGCATTGTAGTTCGCGCACGCTGCCCGCCTGGATTGCATGCTGCATTGTATAATGAGCACCCGAGTCGGGAATGGGGGTTTCTGATGTGGTCTCGGAGCTAGTAGTAACGATGGAGGAGTCGCAAAACGAGCGGGACAGCCGTATCGAGGAGCTGTGGGGGAAGCTCGATCCTGCTGGCCATGGGGAACTCGACTTTAAGGGGTTACAAAAGGGCCTGAGGAGAATTGACCATCGTAAGATACTTTTTCTGCGTGTTGGCCCAGTCCATTTACTAATTGCCTGTCCGGTTGGGCACAGCCATGAAAAATGCGGACCAGATGCTCAAGGCCATCATCAGCGTGGTTGACACAAGTGGCGACGGCAAGATCCAATACGAAGGTGGGTAGTGCCAAGGGAATTATGACGTTTGGAGAAGGGGAACTGAGCCAACCGTGAAACCAGAATTCCGCGTCTTCGTGGAGGCTGCGGAGCGGCAGCTGTTGTTGCTCTTTCGCTCTATCGACCGGGACAAGGATGGAAGACTAGATAAGGAAGAGCTCCGCGCCGCTTTTCAGCGCGCTGGCCTATCTGTTCCAGTGAGGAGACTGTCCGGATTCTTCGACGAGATTGACATGAACCGCGATGGCTACATTAGCTTCGATGAATGGCGGTAAGCTTTCTGACCTTCGGTCTGCCATGTTCAGATGAATTGTACTGATGCGCCATTTGACTTTAGCGATTTCCTTCTATTTATGCCACATACCCACGACGGACCTGCGCTCGAAGCCGCTCTGTCATTTTATTCGTCCATTGTTACCGTCAGCGCAGAGGGTGATTCGCTGGTCAGTGAAGATACACTTGAGGGTCTAGGTACGACCGGATTCCTTCTACAAGCTCTCTTTGGTTCTCTCTTGAAACTCGCCAACCCCGGTTCGGTCTACAATCGCCAGGCCCCGGCTTCGCCTGTCTCAACGGCGGAGGCGTCTCAGTCTTTCCCGTCTCAGTCGTCTCCAGGGCAAGAGATTACAGAACCAGCAGATATGGCGGCCAGCGTCGCACCCGCTCGTTATGCAATCAGCGCCGCCACGGTCGGTCCGCAGCAAATAATTGCTGATGCCGTGGGCGGGCGCACCCAGGTATCGCTCGGAGGCGAGGAACACTTCCAGGACATTTCAGATCTTCAGGGGGAGGTGGAGGAGATCGTGAAAACCAGACTGACAGATCTCCTGCCTGAACCAGGATACTTCCTTGCCGGTGCCGTCTCTGGGGGTGTGTCTCGCACAGCTACCGCGCCTCTCGACCGTCTAAAAGTCTACCTTCTTGTCAACACCAAACCACCCTCTACCGCGGCCCTGCCAACCGCCAAGCAAGGCCTCCCACTCACCGCTTTACGAAATGCAGGAGGGCCGATCCTTGATGCGGTGGTACGCCTTTGGAAAACGGGTGGTCTCCGCACTTTCTTCGCAGGTAGGGCGAACAATTCTCTGGGGATATCTCCATGTGTGACCCCGGGGATTTGCTAACGGATGACTAGGGAACGGACTCAATGTGGTTAAGATCATGCCGGAATCGGCTATTCGGGTAGGTGCCTCTTGCGACTCCTACCGTCCATGTATTCTCACTGACTTATCTCTAGTTCGGCTCATATGAAGCATCTAAAAGATTCCTTGCTGCCTACGAAGGCCACAATGATCCAACGCAAATCAGCACGATCTCAAAGTTCATCGCCGGCGGTATAGGCGGCATGACGGCGCAATTCTGCGTCTATCCCATCGACACACTCAAGTTTCGTCTTCAATGCGAAACAGTTGAGGGCGGGCTTACAGGCAATCGCTTACTCGTGCAAACGGCAAAGAATATGTGGAAAGATGGAGGTTTCCGGGCCGCCTACCGTGGACTCAATGCAGGCCTTGTTGGAATGTTTCCTTACAGTGCCATCGATATCGGAACATTCGAAGTCCTGAAGAAGACATATACTCGGACCAAGGCACGATACTACCGAATCCACGAGGAGGATGCGACGCCAGGAAATGTTGCAACGGCATTGCTGGGAGCAACATCGGGGGCCTTGGGCGCTACCATCGTCTATCCCCTCAACGTCCTTCGTACACGATTGCAGACGCAAGGTACGGCGATGCACCCGCCGACATACAAGGGAATTATGGATGTGGCGCAAAAGACAGTCCGCAATGAAGGCATCCGCGGTCTCTACAAGGGCTTGACACCGAACCTCCTGAAAGTCGCGCCGGCTCTGAGCATTACATGGGTGTGCTACGAAAATATGAAGAAGCTACTCAGTCTCAACTGAGACGCGAGAAGAAATTGCTTGGATTTTGGGACTTTGATATTTCGACTGGATATGCTCGCTGAAAACTCTAGCAATCCTGTGAAACCGGCTGAGAGTACTAAGCAGTTTTGCGGACATCATCTTTGGCGTCTTGGGTGCGAGACAGTGGATTTGGCTTTGGTCTGGGGGGCCGCGCCTAGGCGTTAGGAGACAACACCACGAAGCAGAGATACCAATAGAGGGCTCTTACTAATGAGCCCGCAATCAGAAATAAGAGTTGGCGGCGATTACGGACTTCACCGGCGATAAACGCTGCGAATATCGGTTGTGGCCGCGCAGGCGCCACGAATGGAATCGGGTTTGACGGTTACACGACTGATTCAAGCTAATAAAGCTTTATAGAATGTGCGGGTTTGACGTCGTCATCGTTTTGTGATACATTTACCGAAGATGGAGGCGTCGTGAGCGGGCCACGCGTGCTGGGCGCCACGGCCAATCGAGTCGAAGTTTTTTCTTTCCACCCTGACGCTCTGCATGCAGAAACGGTGGGGGTTGCCATTTTGCACAAGTAGGCAAATCGACAAACGACCCCTCACCTAGGTTCTGGTATGGCTTTTTGCAGCTGCCTCTTTGGGCCAGATGAACTCCCGCCATTCCCACTTTCCCACTTTGTGTCACCGCGCCCTGCCGTTTGCTCCTGCCCAAAGGCCGGAACTACATACACGCGGTGAAGAGTTCGTCCGGGATGCCATCCAGCGATCAGTGCTGCTGCTGACGAACACAATTGACTGTACCCCAACTTCTCGTTTACCCCTCACTGCTCTCGTGGATCAGTGACGAGTTCGGACTCAGGCAAGCTGCCGTGTCTCTGGAATTCCCTTTGTCCCTTTCTCCCTTCCTCGCGGTGTCCTTCAACTCAGTGTAGCTGGCATATCAGTTTCTCCCTTAACAACGTCTGACCCGAGAGAAGCTTGCTTTTCAAGCTGAGTCACAGTCCAGGCAAGTACTGGCGAAGTTCTGATACACCTGGTGCCAAGCGGTTTCAGGAGGCAATGCCTTACTCGGACGACCTCTACTCTGCCTGGGACGGTGGCGAGTCGGATGCCGAGTCATCTGGCTCTGGCTCGAATCATGCTGGGATTCGAGCACTAGAAACACAGATCCAGCACCCGCTACGTGGTTTCCACGCCCCATCGCCCCAAGCTGGGGATGTGCCCGGGTTGGATGTCGAACCCGACGTCTTGTCGCCCACTGACGGCTACTTCCGAACAACACAACCTCCGTCAGCTCATGTCCCTCATGTGCCTAATATCTGGGTCCGAGATCCATCCTTTGGACCGGAAAGCACTGCCGACAACAAGGCAAGAGAAGCCCAGCAGGAGAGAACAGCAAGAGGGGATAACTCGGCGGAGCTGCGATCACAACGAAGAGCCTCTTCCTTTGCTTTTGATGATCCTCGACCGATACATGATTCTGTCCGTGACGCGCACCATCTGCCGTCGTCATCCTCCCTTACCCCGTACCACTTGACGACGACAAATTCGTGTGCACAACACGCCCCACAGCACGTTACATACAACCATCGTCACTTAATCACACCTGGTGAGGCGCCACCGGCTTACACTCCATCCCCCACCTCATCATCGACAAGCCCGAGCAGCCCCAACAGCTACAGCACCTTCTCTCCCCAATCTCAACCAGCTACTGTCATGGGTCACGACGAGAATCAGGGGCTACTCGCCCGTGAGCCCCAGAGTATGGGAAATCCTGATGATACATCTGATGAGAGCCCCTTCTGGTCGAGATATTGGACTAGCAGGGACTTGCGTCAGCGAGCTTTGAAAGGTGCTAAGTTTGCGCTCATTAGCATCCTCCTCTTCATTATTACCCTCGGCTTCCTTACATCCTGCATATCAAGTGCAAGGGATCAGGTAAGCTTGCGCGTCATGTGTTTAACCGTTCGCCGCCCTTCGTCTATATAGCTGGGTGTACATCACCTCATCTTCCTCCACACTCCTTCCCTAGTCTGGACTGACAAGCCTTGCAGAACCTTGACAGCCCTGGCAATACACCAAAGGAACCAACAACCAAAAAACCTCCTGCCAGTGGCTTTCCATCCAAGGGAAAGGTTCCCATGGAATACCCTGATCTGAACAAAAACTTCGAGTGGGGATCAAACCACTGCAAGAAGGAGCAGATCAGACGCGAGACAGAGAAATTCGACATTTCCTTCTCGACCGAGAAGGACCTGGTGATCACCCAAGACATCGCAGATGAGCCCCACAGCAATCCAAACGTCAACGTCCAGGGCTCCGTCATCTTCCGGCGGACTGGTGCTGGTACCCCTGGACCATCGGCCGTCGTCGATGTCGTTGTCAACGATGACCGTCTTGACGTTACGACAAAATGGGATACAGCTACACAGACTCTGGATGTCACGGTGCCTCGTAGCGTCCCCTGGTTCGAGGACAAATCGCGGGCCTGCGTGAGTGTCACGATTACTGTTTGGGTACCCGAGGATGGAAGCCTTCGCAGCCTCGGAGTCAGCACCGTCCATCTCCATATCAACTTGTTGGACAATCTATCCATGGAGATATCGGAGCGCGCCAAGCTTAGTAGTGTTGTCGGAGCTATCACCGCGGCAGCTACCGGTTCTGAGTCCCGCGATGACTCCATCATCGACGTTGGCGCCCCGGACTCTTTCCACTTTCAGTCACGGCTTATCGAAGTAGAGACCACTGCTGCTCCCATCAAAGGATCTTGGCCCTTGTACGATTATCTCTACATGCAATCTGTCTCGGGCAACATCCGGGTGTGTGTGGAACCGAAGGATGAGGACAAGGAGACCCCCAAGCCAGCGACGCTTTACATCAAGTCACTGTCCGGAACTGTCGAGTTTCGAGAACCCGTTCACGCCGCAATCGACGCTTTTCAAGCACAAGGCGACTTTGACGCTGATCTTCGTGCCGAGGCCGTCCTACCGCCGCGAGACTACCGAATTGATGTGTACACGACCAGCGGCAATATTTGGGCTGTGGCGGCCTTTAGCTCAACTTGTGGATTCAAGACCACCAGCGGAAAGATCGCTGTAGAGTTGCTTCCCGTGTTCGATTCTTCAATGGGCGAAGACAAGGGAAGGGAAGCCTTTCTATCGACGACTAGCACCAGCGGGTCCAACGACATCGCCGTCCTGAAGCCCTTGTGGATCGATTCCACTCGGGGGATTTATGTCGGCCTTCTTCCGCTCCCGCATACGCCCTCGGTGCCCTGGATTCCCAAAGACCGGGAAAGATATGTCCCCATCGGTAAAGGCGATCCATACAAGTGGAATCCAGGGTCTATCGTGTCATCGAGGGGTGAAGGCGAGGCGTTGGCGCCGGCTTCGGTACAGACTTCTCAGGAGAGAACCGAGGCAACGGCTCGGGCTCTTCGGAATCTGCGCAGTGAACACGGTACCATCTCGGGATCGGTTCGTCTGCATTACCCTGCGGTCTGGGAGGGCGACATCGCCATGGGCGCGACGACTGGGAGGCTGAGCGCGCGGGGGGAGGGCGTGCGCATCATCAAGAAGGATGATCATGGGTGGAGGAGGCATGTCCTGTTGGCGAAGAAGGGCGAAGATGGTGGGAGCAAGATTACCGTGGACGCCATTTCGGGGAATCTGGATGTTCTGGTGGGTAAGGAGTGATGGCTATGGTGGACTATTGAAATGGGATCAGGCGAGAAGCTGGGATTAATTGGTTGTCTCTACTTCCTGGGGTTACCGTATACGAACAACCCTGATGTGATGCTCGTTTGTTTGTCACGAATGTTATGAGGAATGCCGAAGCTAAACAAGTAACTTGTGAGATCCTGTTGCTGTGCCATACTCGGCATGCGGAGCCAACACTAGTATTGAGCGGTCTTGTGTGAACTTGATCGTCACATCGCCATCGTCACCGTCATCACCAATGGTCATCGTACGTCCCCATCTGCTTTACACCTCGTTCTGGATGGTACATACTATCATTTGCTGCCATAGATCATGTCACCTCTGCCTTTGAACAGTGTTTAGTGTTGACACCGCCTTGTGCTGACTTAAAATTCGCGGTCATGGTGTTGTATTGCTTGTACCTCGAATGGGAAGTGAGAGGTATGGCTCCTATGACATGAGATGATAAACTTTTCCAGAAACGATGGCTAGCGTGCACAAGAGAAAGGGAAAAAAAGCCCATAACCTCTCTCTCTTTTTCATGTGAACCCCTAACCCCTAGAAGTGCTTCCTAACCATGTATCTACGGTAGGTATCCCACAAGATGCCTTTTCCCAAAAAAAAAAACCCTTTGTCCTAAACTGTATATCCCAATGGATAACCCACTTTCTAAATTGGTGTGTTCTCCCCGGTTAGCGCTATTCTCCCCCAAAACTAGACCTCACTGCTTCTCCTGATCGCCGCCCTTGGAGCCGCTTGAACTGGGGCCGGCACAATCACTTTCCCAACCACAACTACTGCAATGGTTGGGAACCTTGGTTGCGTGGCCTTTTCCTTTTTCTTGCTCTCGTCGTTGGGACGCCGCCTCCTGCAGCTGCTGATATACCGCGGCCTCCACTTCGATGGCATATAGCTTATCCCGCACGCAACGGAGACAATTCTTCGAATCGGTTGGTCGAACGAATCCTGGGGGGGACTGGTCACCTCGCCAGTCTGAGTATAGCGAGTTTTGCTCGGCTCGTTCCTCAGTGGTGAGGAAGCAGGGTCCCCATTGGGCGCGGCTAGTACAGGGCATTTTGTACATCCCATAATGCCATATATATGAGCATCTACTACATCGGGAGTGGACCGGGACTGATAGGCACATTTTATCCCGGAGGTCTGGCTGCGTGGGATAACACGTTGGTCAATAAGGAGGAGCGCTTTTTGCTCCCGTCAACGAAGACCGGAAACGTGTGTAGATGCAGCTGGTAGAGAAGTGGGAGGGAGGTTGCGTTCGAAGACTTACGGGTGAGGGTAGCCGTTGTCTTTGTCTGTGTTGTTTGGGGGCTGCAGGAGCTTCGAGTGACCGGAGAAGAGCAGGGGCTTCGTCGAGGGTAACGGAAGGAGTAAAATTGAAGAGTATTTATGTCTCTCGGCCAGTCAGTGAGCAGGGTTTAAGCCATACACTCCATATTGCATGCTTCGGATGATAGGCTTTCTTTCTTTGCCCGCCTTACCATCACACCGTTCAGGGACAGCTGGTGTGGAATTTTTTTTTGGCAAAAGCCCTTGTTGCGGGTTTTTGAACCTTCTGCAAACTTTCAAGAGTTCCCAACTCTGGCGACAGCCACGGACGTTGTTCAGACTTGATCCGCTCTCTTCTCGGCGCGTGTCTTCTCAGTGGCCAATTCCTTCTCAGCCAAGATTGTCGTCGTTCGTCTTGTTGCTTCTCTCAATCAGACAAAATGCCATCGTCCGGCGGTCCGTACCACCCAATCTCCGCTTGCGAGACGCCTGCTCACATTCCCAATTACCAGACGAAGCCATCCGCTTACGAGCCGATACACTCCGGTCAATAGAGGAATTCCAGTTTGTACTTGGAGACATCACACGTAAGTGACAGGTTCTTGCTGGCGAGGCGCGGTTAACACGGTCAAAGGCGGTGGTGACTTTCCACTCTCCACACATCGGATGGCAGCCGGCGGATCAAGTAGTCGGTCCGACGCAAGCGTGCCAGCGCAAGAGCAAGAAGCTTTTGCCGTCATCCAAGTTAGCACTGATAGTGGCGCTTCAACGGCTTCGCAGCGGCCCACATATGCAGCCACCCAGACCCCCATGAACTGTCACCGGACAGGAGGACCCGAGCAAGCCCATGAAACTTTTGATCCTCAAACATTGTTGGGACAGGAAGCTGGCCAACCGCAGGCCACGACAGCACCAGGTGTCTCTGCTATGGCAAACACGGGCACCGTGGCAGAAGTGGGAGCGAGAGTTGTGGATGTGCCGGCTAATACGCCGTCAGTGGCACCGCACCAGAGAGCTCGTCTTTGGCGTCCTCCACCTAGTGGCGGTCCTCCGACACCGCAAGATTCACGCAATTCAGCTTCTCCTCAGGAACGTCCGTCAATCGGAAACAGATCCTTGTCCCAGCTCAGTGCACCAACTACGGCGTTTGCATCTGACAGCCTCACCCCGAACAACCCCCACGGCTATGTCCAGCCACCTCCTTTCAGTAAGTCGGCACTCATAATAGGGTAAAACATGAGAGGCAAAGCTAACCAGTTCAGAGTTTAACTGGCAACACCCGAACCGGAGAGCAGCCTTGGGCGTGGCTGCTTCTAGAGGAGGCATACTAGTTGGGTCGAGACCGAACCTCGAGGAAACCTATCCCAAGCATGAGGGTCACTTCATCGTTGTCCCGAGGACTGCGGTTGAGGGACAGAAGACGACTGGGCCCAACGCGTCACTAAACTTCCGGGTGGATGAAGTGATGGGGCCTGATGAGGCTGCGTTTGCAGCAGGTGAGTGACTTCGGGTGTGGGGGTTGCACATAATACGAAGCCCCTCAGCCTTCAGCTTTGGATTTGAGTGGATTTGCGATGATGCGATGTTCCTCACTTTCAGCCGCCTTTGAGAAACCTGCTTTGGTTGGCTGACGCGCAAGACCAGCGAGTATTGTTGAAAAACCTACAGCGACAGCGGTAACAGAGGAAGCCATGGCGGCGATGACAGCACAGGATGACGCCCCAGTCGGGGGCATATCGGCAGGGGGTGGGTTTCTATCACCAGAGGAGGCGGAGTTGGCGGTGGAAACGGGGAATACCCAGCGGCTCACGGTGATCATCGACCGGGGCTTTGAGTGCTCGTTTGGTGCTCGTGAGGACGGCAGCCATGTTTAGCGGGCCCGGAGTTGTGATAGCTACAGAAAATAGGCGTAATAGAGGCAAGTACCAAGCGTCAGGTTACAGGCCCCATTCTAGATCGACCTGTCGTGAATTGACGTCGTTGTTTTGTCTGCGCTCTGCCTTCTGATTCGGCCGAAAAACATGACATGCTCGGTTAATAGCGGCTGCGCGCACGGCCCAGATGACTGGACGCTAATAACGTTGCTGCGTCGGCTCTCCACACTGTCCTTGTTCCCCTGTGGTAGCATTGGGATGGACCTGTAAGGGCCCTCTAAAGCTGCAAGCCATCGCTTCAGGCCTTCGGCTTTGTCTTTGTACGCCGCCTGACAGGAAACCCCAGCGGTGACATGTGTATGCGAGCTGATTTTACAGAATTGGACGTTTATTTTAAAAACAACCAACAGAGCTAGTCCGTGCCAAAGGTTGTCTTCCAACGGCTACCATTCAGCCGTGGGATTCTTCTGTTGCCTGCAGGCGAATCTTGGAACTTGGGCCTCCCCCATGTACCTAACATGACCACCCCTCTTCCCAAGGTACGACCAAGACGCCACGTTGGAACACTCCAAGCCCAGCACTTATTACCCAGTAATAACGCTATTCCTGTTGCCTTCTTTCAAGCCTCCATCATTGCTTTCATCACCATTCCCGTTTTCGGGCTGGGAAGCCCAAAGCTGAACGTCGGTAAATCTGGGGAGCCACGTGCCTTTCCCTAGCACCTGAGGTTAGCAATCCAGGTCCGCTGGATTCTCCAACAGCGCGTCCCGCCGACCAGAGATTTGCACATCGACGCATGAGCGCCGAATTGCTGCTCTTGTCTGCGACATGGCCAAGAAGGCGCGCCAAAGGATAAGCTATGGTTCGTCTCGACGTGTTTCCTAGCCTTGGTCTGACTGTGCCTGTTCCTGGCCGAGCCATGCAGCAAAACCCCGCATGAACCACTGCGCGCAAGGCAAAGCCCTTAGAGCCCGGAGATGGTTGGAGCACTGTCGTTCCCCTAACCTTTCTTTCCAAAACTTTTATTTTGCTGACGTATCGCGCCCGTGTCTCAGTTCTTGAGCTGCCCAACTCGTCGCCCGGTGGGCATCGGCTTGGCGTCAATGGCTTAGCTGTTGACCGCGACAATGCTATCCTGTGAGCCGACCCTCTTGCACCACCCCCTACCTCGACTCGTTGGCTATGTCGTGTGATCCCCTTCGACCGTATCCCATATTGACGCTGTGAGCTGCAGCTATTCTGGTGGCCGTGATGGCGTCATCTGCGCCTGGAACCTGAGCCCTGAGCTCGTCGCCCCAACTGCGAATCACTCTTCAGCCGTCGACAGCTCCGTACCCAACGGCAGGCTGAAGCCCGCGACCCAGTTCCGGGTCCAGACCCAGGCGCATACGCATTGGATCAACGATATTGCCCTTGCTCAGAACCACAGCGCTGTTGTGTCAGCCTCATCCGATCTCCTCGTCAAGGTGTGGCGCCCGCTGAGCCAGGATAACAAGGAGCCTGCAACGCTTGGCCAACATGCCGACTACGTCAAGTGCGTCGCGACGCCGAGCCAGTCGACCAACTGGGTCGCATCCGGTGGACTGGACAGGAAAATATACCTGTGGGATTTGGCAGGAGGTGGAAAAACAATGGAAATCGACGTGAGCGGGGAGGATGTCACGGAGAAGGGCAGTGTGTATGCGCTCAGTGTCAACCACGGCATGTTGGCAAGCGGTGGGCCAGAGAGTATTGTTCGGCTGTGGGACCCAAAGACAGGCAAGCGCATCACCAAGTTTGTTGGTCACACAGACAACATCCGTGACATTCTGGTGAACGAATCGGGCGATATGGTCCTGACGGCCAGTTCCGACCAAACCGTCAAGGTTTGGAGTGTGACTGCAGGCCGGTGTATGCATACCCTGACCATGCACAGCGACAGCGTCTGGTCTCTGTTCTCGGATGACCCTGAACTCGGTGTCTTTTACAGTAGCGATCGGAGCGGGTTGGTTGTCAAGACGGACGTGCGCGGGACGTTTGGAGAGTTGGATGACGGGCTTTCTCTGGCAGTCGCACACGAGAACGAGGGTGTCAGCAAGCTGGTTGCAACCGACCACAGCGTGTGGACAGCTACATCGCGATCCTCGATTAACCGGTGGGCAAATGTCGACACAAATGCGGATGTGCAGCTACCGGAGGTATTCAGACAGCACAGAGCCTCTCTTCTGTCAACAAGGAGCAGAGAGAGCTCGATTCTGGGAACACAACCACAGGTACACCTCAACGGATCTGCCAGGAAAACGATACCGGCCAAGGCGATACTACGAATATCCAACACTGCGTCCTTTCCACCCCCCATCAACAGGGAAGATAGCGAGTCATCCGATGAGATGTCCCGGAAGGAGTCGGAAATCCTGCTGGAGCCCGCAAGTGCCGTGGTCGAGCCGGTGCATAATCTTCCTGAGGAGACAATCGAGGGGCAGTTTGGATTAGTTAAACACCGCCTGTTGAATGACCGGCGGCGAGTTTTGACCTTGGATACGGCTGGAGATGTTCTTTTATGGGATCTCATCAAGGTCGGCACTAATACGTCATGCGCTCGTGATGCCTCTTGCTAACTTTCATAGTGTCGAACCATCAAAAGCTTTGGAAAGAAGCATCTAGAGGATGTAGAACCCGAAGTCAACACGATAGAAGCGGTGGCTCCATGGTGTTCCATAGATACGAGCTCCGGAAACCTCACCGTCGTGCTTGAGCCATTCAACTGCTTTGATGCTGAGATGTACGCGGATGAGCTGATTCTGGAGGAGCCGGTCGAATTTAGAGAAGACCAGAGAAGTGTGTTCACCAGACTTATGGTTGGACAATACTGACAACTGCGCAATAGTAAACCTCGGGAAATGGGTGCTTCGATATCTGTTCGCAAACCTCATCGACGAGGAGATCAGGAGAGATGAGGCATTCCGACACAAGTTCAACCAGGCCGTGGAAAAAAGGACCGCTGCCGGCAGGGGAGGCTCTAGCATGGCTATAGCGATACCATCACTTCCTGCAGGATGGGGACTGGCCGACACCCCTGGCACAACACCACGGCCGAATGGGGCTCACCCTCCAGTGACGCCAGGTTTCGCGATAGGAGTAGCGACTCCTGGGTTGCCACTTAGTGCTACCGATGGCCACTCTCCCTTCAGCCCACTCGACAAACGCCAGTCAAGTGTGAGCCGGCCCTCGGTGGAGCGGGAGGATTACTTCTCAGACGCTATCAATGCTCCGGATGCTGCCCCCAACACCGGGCCACCACAAACCCCTGCTACAGCACCCGCCGTTGAGGAGAAGCCAGCAAAGACGCCGGGCGAGAACGGCAAAGAGAAGGATAAAGAGAAGGACAAGGATGGCAAAGACAAGGACAGCGGCAAGGGGTCGAGCACCACTTTTGGTAAAAAGTTCCGCATGGGCATGTCCTTTGGCAGCAAGAAACTCGGCCGGTCCTCTTCGAGCGCTGCGACTGAGAAGCCTGCGGTGGTGGACGAGAAGGCAGAGGAGTCCGAATCCTCATCAAACCATGAGAAGGAATTCGAGGATAGCTTCCTTGGCGTGATCCAGAAGATCCGGAACGAGTACGAGAAGCAACTGACGGAGAATCCAGACTTTCTGATTGAAAGCCGTATCTGCCCCAGTCTTCCCAACGATACCCCGGTGCTAAAGCTGCCGCCTCGAACCAAGGTCATTCTGCAAGAGGAAACATCGGGCGGGTCAGCCGAGTTGTACCGCGGCACGGTAGAAACAGTTGGACTTGACGCCGACATTATCGAGCAGCGGGGTCCGCAGTGGCTGGGTGAGGTGCTGCTGATGAATGCGTTGCCACCCAAAGACCCAGTAAAGGTGTCGTTTGTGCTGTACCCTTGGCAGGACAATCTACCGCCCATGGCTGCGGCCGATGGGAACAATAGGCTGAATGCAAACCGTATGCTGAGGGTGAAGAAGATCCTGGCTTACATTGCCGAGCGGATTGACCCGCCTCCCGAGGGCGAGGAGCCTGATCCGAACGCGCTGCGGCCGGAGGAGTATCTGGAGCTATACTGCAACGACCAGGTGGGTGTTCTTTGTTTTCATACGGGCCCTTTCTGGTACTAATCTTTTTTTCAAGCTGTTGCCCAACACGATGAGCTTGGCCACGCTCCGGGCACATGTCTGGAAGGGAGGAAATGACATTGTGCTGCATTACAAGGCGAATGGACGGAAGGAGATACCCATGCGGCCGCCCCCGGAGGTTTCTGAGGAGATGGCAGCGGATGCATCTGCACAACCTGCGACGACCGCGGCGTAAAGAGACAGCTTGGGACGAATTTCATGCTTGATGTGTAGCGGATCGAACCCTGGTTTCGCTGTGTTTGTATAATGCGGGGTATATGTCTATGTGGCATGCCTGGACGACCTGCTCTATATATTGTATAATACATAGCCTGACGCCGCGCGTTTTTCGTGGCATGGCTTGTTGTCGAAGTTCTGGGATATTGTACAAAGAGGATCATATCTGTTCCCTCTTTTGGGACCGTCGTCGCCGATGTGTATGTTCCGGGGTAGGGAGTAATCAGGGCGCGTGACTTGATATTGGTACTCTCCTCTTTTCCATGTTGTTCACCACCCACTGGTAGCTTCCGAGAAAGATGGCGCCGCCTATGCTGATCCACATGACACGAGGTCCAATGCCGGCGAAGAAAGGTCGTACGCCATTCTCCCGCAATATTCCCTTCACAATCGACATGATGCTCTCCCTCCTCGCGCTCAACATCACTCTCGTCTTGAGCACATCCAACGGCGTTGTCACGGCCGCCGCCACTGCCCCAGCCACACTCCCATACAGTGCCGACTCTGCCGCGCCCACCTCATCACTTCCACTCCCCGCCGCCGACTCCCCTAGCAGCCCCCTCCCCGTCCTTGCCCGGCGTTCACGACCCCATCCCTTGAGAGCTTCCCATAGTGGGAACTGCAACACAGTAAACGGCACCTCCCGCATTACCGTGATCCCCCACCCCCGATACAACTCACGCCAAACCCCGCCCACCCCAATGGTACCCCGTTGCGACAGAATCGCCATCAGCGAGCGTATCGACGACCCCCCATGCTGCCCCGCCTGCGCCCGCTGCTTTACCACCTCAGTGGGAACCCTCACCGCACACGCCGCCACCTCCCCCAGCGACGCCGCCAGCATGTGTTCCCCCGGTCTACCCCCTCTATCAGTCCCTGCGACATCGCGACGGGATAACAACGCAGCCTTGGTCCCCTCATAGGTGCAGAAAAAGAATGCCGCACCAGGAGCGGAGCCGACGACGGCGGAGCCGACACCCCGGTAGATGCCTCGGAAGCCGCCCGAGGCAAAAAATCCAGCCGAGGACTGGAGACGGGTTTTTAATGTGTCGAGAGGGAAGAGTGAGAGGTCAACGGTGGTGCCGGCGAGGGCGCCAGCGAGGAGGGCGGTTTGGAAGGGTGGGGGAGCCGTGG
>Ga0247763_1000771_pt1 | contig 19241 bp, 16 predicted proteins | sample UWRJL141409B4_FD_179926 | JGI IMG/M metagenome (GOLD analysis project Ga0247763, IMG submission 179926) | Plant litter microbial communities from Arlington Agricultural Research Station in Wisconsin, United States - UWRJ-L141-409B-4 | ecosystem: Environmental > Terrestrial > Plant litter >...
ACTCCATCACTTCTCCCCTCTCGCCAAGAAACGCCGAGGAATCTCTTGATTTAATCAAGCTTGCTCAAGCTTCGGCTAACAGGGGAGGGGGAGGGGGAGGGGGGGACCTACCTTACCTAGCCTAGGTAGGAATGGTAGGGATCGGAAAGGAAGAGCCTGGGCTGGATCAGACGGGACGGGACAAAGCATGGGTCATGGATGGACAGACGGATAAGACGCGTGGGCGTGTTTGTGTGTGCCGCATCGGTGCGTACCACATCGTTGCGTTGTGCGTATTGCGTGTTATGTTCGTGCTTGCCGACTGGATGATCCGTAGACACAAAACAAGAACACGCTAGGTTATTTTGGGGAGGTCGTTTGTTTCGATCCTTCCTACTGTACTGTACTGTGGGATACTACCTTACCTTCTCTGCCTGCATGCTGCACACGCTGCGGCGTACTCCGCCGTGCTTGGTTCGTTCGTACATTGTATTGCTTCGTATTTTGTACTTTCCCCCCTGCGTATAGCGAGCAAGGACAAGGCCTGGTCTGACCGGATGGCTGTGCTCCAGTCAGTCTGTATGACCCTGGACAGCGGGTTCCCGTGGAATCAAAGAATTTAAAGTCCCCGGCCCCGGTTGACTCCCAGGTGCAGTCTCGTCCGGTCAATCCAGGCCCAGGGCTTAACGCCGCAGAATTAGCGAATCCAGCAGGAAGAAAGATGGAACCGCTTAGGGCGGCCAAGGCGACTTTGCAGTTTCATAACCGTGTTTTATACCTAGGTAGTTGTATGCAGGACTCAGGGTTGTTACAAATGGGTTTTTGCGAGGTTACTCTTGAGGGTATCTAGGTGTGACTTCAAGGTCATCATTGGGACAGGATACAATTCAAAGTTCATTGTTCATTACACATACACAAGAGACTGAATCAAAATGGACGGTACAACTTCCAACCTCCCGGCTATACTCTGTCTGCATGGCTATGGTACAAACTCTGATATTCTCCGGGTACGTCACCAACAAAAAAAAGAACCAAGAGCTTCAAGATGAGAATGATTATTAGTTCTAACTGATATATGCAGTACCAACTCCGCCATCTCATTCCCCCGCTATCGTCAACTTTCCAATTCATCATCCCAGATGCTCCCGTACTAGTAGACTCCCCGGGTCCGGGCGCCACGTCCGTTGACTCGGGCCCGTTTCGGCGGTGGCAGTCGGATAAAAACGTGACGAGGGTTTTTGGTATGTTATTCTCTGTGTATTCTGTAATTCTCCGAGGTTATCTACCTTAGGTACCTTGGGTATTCATATTTTTTGGAAAAAGAAAACACCACACGCCGACGAGTTTGAGGAGTGGATAAGTGGTAAAGAACCGGGCCTAATATAAAATAAAAAAATGCATAGGAATTCCCGACGACCAAGTCTTGACTGAAGAGGTCTCCGTCCGCACCATTTTCTCCCCTCTCTTTGTTTCCTCTCCACCGATAGTGGGAATTCTGGCCTTCAGCCAAGGCGCCTGTCTCGGCACGGCACTTTGTCTTGACGAGGAATTTAGTGCCGCCATAAAATTCGGTGTGTTTATCTGTGCGCTTTTTCCCGCCGTAGAACTAGCACGTGGCCCCGTGGACAATAAAGTAAGGATTCCGTGTGTCCATGTTCGCGGGGAGGGAGATCCCTACGGTACACAAGGGGATAAATTGTTTGCGAAATATTTTGAGGGAGAAGAGGCGAAGAGGGTGGTTAAATTTCAGGGGAAACATGAATTGCCTAGTCGAGACGGTGATGTGAAAAGAGTGGTGGATGAGGTGATGGCGGTTTGGAAGGCTGTGAGTGGGAAATGAAAAATGGGTTTAGTTCTAAGCTGAATTTGATTTAGTTCAAACTGAGTTTGAGTTTAGTTCAAGCTGAGTTTGGGTTGTATTCTAAGTTGAGTTTTGATTTACGAGCACTGAGCGGAAACTGTACTTAGGTTTGTACTCTTCAATGCTAGTAAAGAATATCGTACAGAGAGTTGTATAGAACTTTATGGAAGTCGGAATAGCAGATACTCTTGTATTATGCGACTGCAACGCAAGGGCGTTGTGGGTAGGGGGGTGGAGGAGTGGTCTCAGTCAAGGTGGTCAGTGTAAGGTTAGGTAGGGGTTATTGGATCAATTGGAACGTGGCCTCCATCTGATCAGAGGGCGGCCACCAGCCTTCTTATACTAGATTACAGGCTCCGGATCCGGCATTCCGTATCCGGCCGCAACCTGCATCCGGCCACATCCTGCATCTTGACAATGTTCCGGATCCTGCCCGACCTGCGATTGGGCCTGCGGCGTTCTGTATTCAGCAACGGCCTTGAACCGTACTGATCAAAGGGAGGTCTTGTTGCCGTGGGGGCCTTGTTACAGCGACGAATCTGGGCATACAAAATTTCTTCGTACCTCAACTACGTAACATTCCTTACCATAGCTCAGGCTTAGCTCAGTTCCAAATCAGGATTTACTTGGGCTTTGCTTACATTTACTCACCTTAATTACTAATTTTAGTAAGCTACGCTACAGCATCTCGAATTGCTTTAACTTTAACTAAATGGGCCTAAAATTAGTCCTATTTATAAAGATGGCCAAAATCGGCCCCTATTTTTAATAATAAACAATTTCACCTTTACTTTTTCGTAATATCTACCTAACTATCGAAGGCTTAAGTTAGCCTCTGCCCTTTAAGTTTTATACCTATATCTCTTACAAACACCTCTACTTCCTACTATTAAATTTAATAGTTTATAAAAATATAGTATATAACTGGGATTAAAAACGCTTAATTTAATAGATAATATCGGAAACCCTACATTTTAAAAGCTAAAAAAAATTAAAGAATTTTGCTTAAATTATACTACGCTATATTAAATTACTTTAACTCTAGGCGAGTAAGCTTAGAATTAATCCTATATATAAAAATAGCTAAATAAGAGTCACAGCAGGTGGCCTGGATGCCATATAGCCGTGGTATTGATTAGTCAGCCTTTGGCTGACCCATGTGCTGAGGTGCTGTTGCCAGTGCCCTGGCCCCACCCACGCAGATAGATCTTTGGCATCGCTGCCCTGCAGCCATTCCTCTTCTTCTTTCTTCTTCATCTTGGAATTTACATGATTGAGCCACTTCTACGGGCCTTTCCCCATTACTGGTGCCCTCGTCGTGACAGTGACTCGGTCGAAAGCCCCTCCCAGATGTGGCTATCTATTAAGACCTTTACGACTTTGGATCCTCCGGGGGATATCTGTGGAATGGGCCATAGTTAGTATTAATAATCTAGATTTGTCGGCTCCTTAGGCCTAAGCTAAGCTACGGTCGTGGAGTATTGCTGTTGGGGACCGGGATCTATGTTTCATGCTCAGGTTCTCTTCGCGGCCTAGATCTCGGCCCTTCCGTCAGGTTCCGAGTCTGAGGATCCAACCGGCGCCCAACTAGGCCGCAGCATGCTGCTGGAGTTTTCAATCTTTCATTCCTGATTCCCCAGGTCCAGTTCTTCATCCACAGCCAGTAGGGGAAAGCCAGTCGCAGCCGGTTTATTTAACGCGCCTTCCACATCCTCAGAGGACATTGTGTGGATTGGTTCGGCCTACCTCTGGCAAACCTCACGCATCCTTTGGAGCCGAATTGAGGGCTTTTTGGCGGAAGGCAAGCCACGACAACTGCTTCCAAATTTGCCTTAAAGTGTTCCAGCGGTTAGGGGAGAATGGATGTCTTGTTCAAAGAAGATCTCCGTCTCCAAAATGAGCTAAATACGTGGGTGGCGTGGTGTGTCCTATGCAGACTCCTCCATCGTGTCTTCCGTGTGCCCCACTGATCTCTCCCCGATATCCCGACAAATTGCCAGTGCCCTCTCCCTCTGCTCAAACAGCCGTCTTCTCACGCAGCGCAGCAGCAGCACCATCCATCCTCCGCTTTCTCGCCGTGAAACAGACCCAGATGCTAACGACAATCGCTGTAACAGCGATAGTGACAGTCGGATACACCCAGACGTACGGCGAGATGATATTTGATGGATTCTCGGCGTTGAAATCGAAAAAGGTGGTGGAGAACAATGACTGCACATCCGATCAGCCTTGCTTTGGTTAGGGGCAGGTGGGAGATAATGACATACCGCAATAAACGTCCCCGGTAGAAAGAACATGGTCAGAACCGCAATCGATCGCATCCGGCTCGAGTCCTGCCTCGTATCGTTGGCAATCTTGAGGTTTGCTTGCGTGTCCTGGTATCCGATTTGGCTCCAGGACTGTTGGTCCAAGATCAGCACCCGATGCAATATAATATACAGGGAATGACGGAAGGAGACCAAACTCACCAGCTGCGCAGACAATGCCATCCCATCCAACACCATTGTGCATTCCCCAATCTTTTGGTCATATTCGCGCATGATATCTCCCAAGCGCTTTCTCATCCTCCGTCCCGCTTCAACGGCTGACGCCCTCCAGCATATCTTTTTGTCGTCTCGTTCCTCCTCAAACTCCACATCTACTCCTGAATCCTGTCTCTTGTGCTTTCCCATTCCCCTTCCCGTTCCCGTTCCCGCCCCCCTCTCATCATCTCCCACCACTCCCTCCTTTTGTCCAACCAACAGCCCCTCGAACACCTCAACACAACCATCCAGCTTCCCCAACTCCACCCGCCAAGCCTGCAGCGCCATGCGCAACTGACTCACCTCGATCCACAAATCGACACTGTAATTCTCCCGCTGCATCATCGACGTCGACGAGATTTCCTCAATGTTATTGAGGACATGAACTCGCGTGAGCAGCCGATGGACCTTTTCCCGAACCAGCCTCACATGGCGCAGGAATTCAATCTCGGCGAGGATCCCATACAGCAAAAGAGGGTGCGTGAAGGTGTCTTCTGCGTTGTCGAGCCGGATGGCAATCTCTTCCGCGAGGGAGGTGGTGCACCCGAAGACGACGGCGGCGGTGAAGCCTGTGGAAGGGTGGAAGACGGAGGAGATAGCGAGATCGAGAGGGTAAGCGCTGGTGGTGCGGCAGTAATAAACTGTTGTTAAAGAAGTGTTAATGGATAGCTATTGTAAGCGTTGAGGTGGAACTGACAGATTGCTGGCTCCTGGTCTGGATGGTGATCATGAAGGAGATTTACGTCGTTAAAGTAGGGGGCGTCAGAGCGGTTAATAAGCCGGGCCGTATCTCCATGTAACGGCAGGATACTGACGATCCGTTCGAATTCGTCCCGTGAGAAGGGGAGGTACTCGAGGATGGAGGTATTGTGTCCTTCGGGCTCGGCTCGGCTGGCGAGTCTGGAAGATGTTAGCGATGGCCGAACGGAGATGTAAAGAGAGAGATTTACATGACTGCCAGTCCTGGTTCTGATTTCCGAGCGCTTATCTTTGTCGGCAAATGGTCAGTAGACGTCGCTTCGTAGTTTGATAGCTGCGTACCTCTTCTAGCCATGCTGTTGATTTCTCCGGAGGCAAAGTAGTTTCTGTAGTGTACTAAGAGTCCGGTTAGTCTCTTCTTGCGTCGTGACCTTCTTCAAATCTCCTACATACCTCATCGCCTGCAAACTGGTAAACTGCTCGATTCTCGCGGGGTTGGTAGACAAAAACATTATCAAGGTTTTCTTTCAAAAACATCGCATCATTGCGGGGCCACTCCATGATTATCTTTGTAGTCGAATCAACTCCTGAAATACCCAGCTGGAATCTTCAAGTCGTGTTGCGTTGCGTCGCGTTGAGTTGACGACCGAGCCCTCGTTACCCGTTCACTATGATATTGAAGCCCCACCTTTCTTCAAGTTCTTTTCTAAGCCGCATCAGGCTGTGGGCGGACTCGACCGGAAAAAGACGAAGGCTCGTCCCACTCTAGAAAAAGTCTTCTTCTACTGTAGTACATCGCAGTACATCCCACACCCCAGGGTTGCCCCACTTCTCTACGTACTAAGCCATTACAGGAAGACGGTGAAGCGCATGGCATGGTCAGTTAATAGAGTCACACTGCTATTGTTACCAGCACTTGCAATCGCAAACAGGCTAAAATTGCTCAAATCCGCTATTTTTACTATAATTGTTAATTTGTGCTTAATTTAGGGAAAGAAATAAGACACTATGCCTATGCTCGTAAAAGGCTATAGTAGTGGTGGATTAGTCGTAATGTGCAATATGGTATAATCCTCAAGGGTTATATTGCGAGATGTATTTTTTAAAAGGGGTTTTAGTAAGTGTTAGAGTTAGGTATAGGGAACTTTTGAAATTATAGTAGAAAAACACTTATAGTAAAACAAGCTCTTAAAAAAAGAGAGATCCCTTGTTAATACACCTAAGAATCTTTAGAGCATACTCGCCTTATAAATATTAGCTATAAGTCTGCTTATCTGTACTTAGTATTAAAATTTCCCAACGTTATCTATAAACTCCTCCCACCGCAATATATTAATTAGCTTGCAACTTGTAGCTAATATACAAGGGTTACATTAGCTTAATAAGGACTATCTTTATAACTTAAAAGTTTTTATACCGTACCTTAACTTTATAATTGTTAAAATATAGCCACAAGAACCTTGTAATGACTACAGGGTACCTTGCGCTACAGAGTACGCTAGCTTTGCCAACGGTGCTGTGGCTGGTAATGTCTAAGGCTACCTAAGCCTAGAAAGGCAACTATGTCACGGTACCGTAATACTGCCTGCCTGTGGCTACGCAGCTAAATGTAGAAGGATTACGGTGCAGTGCCCTGACTACACAACGTTCCACTTTTTGTGGTGTTTACGCATTGCGTCCTTTGGTGCTGTGACAAACTATGACTTAGGTTTCCACAAAATGTTCTACAACTGCCTGATTACAGTGCCCTATGGGCCTGGGAGCCCATTAAAGATTCTGGAAATACAAGAGGTAACGTAACAGACTGGAAGCTATACCTTCTGTAGTATAGGTAGTTTGTAAGTATAGAAGGCTTTAGAAGCCTTTTATGCTTATAAGTAGACCTCTCCTCTTCTTTGTAAATAGTTCCTTCTTTAAGCAAGCGAGCAATAATTAAGCCTTTAGTAACTTACCAAGCTTTACGTCTATAAGTCTTATTTACAGCACCTTTGGTGTTATAACCCACTGTACTAGAATAGTGCCTTCTTTGCTTCTAGCAGCAAGCTACTAGCCTCTTTTACTATACTAATTTCCACTGCACTGTAGTACTACTGCAGTATTATAAGCCCTATAAGCTTTAAGAGTGCTGTACTATAGGCTCCTAGACCCTTAAGCTTAATAATAATTATAAGGCTTTTTTAAAATAAAAAAATGCTTTACCATTATTTAGTATTACTATGTAAGGGTTAACTATTATATATAAATTCATGATAAACTTAATAGTAAATAAGATTTTTCTTAGTTTTCTTACTTCTTTATAAGATATAGCTAAAGTACTCCATTATATACTACTTTCTTAGTAGTATATATTAATATTATTAAAGGTTTTAGTACATTATTTAAAAGCTTTATATATAGTAGAATAATTTATTTACTCGCCTTTTTATAAGAGATAGCGGATTAAAATAATTAGTCCAAATTAGTAAAGTTATTAGAAGATACGAAGTCGTTATTAAAAGCCGTAAAGTTTAAAATTGCTAGGAGCAAGAGAGAGGAAAGCACGCTCTGGAGCGCAGCGTAAAGCTGTCATGTATGACAAACAAAGCGACGTCCGCAATTTTAGCTAGCCGGAGGGACCCAATTCTCTATAGCTTTCTATTATTTTTAATAGGTCTTTTCTTATGTTATCACGGTACCGTGATGCTGCCTGCCTATGGCTGCGCCGCTAGATATAAAAGGACTACAGTGCAGTGCCCTGACTACACAAACTGTCACGGCACCAAAGGACGCAATGCGTAAATACCACAAAAAGTGGAACGTTGTGCAGTTAGGGCACTGTACTGTAGTCCTTTTACATCTAGCTGCGCAGCCACAGGCAGGCAGCATCACAGTACCGTGACATATGTCTTTTTATTATTTTAAAAGATTTTTATTCACTTAATCTTATTATTTAGAGCGAGAGCAACCAAAGCGACTAAATTTAACTAAAGGACTTCTTTCTTAAAAAATTTTTTTTAAAAAAAGGATTTAAGTAGAAACTAAATCTATAGCCTTTTAAAAACTACTTATAAGTTAGTATTTCTATAGATAAAAGCTTCTTATAAGAGACTAGATTTCTATAAGTTAAGGCTCCTTATAAGGCAAACAATTTTATAGGTAAAAAACCATAGCACTGTATCACGTGACTACCTCACTCGGAAAAGCTTAGGCTACCCCAAAGTCCCTCAAAAGTCCTACGGCAAAAAAAACACTTTATTTGCTTACATCTCCTCTAAATAGTAGTTTTTCAGAAATCCAACTTAAGAATAAGATGCGCAAGGAAATTTTGCACCAGTTGGACACCACTTTGGCAGTGTTGCAAATTGTTTGGGGGGTTTTATGGTTTTTTTTTTCTAAATGCTCACTAATTTTCCTTGAATTTTCAACAATTTTCAGCTGATTAGATCGCTAGGGTCGCTATAATTTTCAACCAATGAGATCATCGATTTAACGCTTTTAAAAGCCCGTAATAAATGTCTTTTAGCTAGATTTAGTTGCTAGAAATAATAGATATAAAGCGTAATTACGATAGCGATCACGAGGTGTACTAGAAAAAATTTGATATTTTAATTATTTAAGCGTTAATATAGGCTTTAAAGAATTTAAGGATATATACCTACGTTACATTATTAACGTTATTAATTTTATAGTCGTAGTTAGCGTTATAAGCGTTATAATAGTTATTAATAACGGCGATATTATTAATATTAATGATATTAGCAAAAAGGAGTAAATTCCGTCGTGTAGGAGAGGTATTATAATGAGTAAAAAATAATGATAATAATAATAATAATAATAATAATAATAATAATAATAATAATAATAATAATAATAATAGAAAACCTTTATACGCGCGTATAGGCAACTCTTTTTAAATAAAGAATAACATTGGCACTTAAAATAATTAGGAATTGTTTTATAGCTAGTTCAAAACAGCGTAGCGTTATTACAAATAAGTGTTTCCTTATATAAAGACTAAGGTTTTAAGTAATAGCTAGCTACTAAATGCAAAAAGTGGACTTGTGGCTAGAATGTGACGTAGGTGTGCCATGAAGATTTTCGGGTGTGTCAACAAGGGCTCTCCAAAAAAAATCTGCAGACTCGCCCCGCGTCACCCGATGTTACATATGAGCGAATAACGTGCTACCACACCTGCAGTGCAGTCAGACAACTCCGCCACCAGAGCCCTCCTTTCCTGCAGATATCCAGTCTGGGCAGTCTAGGGCGAAACAACACCACCATCACATCAACCCCACTTTTTGCCCGCTATCTCTGTGGTTCTTGGTCGGCAGTTTTTCATCAACAACGCAGAGGTGGCATTCACATGCCGCGCGCTGCCGTTTGCTGATTTGACCGCGATAACCGAACGAGACACACCAGAGGATCAGCGAGCTTCCCCGTTGGCTCGCCGCATTTCACATTGGGCAGCAACTAGGTAGTCTGGCTGCATCGAGAAACCAAATGATTGTGGGCTTGGTCATTTTGAGCCTCAATCGGTTCTGCATCTCTACATTTCTGATGGCTGTGTACTTAACCCCCCCTCTCTTGATCGAGCGGTTGGTTTTGGACAAAAATTCGCCTTGAGCAAAGCCTTCACCGCCCGTCTTGAATCGACGAGGCAGCCCCAAAAGGTTGACCGGGACCGAGACATACTGACTCAGAACTGTACCAATCAATGGCGATCCAACAAGTCATCCATCTCCGCTACAGGGACAACGCGAGCCTTGCCCAGGAGCTTTGGACACTATTCCCCGATGGGGACTGGCGTATCAGTGTAAGTCCCAGACAAAAGGACTGAAGTGAGGAAATACGTGCATGGATTGAGAAGTAACACCAAACAGGTTGCGATGGGAAGTTATACTTTGACTTTGCCTCGTCTGCTGTCACAGGTATGACTCGAATCGTCGGTGGAACACTGCTGTTGGCTGCATGACACGCTAACACATGGCTTGGGTGGCAACTACTTCTAGGCGGAGATTGATCACATCAACAGCAGGCAGCGCCACTATCAAACCCAGGGCGAAGCGCGGCGACCAAGGAAGTAAGAAAGGCGCTACCATGAATGAAATGACAGAACCGACAAAGTATCAGTACATGTGTCGTAATACATTTATTCGAACCCCCGTGCCCGTGTCCCCTTGCCTTGTGTCCTCAGGTTCGCTGTCAATGTCCATTGTAATGCCAACCAAAACTCAACCACAAATACACACTGAAAACCACCCCCGTCCCATGAGAACCAATAGCAGACCCCTTATCTAGAACCAGACGCCGCCGGATCCGTTTCACTCCTCTGTGGCGAGAAATACCCCGTGCCGCTTGGCCTCCTGCTGTGCCGCGACCCAGAAGGTAGAAGCCTCGAAAACACACCTGTGTGCACCCTCAACTGGGAGTACCCCTCTGGAGTCCCGACAAACTTGCGGTTCACCTCGCTCAAGATGATCTGCACTCCCTCTGGGTTGGGTGTCTTGGTTCCCATACTAGCGTCGGGTTTCCCGACAAGTACGTACGACGGGTCTTGGAGACGCTTGTAGAGGGCGTCGAGTTCGCGAAAAACTTGTTGGGAGCTGGCACGTAGGTGGCGGCGTTCGTTATCTTCGACAATGAGCATGTAGTTCATGATGAAGTGGAGGAGATCATGGATGATGTCGCTGCAGTTGGAGTGAGTGTGAAGCCTTGTGTTGACAAACTGATCCCAAGCCACAAAGCAGTCAGTCATGGTCACCACAACGCCAATAATAAGGGGACGGAGAAATGGGAGAGAGTAGAAGAAGGATGCAAACCTGGATAACCTCCACCTTGACCGTCGCGCAGGTAACCCCGGAATTTTTCAGCCCCTGCGGCCTGGTCACGTCAAAGAACTGGTCCGTATCAAATTGCGGCAGAAGCGGGTCGATGGTCCTACGGAAATTGACAAAGTCTTGCACCAGTTCCCGCCCGCCCAGATACCACGCCACAAACTCGAGCAGCACACAGCCGTACGACCAAATGTCAAATGATCGTGAGATGTAGCAGTCCTCCACGACGCACTCGGGCGGCCGATACGTCGGCGTCGCGGGAATCTCACGCTTGCGGAAATACGTCCGCTGGGTCTCTGAGTGAAATCGCGTTAGACCAAAGTCGGTGATGACCAGCGTGCCCAGATCGTCCGGATCGTGCCGGTTGCGGTACAGCAGGATGTTTTCAGGCTTAATGTCGCCGTGGCGGCCGTAAAGCTTGCGGTTCTGGTCGTGGACCTTGGTGCGCGATTCAGTGGTCTCGTAGTGGTGGATCTGCACGAGGCCGCTGGCTATGCCGCGGCACTGCAGCAGAATCCACAGGAGATTCTTCTTGTCGAGGGGTGTGCCTGGGCCTTTAACTGGCGGGTTGTAGTTACCCCATGGCATGCCCTTGTCTTTCCACATTTCCGAGTCACTCCACATGTCTTTGAGGTTGCAGTGGGCCCAAGGAAAGATGAGAGCGCACTCGGTGCCCCTCTGGTAGGCGGTGAGCAGGGAGACGAGGTGTTTGTTGGTGCTGCCGCTAAATCGGTTGAGAATTTCGATCTCTTCCATGAATTCCTCCTTCATGGACTTGATGTGGCCTTGGGGACCGGGCACTACCAAGGCCCCGTTCGGGGCTGGAGTGGAGTCTGGACGGTCAGTGATCCGGAAGTTGGCATTCGCAAGTGTTGGATACTCGGACTTGACGTCGTCGCGGTCAGTCCGGAGAATCTTGATGGCGAATGCGCCGTCCTTGGTCTAGACGGTTTGTCATTAATTGAATGCCCTCCATGTACTCGATAGGATGGTTTGAAGGGCCAGTCTCACCTTGGAGTTGTCAAACTTGTGGTGACAAGGATGAATGTAGACGCGTGAGATGTGGCTATAACCACCATGGTGAATGGGCCCTTCGTAATGCGTCCACGGCATGATATCCTTCCCCGAAAGCAGGTAAAACTGAGAACGACCCTGGCCTTCGCCCTTTGCGAAGAAGGGTGCTACCATCTTCCACTGCCACTCCTCGAACTGTGGGTGCTCCAAGCAGCCCCAATGTTCGAGAAAAGAGAGCGGTGTCGCGAGATCGCTCGGGTGACGGAGATACACCAGGTTCTGTGTCTTGTCCAGGACTGTCTCGAGAGGAAGGTTGGTATCGCTGATGCCATTTTGGACAAACAAAACCACCTCCCACCCCCTGCGCATCAATACCAAGATGGCAAAGATCTTACGGTAGCTGGTTGGCCGTTCTTCCCCCTCGACTAGTATGGTTGATTTTATCACACGGCGAGCATACTCGGCGATCTCGGCCTCCGAGGGCTCGGGCGTGAGGTACTGTTTTCCACTCCTAATCGTCTCGGCTACGACCCTCTGGTCAATAATTTGCTCGATCGAACCTCTGGGGAAAAAGAACTCCTGTAGTTCCTTGTGGTTGCGTCGGCAGGCCAAGGTCATCAGCCTTTTGAACAGTGGTTCTTGTTCCGACACTGTTGGTTTCGGGACATGAGGGGGACACAGACTCCCAGGCGGGTATTCCCGTGCATAGAGCTTGTCACCACGATCCAAGACGGTGATATCGGAGAGATCAGAGCCCGCATTGCTGATAGGGGCGTGGGGGACGGATGCTCTCCCTGTTTTTGTGTCGGGTGGGCTGAAAGTGAGGTCAGGAATGCCCTCGGCTCGCACTGCCATCAAGACTGGGCCAGCCTCGGGGCGGTCTTGGACGCTGCCTTGTGACTGTGACAGACTTCCTTGCTGTGGTTGATCAGAGGATAGGAAAAGCGAGCCCACGGCTCCAAGATCATGTTCTATGTTGTTGGGAGAAGAGGTACCCGTTTCTGCGCCCATGTTCAACTGGAGCTTAAGTAGAAAAAAAAACAGAACAGAAAAAAACAAAGGTGGAATGAGGTACTAAGAGAATTAAGATAGCCTGCTCAGCAGCGCAAAACCGGGCAAGAGGTGGTGGACCTAGAGGGCTTCGTAGGCTTTTTGAGCGACCTTCAAACTCAAGTGTAAGAATCCTGATATTTGCATTGCCCAGTGAATGTGCGCGCTTGCCATTTTGAGCCTCAAAACTGCCCGGCGGTTAGCCAGTAGAACTTGGCACTTTGGGGGTGTGCGCCCTTGGGGGCCATCTCCTGCGTGTGCGGAGTACCCGGACCGGTTCGTTCAGCTTTGACCAGCACGCCGGGGGGCTATTGAGAGCCGTGCAGGCCATTTTCTTTCAGCCATGGGGTCTAGGGTCCATATTTCCGGGTGCGCGAACCTCATGACAAGTCCTCCCGGCGATGGTGTTTCTATTCCCCAGCTTCCCCATCTCCTTGGCCTGAGGTGTCGACTGTCGAAGCATACGGTGGGACAGTGTGGAAGTACCAGTACCCCCAAGGTACGAAGCATTGATGCAGCCCAAGGTCCAAAGGGTGGCTGCAGTCATGGCCCCTGCTTCGTTTATCCGGCCAATCTCATTGGGGCGATACGAAAATCTGCCTTCCCAGTTTGCCCTGTGCTCACCGAAATGGCAACTTCCAAGAACGCCACCATTGGCTGGAATGTGGCCACATCATGCATCTAGTGGCTGCCCTGTCCGAGGGGGTGGCGGGTCATGGCCTCCCTCTTAATGCCCTGGTGACCCCTCCTAAAGCAGCCTTCATCGTTGTCCTCCTTCATCACCGTGACTATGTCTGTGTCTATGGAATCGAACCGAACGTTTTAACAGCGACAATAATAACTGAGCAACCAGGACCCGCGACTTCTCATTTTGTTTCGAAAATGACTAGCCAATTTCTCGAAGTCCCGAGAGGTCGACATGGGGGGCGCCTGCCCCCTCTAATGCAAACTGCCAAGGTCGAGCAGGAAATTCACAGCCGCTGCATTGGTGTCCACGAGCTGAGCTCGCTGATGCAAAGACGCTTTCCGATGGGCGGATACAACATCAACGTATGCAATGACGATAGAGATCCATTTTGTTTTTAATCATTCTGACAGTCCTTGCAGGTTAGTCAAGGCGTCTACAAAATTCAATCGCCTAGCTTTGTTAGAGAAGTGGAGGTGATCAAGAAGGGCGGTGTCTATTTATTCTAGCATCAAATCCGGAGTTGGTAGGAGTTGAGACAAATCGTTAGCACGGCCGGTTATGCATCGCAACTATTCTGTTGGAAGTTCTGTTGTTGTTTTACTCGAGCACTACTCTGTGTCATGGCGAGGGCACCTGGCAATCAGGGTCAAGCCCGAGGAAGTAGCTCAATCGTATGTAATTCTAAGATGAGGGAAAAGAAGGAAGAGGAAGCCCTGCGGGGCAAGGGAAGAAGATCCAATCTAGTGTGTGGTGCGGGGTCACCTGACTAGAGGTCGCGACCCCCAAACCGGACCACCACATTCCAGACGCTTTTTACACCAAAACTCACACTTTTCGAACCTTGATTTTTCCACAACCACAACTCTAATAATTTTATAAAAAGACGTAAGCCAGTATAATAATAGGAGAATATATAATATAATTTAAATATACTACTATTAAAAAGGGTCACTTAGATTAAAGTATTAAAAAAGTAACAAAATTATAAAAAGTTTATACTAACTTATATTTAACTATAAATAAAGCATATAACTATGTAAGCCTACTTATATAATTAAATAAAATAGAGAGATTATAATATATAGCTAAAAGCATAAAAAATAACTTTAAAACTTAATTAATATTAATATTAAATATAAACTGTTGATGAAGCTATGGGTCACAATGGTAATAGAGGCAAGTCATGGAGAAGAAGATAGATAAGTGCTTAATTCTTCTATCTAAGAGAGGGCGAGCCGTGGTTATTATAGTTGTGATCATTGGCCCATTGACCTTTGGCAGAGGCCGAAGGCCGAGGTGCTGAGGCGCTAAAACGCTGTGGCGTTCTTAGTATAGTAGAATACGAGGTTTTATTGCAAGGCCTTGTTGTGCTGTGCAGCGGGCTGCACAGCATTATTATGCTGTTGTACAGCACAAGTGTTATACAGTGTGTTTATTCCCAATACAGTTCCATAAGCATAAAACATAGGCGTTTAAATTTAATATAATAATGCATAAATATATTACTTTCTTATTGTTAAAATTACAGCCCAATTGCCCTGTAGCTACAGCACCCAAGGGTGTTGTAGCCTAGTTAATCTACTGCCCTGGGAGTGCTGCTGACTGCACTGTGGCAAAGTGCAATCACCACAACCACGGGGAGTTCCAGAAACCTACCACCTATAAGCTTGGCTTACAGGGGTAGACCCAGCACCATTATTACGTCAGCCCAGCCAACTCGTTGCCCTGGAACCCTTCGGATTCCAGCGTCAACGTAAGCACCTTTCCCTCTATAGTATAGACTTTCCTTTTGTGTTTTAGGGCCCTCACCCCCTGTAAGATTGACCCACACCCACTGAGGGCCCTATAAAGAACCATCTCCCCTCTTGTGTTTCTAGTGTTTGATTCTTTTCCTTTTTTCTACCTCAAGCAAGATAGTTTATATATAGCCTCCGGGCAACCTTTCGACCTTTGTGATCTCTGTGCAAAGCCCACTGTAGTCACCCTGTTACAGGGCATAGACCCCTGTATCTCTGCTTATTATAGCAGGTTGGTCTGCTGATCTTAGCTTCCTTTGACCCCGTTCCGGGCAGTCATCGTACCCCCAAAGCCTTCCGCTGCGCCCGTTATAGGGGACTCACCCCCTGTAAGCTCCTGTACTGGACCTCACTGAGACCAGTTAGGTCACACAAATTAACAAATAGGTTTTGGTAGGAGGAGTAATTTGGGGTAGGAAAGGGCTGGTGACGATTACTACTTTTGAGAGATAAGTCTAATAAATTATTACGGTACTGATTTTTAGGTTTGTGGAAGAGATTTGTTATTATATAAAGGGAGCCAAAGAGAGTTGGTTTCTTTTGGCGGGTTATATACTGGGTACTGAGGAGGTTATATATAGCTGTTGGTCTGGGGCCAAGCCGGCCCCGGTTAAGGGCCGGTTTAGTGCCATGATACCAAGCTTTAATCTACGGTTTAAAGGTAGGTAAGTAATATAGAAACCGGCCTTAAGTTTGTAAAAGCTATTTGCATATTACGTGGCTTTTTATATAAAAATAAAAGCGGTTGACCCGAAATGGTAAGAAAACACGTTGAAAAATATATGCCTCTGAACTAGTATTAGATAGAATTTTTGAGAAATAGTCATATATAACACTAATCCCTTTAGCAGAGGATGCCCCCGTAGCAAAAAAGGGATGCCCCGTAGCAGGCGCCCACTAAAATAGCGGGGTGTAAGCACTTCTAAGCAGCCGGGGAAAACATATTCTTATCTGTCAAGCTTCAGGTGGCAGATACTGCAAGCCTGTAGGCGTCCCAGTTCTGGGACTACCGTTGGAAGGGAACACTTCTGGCCGGACTGCGCCGCTGTGGGCCAGCTGAGCTAAAGACAGGTTAGGCGTTATCTAGGTACTGTCCATACACAGGAAATTTTAGCCGGGGGACTAAAAACAGGCCTCTGAGGCTGTGCGCCGGCCGCGTATGGGATCACCCTAGCTCAGGAAAGAATCAGGGAAAGCTCAGGACAAATCAGCCACAGCTCACCCAAGCTCAGCCCAGTTCAGGAGTATGGACGAAAAAGGAAGTTTTGTGTGCCCAGATTCGTCATAGACAACTAGGTTGTTGTGTAGAACTCAGTCTTACCTCCAACTCAAAAAGTAACAAATGAAACATGTTATGTGGCAGGAGCCGTATGTAATCAAATCTGCCCCTACCTCTTATCCGTAATCTGCTTCTTGTCCACCTTAAACTTGTACGCCATGTACCCCGTGTAGATATCCAGGTTACCCCACAAGTTCTTCTTGTTCATCCACTCTGGGTGGTTAACCGCATCTGGCCAGTCTGTCTGCTCCAGCGACACTGCACCATGTTGTGGAACTCGTCCCTCTCCTTGACCTTTCTTGAGGTCAAGTGGTCCTTTTTTTTTTCAAAACGTCAGTAGTTTTATCCCCCCCGTCATTTGAGATTAGAATACTCACCAATAATCTGGTCATTCCACGTATGCACGCGAATCCCATTCTGGTCAGTATACACCTCCATAGTAATCCCCGATCGTTCCGACGACAGGATAGCAGATGGTTTCTCCCTACGGCTGTAGTCCTCATACTTGTGCGAGATGGTAAAAGTCTCGTCATAAACCGACGAAAGCGCTTCCGGGTTTCGGTCCAGAATATCCTTAAAGCTGCGCGGGCCGGACCAAAAGTCATGTTCCTTGCCCTTTCGGTTACTCAGGATATTACCCGTGGGAATGCCGTAACGGTCAAAATCAAAACGCATGCCGGACATGGGGAGATGGAGTTTATGGTCGAGGACATTGCCAATGGTTCCGTTTGCCGTCTTTTTCAGCCCGTCAAGGTTGAAAAAGGCTTGTTGCGCCATGTTGAGAGGACCGCCAGGCATGAGGAGAGGGGTGACGCCGTATTCAATGTGCCACTCGAAGGGCGAGACGGTATGGGTCACGCAGCCGACGAATAGCCCGGGGAAGCCGTTTTTGCCCTTGTCGAACATGACGAAGGTGATGCTGTCTTTCTCATTGGAGGGAACTGCCCAGTCAAGACGACCCCAGCCTTTCTTGCCGCCGTTGAAGGTGGCGGTGCCTCCGTAGGCGTTGGCGGGGATTTGTTGTCTTATCCCGTCGGCCTCGTAGCCAGCGCCGCTAATGTAGCCAGCATATCGTCCTAAAACTGTGTTAACTCTCGGTTTCAGTTTGGCGGGAAAAAAACATACCAATGATGCCGTTCAGGTAAGGGTTTGAGTCCGTCTCCACATAATTGTCGGCATGATCAAAGCCAAGAACGACATCAATCTCATCCCCGTTCTTATCCTTTAGCCACAGGTTGGTGATAGCAGCTCCATGGTTGGTAAAGGCTATCTTGATACCTTCTGACTCAATCGTGAACTTGCCCTCTTCGTTGGTGGGCCACATGGCCGTGAGGGCGGCAAAAGGACTGCCGCCTTTCCATACCGCCTTTGTGGTGGCAAGAATGCCTGCAGTCAGTTTGCTGAGGTTCACCATGATTGGCCTGGTAAATCAGGAAGAAACAAACAAACAAGGACAACTAGGTAGGTGAGAGCCTCAGACAAATGCTGCTAAGGAGGGGTTACAAATGCAGGCCCAGTCCAGTCTGGTGACTAGGGACCACTACCAAAGAGATGGAGAGAAAAGGGTAAACTTGACTGCAGCACTCAGGTAGGTAGGTGCACATTGCTTCCATCGGGCCGACCCTTGCATGTCGCCTTTACAGGCCGTGGCCGAGGCCGTTCCGTACCGGGGCCTGGTCGCTTCCCCACATCTGCACGACCGGCGACTTTCTCTCCCAGCCGGCCTCGACCGGCGACATCTTGTCACTCCAAGACCTTCAACCTTACTAACATGCCCTCCTCCGACCGTTTAAATGGTGCGGCTCTTAACTTCCCTGCCGTCTCGGCGTTAACCAGCTCAATGTCAAACCGGCTTACCAAACTTGCGACCATGACTGCTACCATGACCCTCGCGTAACCTTGCCCGATGCAGGCCCCTGGACCGGCCCCAAAAGACAGCATGGCGTAATTACTCACCGCCCCGCCGGATCCTTCCCGCCCTTCGCCCAACCACCGCTCTGGCCGGAAGGCATCGGCATCCTCCCCCCACAGCGACTCATCCCGGTTGAACGCCTCCACCACCGTCAGAACCACCGTTCCCTGCGGAATCCTCTCACCGAGCAGCGTGGTATCCCTCTCTGCAACGCGGGGACTGAGCGGGACAAACGGGTAGCACCGAATTGTTTCGTTGACCACGGCAGAAAGGTACGACAAGTTTTGCACGTCCACGCTTCGCAGGAGACCGCCGCCTTGGGAACAAGCTTGCGTAATTTCCTCGCGCAATCTGGTTTGCATCTCCGGATGCCGGCCCAGCTCGTAAATTGCCCACTCTACTGCAGTGCCGGTCGAGTTGGGACCCGCCGTGAGGAACAACATGCCGTTGTCGACGAGCTCAGAGGTAGGGAAAATACCGCTGGTCATGGAGACGGCGGTAATGTCAATACCGAGGTGGTCTTCCTCCAGCGGCTTTTTATGGGACCGCGATTCCTTGTCGTCGATGGCACGGCGGATAGTGTTGCGAATTTGTGCGAGGGCTTTACCAGCAGGTGATTTCATCAACA
>Ga0247763_1000773_pt1 | contig 19234 bp, 14 predicted proteins | sample UWRJL141409B4_FD_179926 | JGI IMG/M metagenome (GOLD analysis project Ga0247763, IMG submission 179926) | Plant litter microbial communities from Arlington Agricultural Research Station in Wisconsin, United States - UWRJ-L141-409B-4 | ecosystem: Environmental > Terrestrial > Plant litter >...
TTTCTTCTCTTGTTTCTTTTTTTTTTTTTTTTTTTTAACATTTTTTTTTTTTTTTTTTTTTTTTTTTTTTTTTAAAAAAAAAAAAACCATATGCCAGCGCTGTTAATACAACAGCACACCTAGCATAGAGCTTCTCTCAATATGGGATAAAACAAGTATACATGCTTTTTGAGGGGAGCACGCTACCAACAAACAGTTACTTAAGCCAATGGTGCCACTCCCCCCTTTGTCGACGATCACAGCATGAGATCAACTGATTTGTTGAAAATGTCAGAAAGCGGTAACGAAATGCTCTCGGCAAGGGCGTTATATCTGTGAGACAGAAAGTCGGCTCATGGTGAGCCATACGTTTGGCACGCCCAAACTTTTTAAAGACATCGCTCCTTGGTCCACACATTAGGATGTTGAAATCATGCCATTCATAGCATGTTTGTGCTCGATACCATCTATAAGGACTAGGACTAACTTCTTCTGGTCAGCCTTCATCTTAGAAACTGTTGTATATACAATGTGCTCTTAGGGGGGGGGGGCTCGTTTAAATGCTATATCATTCACCATGAACTCACAATCCTAACCTACAACGGAATGCTTAATATATATCTATATTCTCTTTCTGGGCTAAGAATTACCTCCTCACCTTAGGAGCGGTACACGTACCCATTATAGTGCAGTAGTAGCGACGACAGAACACCTAGCTTTGAAGTCGGGGTCGGTGTTCTTTGGTACATGTTACATATATCCGCAGCGTGGATTACTATTCTTATCCGCGTTAATATTGACAGTAAGACACCATGTTGTACTACTCCTTGTAATTTATATAAGTGCTTTATAAAATCAAACTCAGGGTAGTCGATGATCATCACGATCATCGAGGTAACACATAACGCACGAGATAGAATGCAAACCCCAAGTATATTTTTATACTACCGTGCCAGTGCTCTGCCTTGAGCGAGGATTAAATACCCGTCGCCCGTCCTACGTGAGTTATCTTTGAAGAGCTTAACTTTGTGTCCAAAAAAGGATGGCACACGCCTCAAGGCGCCGCCTTTTCTCGTCCTTTTCCTTCTCCTCCAGTGCTATCTTAAGATCTTGAAGATAATTTGAGACTTTATGTATCATGTCTCTGACGTTAATGAGGATTGTGATGAGTAGTTTTAGTTCCCCATGGAGCTGGAGACGTTACGGGTAGCTACTCCTCTGGATAATATTAAATCTGATGCTACTCCTCTTTTGGCCGCCTCTAATTTATTGGTCCTATATTTCCTCCATCTAGAAACGTGGGAAGAAAGATTGCGATGGTGCAGAGATGCAACGGAGTTACAGGCCATTACTTTGGTAAGCATAGGTAGCTTCCTACATCGTTTACACGTATTCATATACAAAAAGAATGAGCAAAGTAAATCTTTGAACTAGAGATAACTATCTTTTACGATACAGGTTTGTGTATCGGGTATGGTGAGCCCCATGCTGCCACCGCTGACAGCATCCTGGTGGAAGACTCTGTGCCCTTCGCTGAGGCCTAGATGTAAATGTGTTCCCGCCTGCGCCAGCCACGGGCCAGAGTTCAAGGATATTCTCGATGCTCTTTTGGCTCTCGCTGCTGATAGAGAAGATGACAACATCACCATTTTTACGTGAAGAGCAGGTACTCCTTCAATGTTGTTGGACCGAGGTATGAGACCTGGAGATAAATTAACTGGAGGACGGCTGATGGAACCCCAGTTCAGCACCTGGACTTAATTCAAGCCATCATTAAAAGCTCAATGCGGCGGAACAAACAGGTCTCATCCGCATCCGCCTCCATGTAGCCTGCATTCCAGAACAGAGAAAAATGTATGCCTTACATGTACTCAACGTATCTCAACACTGCAATATCTACATTCTCTCCAGGCAGTACAATACCGGCATTGGAGCCAACAGTACCAGTATTACCAACAGTCTTCTAAACCCGGGCACAACAGGCAGTACTCCCCGCGCAAAACATGCGCTTGGAGAAAATCTAATCGCGGCCACAGCTGGGAGCGCCCTGCGCATTGCATCGCTAACCGTCGAGCTGCATTGCTCGCATTACTGGGCAGCTTCAAATTCCATCGCAAGCGGACAGTCAAGTTTTTTTTTTTTTATTTTTTTTTTAACCGCGCGCAAGTTTTCACCGCGCGTGTGTGCTGTTGGCGCGGTACGACAAGCCTGGTGGTTCGTGGGGTACGAACCGGTCGTTAATTCTGCAAAACCACGTTCTGCAGAGTTAAGACTTGGTCTGTGCGTGGCCTCCCCCGCTCCCGCTCCATCCCTGGGTGGCGCAGGTGCGGTCCGCATGCCTGGGGCGGGAAAAAAAGTCACCGCCAGCCAGCCAGACAGCCAGACAGCTGGCAGCCTTGCCTCCCCCTCTCCGTGATTGCATCAAGACAAAACCCTCCGAATGCGACCCGGAGAGATCGCTGCATCGCTGCATGAGTTAGTTTGGAATTTTGCCCGCGTCGCGCAGCACAGAAATGAGGGTTTTAGTGATACGCGATGCGAGATGCGCGATGCGCGACTCCAGATAAACTGGGAATCGCAGCGCGGGGCGGAGCGCGGGGATTACCGGGGGTGAGAGATGAAAAATTCACGATTTGGGACGCGCCCGCTATCCTGCCTCCTGCGCACTCTAGAAAATGTTAGTGCATTCGATGACAGGCTGCGCGAGCGATGGTGAGGCTGATGACGAATGGACCTTCAACAGTGCCCCGCTAAATTGGTGGGACGTTAGTCATCGCCCACCACATACAGCCTTGTGCACGGGTGAGGGCGCTCCGGAGGCTGATGACTGATGCACCTTCACGAGGATTGGTGGGACGTTGGTCAGCGCGCACCATAACCAGCGGGGTGGTCGGGAGGCTGATGACTCATCTACCTTCACAATGCCCCCTCTGGAATTGGTGACAGCCAGGACGCACCAGAATGTCCCACTGCAATTGATGGGACATCAGTCAACACGCACCACATTCCGCCTCGAGGCTGTGATCGCGCCATGGGACCTGTTGCACAGCGATAAGATGGCGAGATTTGCCACACAGCAGTCAATGAAGCTTGCTGCAGGGCACGAATCAGGGACTAGCAGCGATAATACTAGCGATGCATGAACTTGCGAGGATGAGCGCTATTTGACACGGCAGGCGATTAAACGGACCGCCAGTGATCAATACAAGGCAGGTGGCAGTGGCTGAGTCTGGCAGCCATGTTAGCAACAGTAGGGACTGACACTGCAGGTGACAGAACTGCACGTGGTTGGGCTATCAATAATTGAGTTCGGCTGCCTGTGGGTGAACCAGCCCTCTTTCTCCCACCTTTTTTTCTCACTCCGGAAACCCGTTAGAGCCGAGGCAAGGGTACTGTAAGGCATGGAGGCTAGCGTAATGGCTATCAGCGAGCCGTTAATCTTGGGGATATAAAATAACTCGGGAAAATCTCCGCCCCCCAAAGGGATTCGTTTGTTCCCCTGTGCCCCTTCATGCCCAGACTTTTTATTAGGCAATATAGTATATTTGGTAAGAATAAAAGACCTCAAATAAATATCTAGTTACGAATTAATTAGAACACGCCACGCTAAGATAACTACAAGCTCGCAGAATATAAAACTTTGAAAAAAAAAAAGGCGTAACGCTGATTAAGAGTCAGGGTTTCGCTTTAATTATCCTTTTAATTTAGGGTTTTGACTAAATTTGTATCAATTCCAAGATATTAACATAAAAGCTTTACTTGAAAACAAAAACCCATAAATGATATAAGATAACATGGAAGAAAATAAGGTAGAGTTAAAATACAGCTTTATCTCAGGCAACAGTATAATATCTGCTACTCGGGAAACAAGAAATATGCTGCTAGTTATAAGGTATACTACCTACTTAGATTGATGCTATGCGACGATGACGTAAGGAGTTGTCGACAGGTACGCGGCTGTTCTAGTTGTATTTTTACAGGTTGCTCCGGCTTAGTGGGAACATATTTCAACATCGTAGTACCATCTTCCACCCGTTTGGCAGCATCTTATACCGATGGATCCAATAATAGTTGTAGAATATCTCCAGCAGGATCCTCGCTTATATATGCATGATCCTCTGACAATCCCAGCCATGAAGGTCTAACATACCGCCCGTAATGGTACGCCGAATCTTGCAGCTTCAGAGCGTAAGCTATAGGCGTTTCGCCTTCGGCATTCGCGATGGTGGCCAGCCCTGGACTTTTGTCTAGGAGCATTCGGACAACTTCGGTTCTTGCGTTGAGTATTGCCAAGTGAACACCTGTCTCCCCTTTGAGATTTCGAGCGTGCAAGTCCACCCCAGGACAACTCAGGAGCCACGAGCAAAGTGAGAGTGGTTTGCAGTTGTAAATGAGAAAGAGTAGAATGGAGCAACCGTCGTCCCTCGGACGGTTAACGTCGACTCTGCCTGTCGCCAGAAGCTTCTTGGCCGTTGGGAAGTCGTCTCGAGAGAGAGTATGGAAGAATAGGGTTTCTTGTCTGTCGCCCTCGGCATTAATATCTCCATCGGGTCTTGACAGGAACAGATTGAAGCTGTTGACGAGGCGGTTGTGGTAAAGGATGTGTAAGGCTGATGATCCCTTCTTGGACTCGGCGGGTCGATGACTGAACATGTTGACAGCACTTTCAACAACCAAAGGTGGCCCGCCCTCCAAAGTATCGCATATGGGTGCCATGGCCGTCCACAGCATCTCCGGTGATTGCGCGTCCATGATCCCGGCTTCATACCACAGGTTTTGGAATTCATCGATGGACTTCAACACATATAAGCAGGCGCTCGTCCTTGGGTCCGCCGAAGCACTGTCTAGACGTTGCAGGCCTCCACTGAGTAGAAGGTAGTCCGCTACCGATTGATGAATCAGCTGTGCAACTCGTGATCCTCGGCCGCTTCTAGAGGCTGACGTATATTCGGCAAGCCCGCACGATATGTCCGTGACTTGTATACCCAGGTCGTCTCTTTGTCGAGAAATATCTGCGTCTGATACGGGATCCTTGGAGCCGCCCGGGAGGGGATTTTCGATCAAGGCGACCACATGGACCAGACTGTTCTCGTCCAAGGTCACGGGCAGGAAACAAAGCCACTGAAATAGTCGCAGCGCACGTTTCTGGTCTGCAGCTGGCACCCCATCCAGGAGTGTCTGATACAGAGTATGCAGGTCTGCCGGCAGCTTGCGCACCTCCTCGAGGATATCTGCCACCCGTCTGCGCTTTCGGCACATCTGCAATACGCTTGGAAGAACGAGCGTAATCCAAAGAAAAACACCGTTGGCCTTTTCGCGAAGGAAGTGCAATACCGCGTCGTATCTCTCGTCGAGATTGAAGATTTTGGCCCGCGAGTCGACGTAATGCGATATGTCTGCAGCGTTCTGCTTGTCGACAGAGATGGAAAGCCCGTCGAGCGCAATTAATGGGAAGTCTCGACATGCCACACAGATGTGGACGAGTTTAGGTCCAGAGCGCGCTCGAGAGATGATGTCGGAAAAGTAGGCAACCATTAAGGCAGCCGGTCCTTCGCCAAGTTCGTCAAGGGCGTCAACAAAAATATAAACATGTGGCATATCCGTGTGTGACAGGAGTCGCTCGAGATGCTCCTTGAGTTCGTTTCCCTGCCACTTCCATCTTCCCTCAAAGAAATTGCCGCGGCTGGTCTGCCGATGCTGAAACTCGTTGGTAAGAGAACGAAAATAAGCAGGACAGAGAGGAAGGAGTTGGTGAAGAAGTGTGCGACAAACGGCTTCTACGCTCATCTCTATGGGCGAATTTCGAGCCGTGATGAAGTGTCTCGCAACATTTTGACCATTCCAGTCTGGCAGGTTGGCCATGTGCTTCATCAAAGTGGACTTCCCGCAGCCGGGTTTGCCTTTGACCCAGAGGAAACCCGAGTCCGACTCCTTCCAGCGTAAGAAGGCGGCATTACCAGTTAACCAGTCCAAGGTTTTATCTGCGCCGTTGCTGATTTGATGCCATCGACTGTGCATCTCAGGAAATGAGATTGACTCCATGCAGTCTCGGCTGCTACGATCCATAGTCTGTACCGCAACCGGCACCACGGCCTCATTAGCCAGCTTCAGCAGCCGCTGGAATGCTTTGTCTCTCCCCTCGCCGTAAAGAAGCGGCATGCAGATATCCAAGATGCCCAACATTGCATACGCTTTGTCTTCGGGACGCGTCGTGTGACGTTTGTCCATCCAGCCTGTTCGTTCCTCGAGCGTGAAGTCGGTCATAGAACTACCCTGCAGCGCCTTCGTGGGAATGCACTGATCTGTGACTCCAGAGTCTTTCGGGTTCCCATTTTGAGGCCTTCTCTCGAGAAGAATTCGACCGATTTCGGGGCCAAGAGCTCCTGCAGGGTCCATCCACGCGTGAACCATCGACTGTTCCGGAAGGTCGACAACAATACTGGCTCCAAGGACAGGTCCTCCTCGCCATACAAGGCGGGCATCGACACGTCGGAAAGATATACATAACATCTGGCCGCGTGACGGTACCAGCAGAACATGGAATTGATAGCCTCCTGGAGCTCGGCGCTGCTTGACTTGTCAATACAGCAGGTGTCGACCCAGCAGAACCGAAGACCGTCCCGCCACGCCTGGTCTGCGCAGAATTGTATCTTCCGGTAGCCAGCTTTACGCTTGTCTGGGCCATCAGCTAGGTCTTTGAAGGTGATTTCCTCGTTGCCCCATGTGTGCGACAGTATGGCATAGGGAGGCAGATCGGCGAGGAGGTAATCGGTTAAGCGGATCTCCCCGGCATCGTTCCGTTCCAGGAGACGCATCGTTCAAACGAGCGCAAAGGATTTAGACGAGGTTGATTGTTTTTTTCGCCGGCAGCTCGATGCTGCCATGAAAGGGTTTGCCGTCACCGTATGTTGCGGATTCCTGTTCGATCCGCGATATTCCCCTTGGTGATATTCCCCTCGGTCCAATCCACTCGGATGGAGCTAATTGGGCGAAGGAAAAGACGTACGCGGCTGTGGAACGGGACTGGGATTGACAGTATGAACAAAGGCGTCGAGAATCGAAGCGTGCAGATAGTCGTGAGGGTTGGGCGAGCTATCGCAGAATCATCTGTAAGTTCTATCATTAGTCGTGTCGTAGGGTCTGACGTGGCAGAGTGGTCGTACTTTTGTCCGCTGGTTTCTAGCCCTGGATAGCTATTGAAAGGCTTTTGCGTATCTCTTAGTTCGGAGGTTGCGCCGGGAGTTTCTCACGGGCAACGACAGTGGATTGTCACGACAGCCGGACAGTTTGGATGCAAGTTCCATCGATGTTCTGCCTGTCCAGCACTTCAAACATGCGGGGAAAAACGGGAGGGGTTGGTGCGCCGCGTCTCATTCGCTGCGGTTAAGCGCTGAGGCGTCCCAAGCTACCAAATCCAGTAATCTGTGAGACCCCACTGCCAAGCCACAACAGTGGGGCTCTGTCGGGTTCAGGTTATCAGTTTTAGCCAGTAGAGCTCCCGGAGATTCCTCCACGTAGATTTCTCACTCCCGCAATACACCCGATTTGCGCCATTGCTGCGTGTCCCATATAATCTGTAATAAGCTACTGGGGTGATCAAGGAAGAGCCTGATGCTGCTGCGATACACAGGTGATTCACTAGCGATGAGTTGACAAAACAGATTCCACTTCGATACAGTGACTGATTCTTGCAGAAGGGAAAAACCCCCTGCGAGCGCCAACTACCTACAGCGGCTTTTATGCGTGTGCTGACCTATTGCGTCACTGCTGCCCCCGGCGCTGCGCAGACGCTGCGGCGGGGTTTCGCCGGCTACATTACATAATCGCCCCCCTGAAAGTCGCACACTTTAAGCGAAGGCATGCAGCCACCACCAACCTCCTCCTGTTAGAAAGAAGGGTGTTCAGGGGCCTCAGGCCTTCAGTCAGCTTCGCTGACTAGATGCCTGGCACTGCCAGATCGTCGGTGGGCCTGTGCAACTACAATTACAAAGACTGAATCTGTCGCGCATTACCACTGCACTAAAAAGCAGGAAACGTTCAATTACTCTAACAGGTGATAATCGCTATTAATCTAACAGAATTTTATAAAGAAGTTTATATAGTAAATAGGTTCTGGCCATGTCACGGTACAGTGATGCTGCCTGCTTATAGCTAGCTAGACGTAAGGATTATAGTGTAGCCGAGTTAGGGTTAGGGTTGTGCACGTTCCACTTTTGTGGTGTTTACGCATTGTGTCCTTTGGTGCCGTGACAGGCTAGAGCAATTCAATTTCCATCAATTCCACGGATTCTAGTGTGCAGTGTTTTTAACACCTTCTTCACCGTTATTCCCCCCCAAAAAACTTTGAAAATTACAAAAATTTTAAAATTGCAAGGTATGGTATTAAAGATAACTCATACTAAAAAAATACGCTTAGCTTATATAAAGGTAAGGACATTTTTTAAATTGTGCTGGATTGCTAATAAGTATAATCTTAGTGTCCTTGTCTTCTCCATTAGGTGAAGCGGCATTTAATATGATAATTAATGTCTATGAGCTTCTTATCACCCTTTACCTTATATGTCTGGCTATTTTTACACCTCTTCTTTTATATATCATGTACATAAGTCGAGGAGATTAGTAAGTGCAGCATGTCATCAAGTAGAACAATTATCGTTCCAACTAGAGGTCTTTAAGGTGCACGCGTTGTATAGGCTCCATTGTGCATGCGTGCAAGCACTAGTGTGCTTGCATTAATAGATTTCTTAATCATTAGTGCAGTGGTTTCCTCTAAGTTACATTCCAAGGCCAGAACGCGCAGAAAGGATATAACTGTCAAAGACGCTGTACTACTGCTATAATTACTACCAGAGCAATCTGAAAGATAATTGCAATTAAGTTTGTCCTCTGACTCTCTAGCGAAGATAGAGAGCTATATTTTATGTGGCCACGTGTATAAACTAGAATGCCAGATTGTAGCTAATCGCTAGTATAATTGTCATAACTACCAGCTACGGTACGATCTACTATATAGATTGTACTCTTGTGACAACCTGCGAGTTGCCCTAGCGGCTCGCCAAGATAGACGTGTCCCTGTAGGAGGCATAGTATAAAGAACATATAGGAACAGCGTACTACATGAAGTGCTCTGTAACACATGGAAGCTCTATTACAAAGCAAGATTAAACTCATAGAGTAGTTCTCTGTGATCTAAAGAAAGGACAAGACAAAGCAACAGAGCAAAGTATAAGTTATACAGCGAATTAAGTAATATAAATACTATTATTATAGCTGCAATAGAGTAAAGGGCCTTTTTAATTTCTCACGCTAACAAAACATTGTTCTTAAGTATCACCCAGCAAGATATATTATTAGAGACCTCTAGATCTGCGATTTACTTAACAGTGTACCGCTCTTTAATATATGATTTTACTGCTAAATAAATCCGAAAGTATTAATTAGTTATTATAATAATTAAAGGGCAAGGATAATAATATTAAAACGCCTTTAATAAGCATTATAATTAACAAATGTAGCTCTAAAAGGTGTTTTTCTAATAAATAAAATCTAGAGATAAATCTAAAGATATAGTTAAAATAGCTTAAAAAGCAGTAGGAGTAGTAAGACGTTAACCTTTTATCTAACCTATAATAACACTACTTATATACGTAGGTACCTACGTTCCTAGTTTTATAGAAAAATCTTTCATAATACTAGATTTATATACCATATATATATAAAAGAGGTTGGTTAAGCAATTCTTCTATTCCTGTATTTACCTTTTTAATTCATGAAGATATTATCTTATATTTAATTATATATTTTTATAAAGCATGTTATAGTTATTTAATTATTGAGATAAAAACTATAAGCTTGTCTCAGCTGTTTTTTTTTTTTACCATACTAATCTTTAACTTTTTCCAACTTGTCTACAAAGTAAAGAAAGGCTTATTATTATTCTTCTCCTACCACTTATTTGAAAAAGTTCCTTGTATAACAACTACTTAAGGTTACATACTACTAAAAACTTACAAATATAAAAAGAATATCTATGTTACAAACAATAGTTGTAATTTCTGAGTTTCGCTCCAGAATGACGTGGATCTCGGATGCTGGCTCCGAAGGTTTCCAGACCTAAGTTTTGGAAGGACTAGAGTATTAAGATTCTCCACCAACACAACGCCGGCAGTATGAACGCTCGTGGAAGTGTCTTAGACCCCTGCAGTCAGCCTGATGATGGTCAGACAAAGGACATCTAAGGTCCTCGCAGGCATGCTCCTACTGAAGCTGTGCAGGTTTAGGGTGCCCAGGTGGTTGGTGTGAGGGAAAACAGGGATAAATAGGGGTGCAAGTGGTCAATCCGTGGTAATTGGGCTTATACAGCGAATCTGACTGTGAATTGTCGAATTAGATCACTTGCAGGATAGTATGGCTCAATTACGCGTGTTCCGCGTTATCTGTGACGAGGAGTCTCGCTGCAGGGGCACCAATATCTCTGTTCTGGGGCCTCATAGGGGGCCGGCATCAGCTGCGGCTAATTAACCCAACACTTTGTCCCTTCAAGCGTCGCGATGCACTGGCCCGTTGCAGTATCCTAGATCTTGAATGTGAGTTACTAGAAGCCCTGTGCATCTAGCGGAGTCGAAAGATCGCCATAACAGCATAAAGTAAGAAAGAGAGGTGGTTCCGGAAAAGAAATAGACTGACAGCTTCGATGGCAGTCATCCAGCCGGGTATCATGTACCCAGCCGGGTCCTTGTGGTGCTCGTCGTCGCACGTCTGTGCACCTCGCACCCTCCCCCGTGCTCGACACCATCACTTCGCCGTACATGTCGTCGGGGCCGGAATGACACTCACTGATAGCCTCGGAGAAGCTCGTCATGGTTGACCGAAGGCCGGATGGATGGAAATCCCGATGGATCGCCACCTCAATTGAAAGATCTGGTCTTAATGTTACGGCATTAGAGAGTAATAAGGAAAGTATAGAAATTATTATCATAATTAAATAAAAATAGTACCAGCTGAGGTATGCTGAACGTAGCCTACTGATATCTAAGCCATCATCTTCAGACAAGTCCTGGTATCTTCTTAGATTTGGATTTCGGTCAGGAACTGAAAAAAAGGCGAGAAGGTCTCCGTACCACACCGCGAACCCAATTGTCAAGACAGACGCAATCTTCAAAAGAAATACACTCGAATCCATGATTTCCCTTCGATTGATCTCTCGTGCAGCCTCATTCAGAACACCTGTCAGCTGTCCGGCATCGTCCGGGTTGAACGTGTTGGAGACAGATGAACCTATTTGTATTCCAAGAATACTAGCTGGCGTCTACTTTTCTCCTCTGTGGTGGTAGTTGAGGCTTGTGTGAGCTGCGTGATGGTGCCAACCGGCATTTTATTCGTCCATCAACTACCGGAGGCTGACTCCGCCAGCAGATTCTGGTGGAAATTGCGGCTTCACAAAAGAGAGACCAGCTGATCAGCATTTGGGCAGAAAGGTTGAGCAGACGTCCAATGATTCAGCGGAAAATCAGCCTCTGACATCCTCAATCTTCTTTGGAAGGGGGCAAGGGGTGCAGGGCGCCGATTAAATACTTGGCCGGTGTTTGCATCTTGGCATTATCGTCCCCCGATTCGCTTCAGCCGCCCACTCGTTATTCCAGTCTCCGGGTTGGCGAGCGGATCGATGGCGTTGCTGCTCAGGCCATCACCTTTTGCAACAGCTACCTTTGACTGCAACAACTACCTCGTTCGCTAGTTACCGTCACAGAAACCGAGACATCGGAATCCACCGTCGTCGACACCGAGACGACGACATCAACAACGACTACCACCGATGTCGAAACGGCAACATCGAGAACTGTAGTATCCACTACAACCTCCACGTCTTATGTCGCGCCTCACTTCGCTCCCATCAGGGTGAAACGTCGAGGCCCGCTTGCTACAGGATGCCCTGACCTGTCTGAAAGGCTGCTAGCCAGACGCCCGGCTGTGGCGCTGTTATGGGTATGTAGCCTTCTCGGCGTGACGTCGACTACCGTGGTGGTGGCGCAGGGTTCGACCGTAAGTTCCACCGCAACCGAATCCACAACCTCCACGACGATCGAGACCTGATTCTCGACAGCGACTGAAACTTCCACATCCACTACGGTTACATCGGCCGTAGCCACCTCCACCGCCATCGTCGACTATTGGCATGTATCGTACAACTCTTCAGGCGATGGCATTGACAATACAATTATTACACCAGGCAGTGTGGTTAATCACGCCATTCCAACAGCAAAAGCAAAAATATCACTATCACAAATCAAGAAGGCCTTCAATCCCTAGTTACATGCAATCAAATTCGACAGCGCGCTATCAACAAAGAGCCGTAGCAAAAGTCATTTTCAGAGCTCAGCTACCCAGTCCAGTGCAACCTCTGCTGACAGCCGCTCCGTGTAGTCTGGGGTGATATGTGCTTTTCTGATGACACCCTTGGTGTCGACAAGCAGCGTCGCGGGGATGGGGACTTCGAAGGAGTCATCACCGTTGCGGACCTTCAAGTCAAAGCCAAATCGTTCGAATATGGGGCGCAGGCTCTCGGGTTGCTTCCATACGAGGCCGAGTTTCCTTGCGAACCGGTTACCGACATCGGAGAGGACTTGGAATCCGAGATCGTTCTTTTCGACCGTTGTAAGAGACTGGCTAGGGAGCTCGGGGGATACGGCTGCGACAGTGACGCCTTTGGCGATAAAGCTGTCGAGATGCTTCTGGATATCGACCAAGGCGAGATTGCAGAAAGGACACCACTCGCCGCGGTAAAAGACAAGAAGCAGAGGTCCCTGGTTAAGTAGTTCGGCAAGGCTCAGCTCTTTGCCGACGGCGTTGGGCAGGCGGAACTCGGGAATGGTGTCGCCGACTTTAATTGCCGATTGTGCATCGAAGGACGCCGTTATACCAGCGATGGCATCTTGGAGAGGCTCTTTAACCGCCAGGGGAGCATTAAGCTTGAAGTCTTCTATGCCAGCGAGGATCTGGGCAGCGCGACTCATGACGAAGGACTGGAGCCGAAAGAGGTGACGAGGGTGCGCGATCTGAAGGATGAATAGAAAGGAGTAAATAATCTTGAATGAGAGATGGTCTGATGTCCAGGTAAAAAGAATGGAGGCTCGGAGGGGCCGCCCGCTTTTAGGTGCCAAAACCCTCATAGTGCTATGGAAGCCAGCCTGTGGCAACGGAGCTCGGAGTGCGACAGTCGGAGATCTCGTGCGGATTCGAGCGGTTCTGTGCGATGTTGCAACAACCACCATCCTATGTAATTACGACCATCCCATTTAATTTATGAAGGAGCAGATAATTGAAATGCCATCCAACCTGCTTCTGTTGCCTCTGAGCAAAATGAAGATGCTGGGTGCAAAGTCGTGTTACCTAGCTTATTTGATATTGACTTTTTCACATCACCTACCCACTAGTTATTCCTAGACCCTTGACAACTGTGTGGAAAGGAAGGGGGGCGGGTCCAAGAGAGCCGCCCGGCAAATTCGTGCGGTTTGGTGCGAGTTCGTCCGAGCCGTCCGTCGGTCTCCGGCTTCCGATGTCCGTGGCACCCCCACCTTGCCACGCGAAGCGCGGGAAACTTGCAAATTACCACCACCGCACCAAACCGGAGTCCCAGGCTTCTGGTAAATTTCTCAAGCAAAATGCCAGAGACTCGAGACCCGTGCTTTCCGCAGCCGGCCATGCGTCTCGGAACCCGGAGCTGTGCGGAATGCCGGAGACGAAAAGCTCGATGTACGTACCCCGAAGGTAGCAGGAGCTGCGAAGGCTGCACGCTACGCCAGCGCCCATGCCTGGCTCAGAAACCTCGTCAGCAAGTCACAAGGTCGCGGCTCGATCGAGACGTAGGCAGTGGCAGTGAGGAGTTGCAGCAACGCGTCCAGGCACTCGAAAATGTTGTGCGCCAGATGGGTCGTGGCCTGGATCTGCTGTCAGATTCACCCACTGGCGGAAGAGTCAGCGCAAGTGCGATGAGGGAATCGCAGCCCCTGCAGTCACCGCAAACCGACGATACCAACCCTGCCGGCAGCAGCAGTGCTCCTGATCTCGGAGCTATGTCTACCGCGGATTCTGCGTGGGACTCCGACGATGCGCTCGACCTCGAAGACGCGCCGCTGGTGGCCCTCTTACGAGCTGCGACCATGCTCGAGTACGGCACCAATGAAGGTCCGGCAAGCTCCGCGATCTGGAAACTAAGCTCGTCGTCGAGACTTGATGAAGCATCCTCCGCACTTGGTAGCGTTCTTCTCAGAGACCAACATCTGCGTTTAGTTCTCGAGACCACCCACAAATACTGGCAGATGTGGCCCGCATGCCACTACGGGCATCAACACATGGATCGTCTGCAATGCGTCGACTCCTCGGCGGCCATGAGCCTCCTTTCCGACAGTATGCAACCCCCTATATTTATGCTTATTACCCCCTTCTGGATTGTTTGCGGGGACATGAAACCATGACTCAGGAAGGATTGAGAAGATGTTCCAACTCTGATAATACCTGAGTGTTACTGGCGTATGGGGATGCTGACCTCCGGATGTTATACAGTGATCGAATTAGGGTCCCCATCGATTATGGCAAAGGCAGCCCTCTTCCTCTCCCTCTGCATCCAACAACTTCCTCAAAACGAGGCTCTCTCCATGGGATTAGCGCCCAAAGCTCTTGTTACGACGTATATGCGCGCGGCAGGTGATCTGCTCGACATCGCAACGGGCATTCGGGAGACCATCGATGCAGCCGAAGCCTGGCTTCTCGAATCCAAGCTCTACGTCAACATGGGCAAACCGCGAAAGGCCTGGCTTAGTATCCGCCGCGCGGCTAATGCATCGCTGCTTCTTGGGCTCCATCGACCGGACAAGGATGGCAAGAGTAGGAGCGAGCGCGAGACTTCTCTTTGGGCCCAGATATGGCAAAACGAAAGGCTTTGTTGTCTGATGCTGGGCCTACCGAGCGCCATGTCAAACCGACATCCGCTCATGTCTGGGGACCCCCCCCTCCCTTCACCCGATGGGATATATGCCCCCTTGCGGTATCGGCTGTGCGTCTTGATGGGAGACATGATTGAGAGGAATCACGAATCACCTCCGAACTATCTGTCAACGGTCAAAATCGATCAAGACCTGGAGCAGTGCAGAATGCTCATGCCTGACGACTTCTGGACCCAGTTGCCCTCTCTTGACCGACCACTCATCGATATATATGCCTGCCAACTTACCAAAATCGTGTACTTCCTCTGCGTCATGATGCTGCATATGCCTCTGATGCTCAAGGCTTCGACACACAAAAGATATGAACACAGCCGCGCGTCTGCCCAGGACGCGGCTCGTGGCGTTATCACCAACTATCTACTCCTTCGACAAGCTGCTGACGCCGAGTACATCATCTGCGAGCTGCTGGACTTTCAGGTTTTCAGTGCTGGCATGATCCTCATGGTCAATCTCCTACGGCATCCGCATCATCTATCGACCCAGGAGAGTAGGGTCGAGGATCTACGATTACTCGAGGCACTTGCGGAAGCCCTGAACCGAACCGCTTCGTCGATGCACTGTGATGTAGCTAGGCAGGGATCGCATGTGCTAACTCTGCTGCTGCATGTTCAAAGAGGCTCCAACGCAGCAGGTCTGGATACCTTCGTTGCCGTTATGCCGTATTTCGGCAGGGTCAAGATTAGCTTTCCGATCAAGGGAATTGCGGCGACCACGACTACAGAGGATGCCAACACGTCGCTTGCCAACCCGCCTCATATTACTACTACTGGCAGTGTGCAGTTTAGTGGATGGTCGGACGACCAGGATTTCGCCATGACTACAGACTTTGATGAAGAGCTTGTCGGTGATTGGTCTGCTGTGATGGGTACGGATATCGACTTGGATTATGACTGGGCTCACTTTTTCGATGGTCATTAGCGTGTAGCGGAATGCTATGGAAGATATAGATATTAGATTTGCGATGGCGAAGTATCCCCTGTTCTACCATACAAGGCGATCCCCCTTAGATTCTCTCTCGCTCTGCCTCCACACGGATTGTCATTCTCCCTCTTTCAAGTTTTCGGTCTCCGCCCCACTGCGGTTTCCCACGGTGCAGGATTAGTAGGGTGGTGCAGGACGCGTCGCCTAATTGGAACAACAAGATGCTAGTGAGTCTGCTCTCCGAGGCGCATGGAGCTCAAACAGGCGGATTGGAACAACATTCGTCGCACTCGTGTCTAGCACAAATCCTACTTTGGACTTTAGGTATCGGGGTGCTGTGAGCGTCCGGATTTGCGAGCTGAAAACGACGCCTTGCACTAGCAATTTGGGGAAGCTTCCGAGCTCGTCCGCTTTTTACCTGCATCCAAATCTTCAGTGCGGAGAGCCGGTCGAAGGCGGTCATTGCTTCCGCGATCCCTAAGCCGGACCACTGCGGGGGGCGACGGCCGAGTCGGCCGGGACCCCCTGGAAGCCACACATAGCGGTTATGCAGAGACGGTCGGTTGAAAATTGAATTATTCAGCATGTATGTAAGGTCTCTCCGAGCGCCGAGTGAGACAAGCTCTCAATGGGGCCGGAGGTGCGTCGTCTTTGTAGCGCGCTTCGGTACACCGTGCCTTGGCCTCGCGCCCTCGGTCCTCGGGTCGCGTCTTCGGACGGGGCGTTTCCCTTGTTCCAAGCCAATGAAACTAGCAATCAGACTTGGGAAAAACAACCTTGTTTTTCTTTCGAGCACCAACGCTGAGTTGAGAGCCCTCGCTCTCCTTGTTCCCGGGCGATGTCCGAGCAAGTGCGCTGCTACCAGGTACCGATTAAACGTTAGATGGGCGCCGTCGAGATGAAGCCTAAGTATATTTAGTTTGACAACCCCTCTCGTACCTAGAGCTAGCAACTGCCAGACCACCAACTCTTTCTCTCAGATCTTTCTCAACATGCGGCTTCGTTCCACGGTTCTAGCCTTCTCCTTTTTGACAGCCTCGGTCGTCTCCTTTAGCCATTTACCGGAGGTGACAGAGGTCTGGGCTCCCCTCCCTCCACTTGCTCAAGGAAATACCATCGATGCTGCTTCCGGATATGCAGTCGAGGCATTCGGCCAGGGTGCATACATGATTACCGAAGGTGCATACCAAGCACTCATCGTGGTATCCAGTGAGGGAGTGATCCTCGTCGATGCACCGCCAAGTCTCGGCTTATTGATCCATCACGCCATTGGGAACCTAACCAGTCTTCCCTTGACTCATATGGTTTACAGCCACCACCACTCGGATCACATCGGGGCGGCGTCGCTTTTCGCCAAATCGCACGTGAAAATTATTGCCCACGAGATCACGAAGCGTAACCTCGAAGCGCTCCCGCACCCAACCCGGCCTTTGCCTACCGTGACCTTCAGCGACGACTACCGTCTCCACGTGGGAAACCAAACGCTCCTTCTTTCGTACAAAGGTCCAAACCACGAACCAGGCAACATATTCATCTACGCGCCGAGGCAGAAGGTCCTTATGGTCGTCGACATGATCGTCCCCGGCTGGGTCCCGTACGCAGAGCTCTCACTCAGTACCGACGTGCCAGGTTATATCGCTGCTCATGACCAGATCTTGGCGTACGATTTCGTCCACTATGTCGGGGGTCACCCGGGACGATCAGGAAATCGATCCGATGTGGAGAGGCAGAAGGAGTATGTGCACGATCTGTTCGCCAACTGCCAAGAAGCACTCTCCCTGATGCGGACGAACCACACAGTGCTGGGTGCACAAGCTCTGCTAGGCCAAACGCTGCAACTCAACCCAGGGAACGTGTATGCAGTGGCGAAGCTGGGGATGGATATTTCTGCAGAATATTGTGCTAACGTGACCAACCGGAAGTGGCTGGGCGTGCTGGGGGGAGCAGACACATTCGGGTTCGAGAACGCGTATGCCATGATAAAGAGCCTGTCTGTAGATTATGCCTGAAGAACAATCATCTCTCATACAAGGTGTTGTTGCTGTTTGACTGCCTATTTGTTGAGAATTTATTACCTAAAAATGTCAAAAGATCGTCTAGAGCGGTAGAGAGAAACTCGTCCCAAGTGCTAACGTTCTTGCCTCTGTGTTGTGTTGGGTGGCGCACCCGTATAAGATGGCATACGCGATTTCTCGGTGTGTTGGCTTTTTTTTGGGAGAGATCCCCTCTGTCCGCGGCTTTAATTTCCCTTCTATCCTTCACTAACCCCACTCTAAAACTACCTAACATTTACCATTGTGTAATCTTTTTGCTCTGTTCCTATCACTTGCTATTTATCATCGCCCTCTCGTTATTATCGATTTCTTATACCAGTTGTTTTGCTATTACAAGAAAGGAAATACATCAGAAGGCGGTGTGAGATGGGATTTAGCCTCGTAGTCGTGGTTATCAGAACAAGCCTCCTGCTGGCTCACCCGGTTAACACCCAGCTCATCGACGACCCGAACGGCATGTCCGTCATCAAAGGAGCGCCTAGATTCCGGTCGTGCTGCATGGGACTCGGACTCCTCGAGAGCAACCCCTACCAGGTCAGCAACCTCGTCTTTAACGCAACGAATATTCTAGGGCAGATGTTGGTAATTTACCGGCTATCTTCACAGGATACGTTGATTTAGGTACTTAAATAGGTAGTTAGATAGGAATGCAGCGTGTATGAAGGGAGAGTGGTTCAATGCATTTTTATATTAGCATCTGTGTTGTGGTTTCTTTACCTGTTATTCCGATAGGGGAGAGTTCTCTTTCGCCTGTGGCTTGCCAATGAGTCTTTTCCCTGCCTTTAGAGCCTCCCACCAGAGCATCCCTGAGTCTCTCCACGCGCTGGAAAAAAGCCCCCCGCGGCCTAAAAGCTGCCAGACGTCTTCATACAGCACACTGTCGCTTTTTTCATGGATATCGATGAAGAGCCAGAAAATATTCTTTAGGCTGCCGCGTTCCCACTCTTGCTTGTGCCTCCATCGGTGCTTTTAGAAGCATGTCCAATGATGCTGCGGGTGGCCTCCGGGGCATCCAAGGAAAGCAGCACACCTCAGGTTGAACGTATCCAGGGTTCTGACCAGCAGTTTGAACTCTTCTGGAGAGTCAAGCGGCGCCGCGCTTGCAACCTTGAGCGTCCTAAAACTCCGCAGCCCTCTCCAAATTTTTGATGGTACGGTACTGTCTTCATAATGCTCGTTCTCCAAGAAAACAGCGTTACCAGCAGCTTCGTCAATAGCACTAATACTAGTCAGCGTAAGCTTATGCAGCGACACCTCTGATTAATACTTTTTTTTTTT
>Ga0247763_1000775_pt1 | contig 19222 bp, 14 predicted proteins | sample UWRJL141409B4_FD_179926 | JGI IMG/M metagenome (GOLD analysis project Ga0247763, IMG submission 179926) | Plant litter microbial communities from Arlington Agricultural Research Station in Wisconsin, United States - UWRJ-L141-409B-4 | ecosystem: Environmental > Terrestrial > Plant litter >...
GTCGTTGCGCATGGTGACCTCGGTCGGAGCTTCGGGCTCGCCCGACTCGGGCGACACCGGGGTGTCGAGCACGATGTGCTCGGGGCGGATCGGGTCTGAGCCCGCCATCAGCGCAGCGCGCTCGATCACGTTGCGCAGCTCTCGCACGTTGCCGGGCCAGTCGTGCGCGCCCAGCGCGGCGAGCGCGTCGGGCGAGAGCTGCGGCTCCGGCTGGTCGAGGTTCTTGCAGAAGTGCCGAAGAAAATGCAGGCTGAGCGGCTCGATCTCCACGCGCCGCTGGCGCAGCGGCGGCACGCGCACCACGATGCCGCTGATGCGGTAGTAGAGGTCGCTCCGGAAGCGGCCCGCGCGCGACTCGCGCATGAGGTCGCGGTTGGTCGCCGTGACGAAGCGCACGTTGATCTGGCGAGGCTTGACGCTGCCCACCCTGAGCAAGGTGCGCTCTTCCAGCACGCGCAGGAGCTTGGCCTGGGTGCCCATGCTCAGCTCGCCGATCTCGTCCAGAAAGACCGTGCCGCCATCGGTCGACTCGAGCAGACCGACCTTGGCGGCGTGGGCGCCGGTGAAGGCGCCCTTCTCGTGCCCGAACAGCTCGCTCTCGAGCAGCTGCTCGGGCAGCGCGGCGCAGTTGAGCTGCAGATAGGCGCGCGCGGCGCGGCGCGAGCGCCGGTGAACCGACTCGGCCATCATCTCCTTGCCGACGCCGGTCTCGCCGATGATCAAGACCGAGACGTCGCTCTGCGCGGCACGGCTGAGCAGCTCGTACGCGTTCTTCATCTCCGGATCGACCAGCACCGGCGGCTCGCCGCTCTGCACTGGACTGCGCAGCGCCGACTGGCTGGTGCGTGTCTTGAGCTGCAGGAAGATGAGCGCGGGGCCCACGCGCACAGCCTCTCCCACACGCAGCGGAACCGGCTGGTGCGGAGGCAGCCGGTGCGCCGTGCTCGGCCCCTCCTCTTCTTCGTCGATGACCCCGCTGCGCACCAGGAGCGTGCCGTTCGAGCTGCCCAGATCGACCACGAGGGCGCCATCCTCGGCAGCGTGCAGCTCCAGGTGACGGCGCGACACCGAGGCGTCGTCGATGCGGATGATGTTGTCCGAGTCGCGGCCGACGTTGACGACCGCGTCGTCGAAGAGCGGGAAGACGTCCGAGCGCTGCCCCGTGTTCACGACCAGCTGGAGTCGAGCCTGCGCCGGGGGCGGAAGGGTGCTCTGGTGTGACACGACCTGAACACTGCTGGACGGTTCAGACCGGTGAACGCTTTAGGTGGCGCCCCGACATCCCCCATCCCAGGCTGACAATCGGCTCGTCTACAGGGCGAGACCCACAAACAAAACGACGAGATGGGGCATCGACGCGAAGAACAGCGAGCGCGCCCAGGCATCGTCGGCGCTCGGACGCAAGCCGTAGGCGGCCCCGAGCAGGAAAGGCAGCCCGAAGCCGACGGCGATGGCGGCGTACAGCGTTCCGCCCATCCCCAGCCCCACCGGCAGCAAGCTCACCATGAAGAGCAGAGCGCTCCACACCAGCATCAGGCGGCGTACCTCGCGCTGCGGGCGGCAAACCGTGAACACCTTGAAGCCCGCGCGCTCGTATTCGGCGCGGCGAAACATCGCGATCGCGAGGAAATGGGGAATCTGCCAGACGGCGAGCAGCGCAAACAGCATGAACGCGGCCGCGTCGAGGTGCCCCGCGGTGACGCTCGCATAGCCGATCAGAGGGGGGATCGCTCCCGGGACGGCGCCGACGTACAAAGCATGCGGCGTGGTCCGCTTGAGCGGGGTGTAGACCCAGACGTAGCTCGCGAACGCGAGGAACGCGAGAGCGGCCGCGAGCAGGTCCACCGCGAGCAGCCCAACCAGGCCGATCGCCAGCGCCGCAAAGGAGGCGACCACCACGGGCTCTTTGCGCAGCCGTCCACTCGGCAGCGGGCGATCGCGCGTGCGCGTCATCAGCGCGTCCGCGTCGGCCTCGTAGACCATGTTGAGCGCATTGGCCGCTGCCACCACCAGCGCGGTGCCCAGCAACGTGAGCCCCCATTGCCAGAGCGGCAGCGAACCGGGCGCCACCAGGCCACCAAACAGCGTGGTGACGAGGACGAGCCGCGTGACACCGGGTTTGGCGAGCTGAACCCAGGGCTGCACGCTGGCCATGACGTCTGAGATCGGCGCGAGGCCCGCGCGATGATTGGCGCTGGTGTTCATGTGAGGGCGATCGTGGATCTGGCTGAAGCCGACGCTGGATTCAATGCCAAGCGCGACGAATGTCGAGAGCAGACGGACATTCTTCGAGCGCTCCCTAGCCTGACTGGAGCCCAGGTTCTGCTGTTTTTCTGTTTCTGTTCCCCGTTTCTGGGTCCGCGTTTCGCTGTCGCTGGATCTGAAGCAATTTCGGGCCATTGGCCGCACCCGAGAACCCATCCGTGCAGTGCCTGATGACCTCATTTGCTCGACAGGGCGCATGCGGGCGACAAGATTTCCAGAGATGCGTGGCAAAAACGTAGTCGCCTCCCGGCAGCGTTCGCTCGCCAGCGCCGTCGTTCTCGGGCTGCTGTGCGGGGCAGCAGGCGACGCGCGCGCGGACACGGCCAACGACGTCAAGGGCACGGTCGGCGGCGCCATGCTCGGCGCCGAGATCGTGATGCTCACCGAGAGCGCCTTCCGGCTTCGGCCGGGCTGGATGTACATGGCGGGAGGCGCCGGCGGCGCGCTCCTCGGCGGCTACCTCGGGCATAAAATCAGCGACGACAGCAGCAACAGGCCGCCGTCGTTCTTGCTGGCGGGCGGCATCGCGCTGATCATCCCCACCATCATGGGCGTGCTGACGGCCACGCAATACGAACCGATCGGCTCCGTGCGTCAAGAGCTCCCCGACGACGATGCAGGCGGCGCGAGCGATGATGACGCGAACGACGGCGACGCGAACGGACTCGATTCGAACGAAGAGCCCAGCGCCGATGACGTCGAGGGAGGTGGCAGCGCGCGCGCGCCGCATCTCGAGCTGCCAGGCATCGGACTGGCACGGGCGTTCAGTCGCGACGAGCTCGCGACATTCGGGGTGCGCCAGGTCACCGAGCTGCACCTCTCGGTGCTGCGCGGCGTGTTCTGAAGGCTGCCCTGACGCACCTCTCTCGAAGCGTCGCGACGCGGCGTTTCCAGCGCCGGCCCGCAGCGTCGCCGCTCGCTCGCGCCGTTCCAGCGGCCGCCAAGCGAACCGGAAAATGAAAGACGCGCCCGAAAAACCTCCCCCTTTGGCTGATCGACACGCACAGGCGATCCCGTCGCGTGACGTCGCCCGCGCCCGCCGGTGTCGACGAGCGCCCGACACCCATGCCGCGCGCCGGCGTCCCGCGGAGCGCGCGCCCCGCGCCGTCAACCAGCCCGCATCGCGACGAACCTGCTCCGCCTCGAACCCATCTCGATCGACAGATCGGTACGCTCGCCGCTCCCCGCCGCCGTGAGTGAGCCAGAAACGGGCCAGCGCCGGGGTAAGGAAAACGGTGGAAGGCGGTGGAAGGCGGTGCCGCGCGATGAACGCGGGCTGCCGTGCAGGCTCCGGTGTGGAGGCAGTGTAGGGCTGCGGCATGTAGCTGCTACGGCATGTAGCGGCTGCGGCTCGTAGCGCCGCGGCATGTGGGGGCTGCACGACATGGGCCCTGCGCTATATAAAGAACAAATCTCGAGTCAGGGCTTGGTTGCCCGGCGGCCTTGCCCGTAACATCTGAAGACGCGGTAGCGAGCGATGAGCGTTCGCAGCGGTGATGTAGAAGCGTAGACATGGTTCAAGCAGCGCCGAGCAAGTCGAGTCGCGGCAGTCGCCAGCGCGACGACACGTTCATCAACAAGGTCATCGCTGGCCGCTACCGTCTGGAAGCGCGCATCGGCGAGGGCGGCATGGGCATCGTCTATAGAGCCCGCCACGTGCTCATCGATCGCGTGGTCGCCGTCAAGTTGATCCGCCCCGACCTGCGCGGGGAGACGCACCTGAGGGCCTGGATGTTGCGCGAAGCGCGCGCAGCCAACCGCGTCGATCACGCGCACATCATCGACATCCACGACATCGGGGAGACCGACGACGGCGAGCTCTACCTGGTGATGGAGTATCTGGTCGGCACCCCGCTCTCGACCGAGATCGCGCGCGGCCCGATGCCCATCCAGCGCGCGGTCGACGTGCTCGAGCAGATGGGTGCAGCGCTCGCGCGCGCGCATGACCTCGGCGTCGTGCATCGCGATCTCAAGAGCGACAACATCCTGCTCACCACCCGCGGCGGCAGGAAAGACTTCGTCAAGATCCTCGACTTCGGGCTGGCGGCCCTCGCCCACGATCCGCGCCTCGCGCCCAAGGGCGCCGTGTTCGGGACGCCCGAGTACATGTCGCCCGAGCAAGCGCGCGGGGAGACCGCGGGACCCCAGTCTGACCTGTACGCGCTCGGCATCCTGTTCTTCGAGATGATCACCGGGCAGCTGCCGTTCCGCTCGACCGACCGCGACACGCTGCTCGAGCTGCAGCGCACCGGCACCTCGCCCCGCCCGAGCTCGATCCGCAAAGACTGCCACCCCGTCGCCGAGCGCATCACGCTGCGCCTGCTCGAGAAAGAGCAGCGGCGCCGCTATCGCGACGGCCATCACCTGCTCGAAGAGCTCAAGGCCCTGCAGCGCTCGCTGCCCTCGCAAGCCTGGGACAAGACGGCCGATCCGCAGCAGTCGCCCGCGATCCCGCCGCCCCCTCCGCCGCCGCGCTCCGCCGACGTCACCGAGTGGGCGAGCCGCGCCGGCCTGTTCTCGCGCATGATCTCGCGAGCCTACCCGAGCGGCAACGCCGACGCCGAGGTCACCCGCGCCATGCAGCGCGCGTGGGAGCTCGCGGCGAAGGCCAACGGCCTCGAAGGCGAGATCGCGAGCCACACCCGCCGGCTCGAGGCGCTCGAGCGCCGCGGGCGCGCGCTGCGCGCCGAGATCGGGCGGAAGGTGGAAGAGCTCGCGCAAGAAGAGTCGCGCACCCTGCGCGACGTCAGCGCCTTCCAGGAGGAAGAGACGGCTGCGCGTCAGGAGCTCGAGAAAGCCGAAGAGGCCGCGCGCGAGCTCAAGCAGCGCGCCGACGCCGCCGGCAACGACGGCACCCGCGAGCTGTACGAGCAGTCTGGCGCGGCCCAGGCGGTGGTCGAGCTCAAGAGGCAGTACGCCAAGTCACGCGAAGCCAAGCGCGCCGCCCGCAACGCGACCGCCAAGGACCTGCGCGCGCAGATCGAGCAGCTCCGCGCGCAGCTCGCGCGCTACGCCGAGGCCCTCGAGGAAGACCTGGCCTCCGGGCGGGAAAAGGTCGCCAAGCGAGCCCGTGACGGGCTCGGCTACGAAGAAGCCTTCAAGGAGACCTCGAACTTCATCGTGCGCCACCTGCGGGGCAAGCCCGAGTGTCGCGACCTCTTGAATCAGTTCATCGCCTCCGGCGACCAGCACGGGCCACGCCCGAGCGAAGAGCGGCCCGAGCCGAAGCCGCCGACAGAGGTCGAGCCGATCTGAGCTGGTGCTGGGGCGCGGGCGGCGCGCGCCCGAATTCTTAACCAGCGCGAGTCTCGCGCCGGCTGCCACCCGCCCAGCGGCTTGACGTATAACACTCTGAAGCTTTCGGGGGACGGCAGCCTCGCCTCCCACGTCGCAGGCAGACACCCGGGTGGGCGAGGCGAACGTGGGATGGGTGCGCGCTCGCGCCGGTGGATCGTCGATCCGCCGCCCCTCGATGCCGACAGTCCCTCGCTTTGGTCCTAGCCGCCATGTTCGTCCCGATCAGCAGTACAGTGGTCGCGGGTCGATACGAGCTGATCGACGAGATTGGGCGCGGGGGCATGGGCGTGGTCTGGCGCGCCAGACAGGCCAACCTCGGCGTCGAGTGTGCGATCAAGTTCATCCACGAGGCGCACGCCCACGATCCGGACGTCCGCCGGCGCTTCGTGCGCGAGGCGCGCGTTGCAGCCAGCCTCAAGACACCCAACTCCGTTCAAATCCTCGACGTCGACGAGTGGCAGGGCACGCTGTTCATCGCGATGGAGCTCCTGAGCGGCGAGTCGCTCGAGGCTCGCCTGAGCCGAGACGGGTCGCTCTCGCCGCGGTTCACGCTCGACGTCCTCGAGCAAGTGGCCCGCGGCCTCAACAAGGCGCACGCCGCGCAGCTCATCCACCGCGATCTCAAGCCCGACAACATCTTCATCGTCGACGACGACCCGCTGCTGGTCAAAATCCTGGATTTCGGCATCGCCAAGCGCATGAGCCCTGCGTCGGGTCTGCAGACCACCTCGGGTGTGCTGATCGGAACACCCGGCTACATGAGCCCGGAGCAGGCCGACGGCGGCAAGGAGATCGACTTTCGCTCCGACCTCTGGTCGCTCGCCGTCGTCGCGTTTCGTTGCTTGACGGGCTTCGTCCCGTTCGACGGCGACGGCGTCGGGCAGGTCTTGCTGAAGCTGATGACAGCCCCAATCCCCGCGCCGCGCAACCTCCGCCCGGAGCTGCCGGCGTCGGTCGACGAGTGGTGGTTTCGGGTGATCCAGCGCGAGCCCTCGCAGCGGCCGCCCTCGGCGACCGCGCTCGTGAACGGCCTGCGCGAGGCGCTGGCAGATGCCGCGCGCGACGCGCCGGAGGCGCTCGGCCTCGAGACGCGGGGGCCCTCGATCGAGTCCCAGCCGGCTCGGTCCCAGCAGAATGGGCCCCAGCAGCCCCCATCCCAGCACGCCAAGCCGCGACAGCCCTCATCTCAGCAGGCCACGCTGCACCCCGTATCGAGTCGCCCCGGGCGCCGCAGCCGTCCGCTCGGGCGTTATGCCGTCGGTGGCGTCGCGGTGGTCGCGGTGTTCGCCTGGGTGCTCTCGGAGCGCTGGGCACCATCGATGCCGAGCGAGAGCGACGGCGCTCGTCCCGCATCGGCGCAGCCCGGGCTCGAAGCGGACTCCGCGCCGCGGCCAGCGTCTGCGTCGCGGGCAGCCTCTTCGCCACTCATCCCCCCCGAAGCGCCCGGCGTCGCGCGCGCCCCGACCAAGAGTGAACCCGTCGTCAGGACCGTCGCGGACGGATCTGGCGCTCCCGAGACGACCACCGCGTCGCTCGAGCCGGCATCCCGGGCGCCGGCACCCGCAGAGTCGCCCGCCGCGGCACGAGCGCCAGCGGCAGCAGCCGCTGCCTCTGCAACGAGCGCGAGTTCGGCCTCGGGCTCCCCTCCCCGACCCAGCGCGGACGCGCCGCGCACCACGGCCTCCGCGCGCACCAAACGTCGTCCCGCGAGCGCCGCGCGAGCTCCGCGCGTGACGGCGTCGCCGGCCCCTCGCGCTCCGGCGCCCCGCGCATCGCGCGCGAAGACCAGACCCGTTGCGCCGGCTTCACCCGCCAGAGCCGCTGCGCAGCCCGCAAAAACCCTCGATGCCGAGCGCCCGAGCTCGTCGGCGACGCCGACCCCCGACGCGTCTGACCCGCGTCTCGGCTTCTGAACATGCAGCGCGCGTGCTTCGCCACCCTGTCAGCGCTGCTTTGCTACGCGGGGCGCGCGCTCGCGGCACCGCCGGCGCCCGTCGCCGTTCCCGCCCGTGCGGCCCCACCGCCCCAGTCGGCCCCATCCGCGGATTCAGCCACGACCGCGTCGCGGGTGGAGCGAGGCCCCTCCGCGAGCACTGCGCCCACGCCGGACGAATCACAGCTCGCCGAGGCTCGGCGTCTGGGATCTCGAGCGCTCGCCGCCTACGATCGAGGCGACTACGACGCCGCGATCGAGAGCCTGACGCGCGCGATATCGTTTCACGATGCCATATCGCTGCGGCTGTATCGAGCCCGCTCCTTCGCCAAGCTCGGGCGCTGGAGCGCCGCGTGTGACGACTATGACGCCATCGTCCTCGCTCCCGCCGCGCGCGGGGAGACACCCATTGTCGCCCAGGCGCGCGCCGTCGCGGTGCCGGAGGGCGGAGACGCCTGCGCTCGCGTCAGCGACCGGGTGTACGCGCCCAGCCCTATCGCAGCACAGGTGAGCCCGCCCGACTCGGCGCCGGAAGCGGGCGAGGCGCAGGGCGAGCGACGACCGGGCAACGCGCCGGCGCTCCAGCTCGACTTCTCGTTCTTTGGCTCGATGAACAACCGCGTTGGGTTCTCGCGATCCGAGTTCATCGCCCACACCGCTGATTCCGCGTCGATGGCAGGCCGGCTAGCTCTGTCCTGGTATCCCCTCCAGGGGCACGATCTCGACTGGCTCGGCTTCGGAGCGACCTGGGTCCAAGACTACGGCACCGGACGGTTCCACTACACCGAGGCCCTCGCGTCCGTCATGTCTCGGTATCTGACCGGCATGTGGCGCTTCGGCGCCCAGCTCGGCGCCGGCTTCCTGCACTCGGGAGCCGACATCTTGAATCAGCGCTACATCGTGCTCAAGCCGAGCGTCGATGCGGGAGCTCATTGGGGCGAATTCACGGCGAGCGCCGGCGTCGGGTTGTTCGCGCCGCTCACGGACGTCGGTCCCTCGTTTTACGGTGACTATCGGGGCTACGGCGTCGAGGGCCGCCTCGCGCTCGACTACCGCCTCTGGCGCTGGCTCGGCGTGCAACTCTCCGCGGCGCTGAGCCGACTCGATTTCGATCTCGAGTCGCCCGTGGACGACGCAGAGCTCGACCGCGGCGATACGCTTCCGGACGCGACGGTTCCTTCGAGCGTGACCGTCGTCGACCGTTACACGACCGTGTTGCTCAGCCTCACTGTCAACCTGTGAGCGCTTCGACGGGCCGGCGCGACCGCGAGAGCTTCAGGGCTGCAGCAGGCCGAGCATAGCGTCGCCGTAGCGGCGGCCGAGCTCGCGTTGACCAACGAGTTCGAAGTGGATGTTGTTGTAGTTGTCGCCCTGCACGGCGGCGAAGTTGCCGTCGGATGAGACCACCGCGGCGTTCGCGATCGTGTTTGGCAACGAGTCGATCACCGGGTTCATGTCGGCGGAACAATCGTAGAGGTTGATCAGCTCACCGGCGACGAATGGCGCGTTGGGAGCGTCGAGGTCGGCGCGCAGGCGGTCGACCACGTTCTTCACGCGACCTGGCCACGAGGCTCGGCTCTGGGCATTGCAACCGTCCGACTCGCCCTGGTGAAAGATGAAGCCGCTGATCTCGCCGCGTTGCTGAGCCATTCGCGCTCGCGCCAGCATCGAGTTGTAGTCCGGTTGATTCGGCTGGAACACGTCGATACTCACACCCGGGATGGCGTTGGGAACGAGCAGGATCGTGTCCTCCGGGAAGGCTGCGGCGATCGCTCGCGCGAAGTAGTCACCGGGGCCCACACCGGGACCGAACACGGACCCCGACGGCTGTCCGACACAGCCATGGAGAGGTGGCTGAGCGGGCATCCACTGGCCCGCGCCGTGCCGACCACACGCTTGCAGCGTGAGCACCTCCACGCGAGGGTTGATCACCAGGTCCTCCTGCTGGGGCGCCGGCAGACCGTACATGTTGGACTGTCCGAAGAGCACGAACACGCGCGTCCTCGCGGTGCCAACGGGCGGCAAATCGGGCCCCGGCTGCTCGCCGCTGCCGGCCACGCCCACCATCGTGCTGCCGCCGGCGGCGGGCTGCTCACCGGTGCCGGCAGAGCCGCCGGCACCCGCTGCGGGCTGCTCGGGCGGCGCGACCGGCAGATCCTGGTTGCCCTCGTTCACGGGCGCGGGCGTAGGGTTGGCGGCGGGGGCGGGCCCGGGATCGGCGGGAGCCGGCGCGGGCGTCTCGCTCGACGGCGTGCTCGGCGTGCCGCTGGTCATGGGCGCGCCACTGTACGGCGGCGGCAGGCCGTCGCCATTGTCGGAGGATTCCGAGTCGGAGCTGCAGGCTGCGGCCCATATGCTCAGCATCACGCCGACCGCCCACGAACGTCTGGATTCAAACATTGGAAACGCTTTCCGCCCTACGCTGAGCAAGAGTGTTCAGCCCCGCTTCAGTTCGCGAAAAGGGGCCTGGAAACGCTTCCCAATCATATCTGCCCTCACGCCGGAATCAACGGCTCGGTGAGACCGGGCGCCCGCCACCAACGGCGACTTTTTCCGGGCTCAACAGAAGCCCCCCGCGAATTGATCACCCGCGGGGCTCTCCGGGGAGGGCGCCGCAGAGTGTCATGCGCCTCGGGATGCCGAGAGCCGTGGCTGTTGTTCGCTGAGCCCACTGATATCCGCATCGATACAGATGGCGTTGTTGACCCGCGGATGCGGATGCCGTCGCCATGTCCGGAAACGCGTCCCCCGTCGATGTCGAGGTACTGATCGCGGCACGCGCCGCTCAGGCAGTCGCCGTCGACCGCGCAGGGGCTCCCCTCCGGCTCGCTGGGGTGGATGTAGGCGTGCGCCCGAACAGGGTCTGATTGTTGGCGCCGCGTGCTTCGTGCAGCCTCGGGCGCGCGCCGCGGCCCACGAGGGGACGCCGCCCCCCGGGAGAGGATCCGGTGAACGGGGCGGAGCGGGATGGCGGCTCTGGCTCGCCGCCTGTCGTCGGACCGGCGCTCCGCGCGCGAAACGCCGCGACACGAGCCCAGCTCCGCGATGCAAGTACGCGCTCCGGCCGAGTTGGTGTAGATTTGCGGTACTCAGGAGACTTGCCCGATGAGCGAGTTACCAACCCGCTGGTGCCAGCTGCTCGGTACGCACGATCCCACGTGGCCGCGCGCGCTGCGCTCTCTGGAGCCCTATCTGTATCGCGCCCAACGCGAGCTCACGCCGGTGGGCGTGGAGCGCACGGTGTCCATCGAGGGGACGGTCAGCAATGTCCCGTCGGTGCGCGAAGGCAGCACCGCGCTCGCCTCGCGCACGGCTTTCGACCACGGCGGGCACCTGATCGCTGCTCGCTTTGGCGGCCCGACATGCGACGAAAATCTCGTTCCCATGCACGGCGGCATCAACATGCGAGGGGGCCGCTGGTCGAACATGGAAGATCAGATCGGGCGCCTGCTCGGCGACCAGAAGGGGACGATGCGGGTCAGGGCGAGCTACCCCGACGACGTCGAGCTCAGGCCCGCCCGCTTCTCGATCGAGCTCGTGACGAAGGCAGGCCGTCAGCTGTGGGCGATGGACAACTTCTCTCCGTTCATGGCCGATCCACGCAGCCCGGAGCACTGGCGAGCCCGCATCCTCGAAGAGCTCAAGCGCCGTGAATGGAAGCTCTCGACGCAGCGCCGCCAGAGCCTGCTCGCCTGCCGAGACGCGCCGCTGCTCGAGAATCTGTACAGCTCCCTGCGCACGGCCAGCGCCGCAGCCCCCGCCTTTCGCAGCGCCGGTCTGTGACACGAGTCCCCTCCGCTCGCGCGCAGCGCGGTGCGGCGCTCGCCGAGCGAACGTCGGAATCGAACCCTCGGCGCCGCGCCGCGCGAGCACGAGTTTGGAGGGGACCGGCCGCCGACCGCGCAGCGGGCGCCGGACGAGGGGAGGCATCGCTCGCCCATTTGTTGGCCCGCTCTGGGGCGATATGCCAAGCGGGAATCGTTGACCCGCCAGGACACCCCAGCCGCCAAGCTACGAGCCCCGCTCTCCGATAGAGCGCCGGCGCAGGCGCCGACACGCGCCGGCCGCGCGAAGAGCGTCGCGCGGCGACCGGATCTGCGGCGGCTCATGCAGCGGACGCTGGCGGCGCTCGAGCGCGATCTGCCGGCGTTGCGTGCCGCGGAGCTCTCTCAGAGCGAGGTGGCGGCGTTCCTCGCGAGCCAGCTCGCCCCCCTGTCCGGGCCTGGCCCGGCGACCCCCACCCAGGCTCCGACGGATTCGGGCGGGCCTCGCTCCGGCGAGCGCTCGAGCGGCTGGGGGGCGGCTCACACCGCCATGCTGAACGCGCTGCGCCAGCTCGAACGCGAGAGCCCCGCGGGAGCGCTGCTCTCCGTGCGCGAGCTGCGAGCGCTCAGCGGCCTCGACAAGCCGAGCTTCGATAGTGCGGCGCTGGAGCTCGCCGGGCAAGGGCGCGTGAGCCTGCACGCCCACGATCACGCCGGCGCATTGCAAGAGGCCGAGCGCCACGCGCTGATCGAGGACGCGCGCGGAGTCCATTACGTTGGAATCGCGTCGATACCCGACGCTCTCCATGAGGTGAGTCTGTGAACGATCTTTCCCTTCCCAATCCCTTCCGGGATGCCGTGGTGCAAGATGCCTGGCAGGCGCCGATCGACGTGCCGGAGATCCACGACAGAGCCTTCCGTGAGTGCCTGGCCGTGATCGAGACGGCCAGCGGCGGGGTCCCCGATTCGCTGCTTCTCTACGGGCCTGCCGGCTCGGGGAAGACGCACCTGCTCACCCGCGTTCAGCGGCACCTGCGCCAGACGCAGGGCGAGGCTCTCGACGATCGACGGCACTCGGTCTTCGTATTCGTCCGGCTGCAGACTTCGTCGCGTCTGCTCTGGCAGCATGTGCGCCGTCGCCTCGTCAGCGACATCACGCGCCGCGACCAGGGCTGGAGTCAGATCGAGCTCATCCTGGCGCACCGCATGGCGCAGCGGCTCGGCATCTCCCCCGCCGTGGTGGTGAGCGAGTTCCGCTCGATGCGCGAGACCTCGCCGGAGCTGCTGCGGAGCGAGATCGACCTGCTGCGAGAATCGGCGCAGCTGCCCCGCGAGCTCGCGGTCGTCGTGGAGCACCTCGCGTTCGAGCGCAAGGCGCGCGACGCGAGCGCCTGGCTCATGGGCGAGAGCCTCCCCGAGGCGACGCTCGCCGAGCTCGGCCTCGGGCCAGACCTGGCCTCCGACCGCGAGCAAGCCGCGCGCGAGATGGTGACCCTGCTCTGCCGCCTGGTGGCCACGACGCTGCCGGTCGTGTTCTGCTTCGATCAGATCGAGGCCTTGCAGCGCAACTCCGACGATCGGGAGGCGTTCTTCCACTTTGCGCAGATGGCAGCCGACCTGCACGACAGCGCCCCCCGCGTGGGGCTGATCACGTGCCTGCAGAGCGCCGTCCTCGATCAGTTCAAGTGCGCGGTGCGCCAGGCCGATCTCCAGCGCATGGCCAAGCGCCACGCCGTGCTGCATTCGCTCACCCGTCGTCAGATCAGCGCGCTCGTGATGTCGCGCCTCGATCTCTTGCCGGAGCTCCGCGAGCACGCAGACGAGCAGCCCTACTATCCGTTCACGTCCGTGTTCGTGTCGAACCTGGCGGACGAGTCGCCCTCGGTGCCGCGGCGCATCTTCAACCAGTGCGCCCGCGAGTTCGACGAGCTGCAGGAGCAGGGTGTGCAGGCGGTGCCGTCGATGGAAGAGTTCATGGCGGAAGAGCTCAGCGCTCGCCGCCTGCAGGCCCTGCAGTCCGGGCAAGCGGGAGAGTCGCTGCGCATCCTCATGCACGCGCTCCCCGTCGTCGCTGGCCTGTACGGCGCCGAGGTCCGCTCCGAGGACGTGGAGGGCGCCGACTGGCTCTTCTGCCACGGCGACCGCTCCGTGGCGGTGACCGTGCGCGACGAGGTCGACGCGCGCGCTCTGGGCCCCAAGCTCAAGGCGTTGCTCGAGTGCAGCCCGCGCGGAGACGGCGCCCCCTGGGTGCTGGTCACCGATCCGCGGTTGAGCCTGTCGAAGGCGGCGGTGCGCACCCGCGAGCGCCTGGACGAGCTGGAAGCGAAGGGCGCGCGGCTCGTGGAGCCGAGCCTGGAGACGCTGGCCACCCTCGACGCCATCCAGTCGCTGCTCGGCGACGCCCAGTCGGGCGATCTCGCGCGCGGCGGCGAGGCCGTGAATTCGGGCGCGGTGCTGGCCTGGCTGAAGGCGGGCCTGAACATTCGCGCGGACGAGCTCGAGTCCGTCCAGCGCTTCTGGTGCGCCGTGACGGGCACGACCAGCGAGCGGGCGGAAGCGGCGGAGCCGGTGTTGCATCAGGCTGCTGCAGCAGGCCAGCCCGCGGTACACGCCGCACCCGCGCGCGGCCGGCGCCGCCTGGTCCCCGAGGCTACCGCCGCCGACCCCGAGCGCATCGAAGCCGAGCTCGCCACCTTCCACACGGGGTCCGCGCCCTTCGAAGAGCCGCCCGCGCTGACCTTCGAGCTGAGCCGCCTGACGGACGGCTCACGGCTCGCGAGCGCCCCCCGCCCCTCTCAGGACGTACCGCCTCGCCCCTCCGAGGGGGCCACCGACGAGGGCGGGCGCCGCCCGTTCTGGTCGTTGTTCGGGCGCCGCCGTCAGGAGAAGCCCCAGCGAACCGACGTCGCCGCGGCGACCCGCCTCGCCAGCTTGCTGCGCGGGTAAGGCGACGGCTGGCGGCTCTGGGCGACGGGCTTCGGCGCCCGTCGCGCTCTCAACGCACCTCACGCGAGAACAGACTCACCAGCCCCGCGGCGCCGAGCCCGATGAGCACGACCGGGTAGATCCACGCGCTCGGCACGTGCGCTCCAAACCCGCGAACCAGCCCGATCACGCCGAACACGACGAAGGCGACGCCGAAGCCGAGGGCCATGCCGTCGCGGCGGGGTGGGCGTCGAAGCGGGGTTGCCATGGCGGAATCCTGGAGAGCGGGCTCATCGAATGACGGGTCGAGCTCGGGTTCTAGATGCTCAAGGGGCACGGCGCACCTCCGCTTCGCCGACGGCGACGTTGACGTTCAACACGAGCTTGCCCTTGCCCTCGGTCAGGCTGTCGGTGCGCAGGCTGGCGCCGAGGCCCTCCTTCGAGTTGCCGAGCGCTCGTGCCTCGCCGACGGCGACGTTACCGCGCACCTCGACGGGCGCGCTCTGGCTCACCAGCACGAGCACCTCGCCGAGCCCGAGGTTCACGTCGACCTCGCGCGTCTCCTCGGTGAAGTCGAGCGCGGTCAGGTCGAGGGTGAGCTCGCCCGCGCCGAGGTCGTAGCGGGTTTCGAGCTCCGCGAGCGTCTTTGGAGCATGCGTGACCTTGCCCGTGGCGTCGATCGAATCCATCGACTTGCCGTCCAGCAAGACACCGATCTCGACCGGCGCTCGGTCTGCCCATGACTTGCCTGCCCAGGCGTCGACGCTCGGCGCCACCAGCATCACGCACACGAGCCCGAGCCCGAGCGGAACCAGGCCCCGCGCGCGGCCGAGCCACAGCGACGCGAGCAGGCCGCCGCCCACGACCACGAGGCCGCCGGCCGCCAGCGCCCCCACCGAGACGTGCACCAGGCCCGCGGCGTGCAGCGCGGCGACCACGCCGGCGCCGATGGCGAGCAGGCTGAGCACGGTGGGCGTCACCAGGCCGGTTCGCCCGGGGCGCGAGCCCTCGCTCGCGTCACTCCGGGGCGCCGCCAGCGACGTCGACGCCATGAAGCCCTGCTCGCTGCCTGCATCCGCCACGGCGGGCGCTGCCGCCGGCGCACCCGCGCCGCGCTGGCTCAGCAAGTAGACGCCGATCCCCAGCAGCGCCGCGGGCAGCAGATACTGCCCGACGCCGTCCACTCCAGTGCCGATGACGGCGACCAGGCCGAGGATCACGAAGCCCGACAGCAGCGCCGTCTGGTTGGGGGGCATCGCTCCCGCGGCCACGCCCCCATAGCCCGGCGGCGGCCACGCCTTCGCCTTCGGGATGACCAGCCAGCAGACGAGGTAGGCGGGAAACCCGATGCCGGAGAACAGCGCCACGATCCAGAGCAGTCGGGTGATCACCGGGTCGACGTTGAAGTAGCCGGCGAAGCCGCCCGCCACGCCGCCGATCGGCCCGGATGGATCGCGGTACAGGCGCTTCGGCGGCAGGATGCTGCCGGCCTCGGAGGATGTGCTGTCGGACCGAGGAGGCTCGGCACCCGGTGTTTCGTTGGCGTTCATGGTGATGTCCATGCAGTGATTCTGCGCTCCGACACCGGCCCGGGGTATCCGGGACGAACCCGGATTTTACCCTGATCCCCCGGGGGCGACTCGGGGGCGAGGTCGGGGTGCGGGGGCAGTGCGCGGCGCGGCGGCGCGTGCGATGCTGGTGGGGTGATGATGGCCCCCTCCCCGCTGCCGAGCTCCTTTTCTGGAGCGGGGGCGCCCCAACCCCCGCTCGGGGCTCCTGGAGCGCAGGCGCCCGAGCCCGCGCTATCACCCGCGCTGTGGCAGGTGCCGCGGCTCTGCACCCGCGAGCGCTGGCTCGCCGGCGTCGCCTGCGCCATCGCCAACGAAATCGGGGTGGGCGCGCTGTGGATTCGCATCGCGTTCGTGCTGCTCACGCTGTCGAGCGGCATCGGGCTCGCATTGTATGCCGGCGCCTGGCTGTCGTTCACGTATTACGAGCGGCGCCACCCGGGGCGCAGCTATCAGCCGCAGCCGAAGGGGCGCACGCCGCGGCACCGCACGATCGGCGTGGTCTCCATCGTGCTCGGGCTGGTGCTGTTCTCCGAAAACACGCTGGCGCTCGGCGGTGACGCCTCGCTCTGGCCGGTGGGGATGGCGGCGTTCGGCATGCTGCTCGCGTGGTCGAGCGGCAAGGTCGACTTCGCCGCGCCCTTCGAGCTCGTGCGCGCCGTCGGCGGCCTCGCGCTGGTGGCCGCCGGCGTGATCGGCTTCATCGCGCTGAACTTCGGCGCATCGGCGGCGCCCAAGGCGCTCTTGGTGTCGACGCTGGTGCTGTCGGGCGTGGTGCTCGTGGTGGCGCCCTGGCTCTGGCGCGCGGCCTCACAGGTGAGCGAGGCGCGTCTCGACCGCCTGCGCCAGGCCGAGCGCGCCGAGGTCGCCGCCCACCTGCACGACTCGGTGCTGCAGACGTTGAGCCTCATCCAGCGCAGCGCGGGCGATCGCTCGGCCACGCTGAGCCTCGCGCGCCGCCAGGAGCGCGAGCTCAGGGAGTGGCTCTTCGGCAACCCGGGCGCCAGCAAGAACACCGACTTCCGCGCCGCCCTCTCCGAGCTCGCGAGCGAGGTGGAGGCGCTGCACGGCGTGCCGATCGAGGTGGTGATCGTGGGTGACGCGGCGCTCGACGAGAGCCTGCGCGCCGCCCTCGCCGCCGCGCGCGAGGCCATGGTCAACGCCGCCAAGCACTCGGGCGCGGCGCGCATCGACGTGTTCGCCGAGCTCGAGCCGAGCGCGCTCGAGCTGTTCGTGCGCGACACCGGGCGCGGCTTCGATCCCCAGGCCGTGCCGCGCGATCGGCGCGGCGTGTGCGAGTCGATCGTGGGTCGCATGTCGCGCGTGGGCGGGCAGGCCAACATCGGATCGGCACCGGGGCGCGGCACAGAGGTCGCGCTGACGCTGCCACGGAGGGTCGCATGAAGCGCCGCATTGTACTGGTCGACGATCACGAGCTCGTGCGCATGGGCGTGCGCTCGGCGCTGGGCGATCGCGTGGAGGTCGTGGGCGAGGCCGCCGACGTGCCGAGCGCGATCGCCGTCATCACGAAGACGGAGCCCGAGGTGGTGCTCCTCGACGTCCACCTGCCGGGCGGCAACGGACCTGCCGTCATCCTCGGGCTGCCGCAGACGAACGCGCGCTTCCTGGCGCTCTCCGTCTCCGACGCCGCCGAAGACGTCATCGCCGTGATCCGCGCCGGCGCGCGCGGCTACGTCACCAAGGCCATCTCCTCGGACGAGCTGGTCGCCGCGATCGAGCGCGTGGCCCTGGGCGACGCCGTGTTCTCCCCGCGCCTCGCCGGCTTCGTGCTCGACGCCTTCGCCAAGCACCCCGCCGGCGCCCCCGACCCCGAGCTCGACCAGCTCACGACGCGCGAGCGCGAGGTGCTGCGCCTGCTCGCGCGCGGCTACGCCTACAAAGAGATCTCGAGCACCCTCTCCATCTCGATCAAGACCGTCGAGTCGCATGCGTCGGCGGTGCTCCGCAAGCTGCAGCTCACCAACCGGCGCGAGCTCAGCCAGTGGGCGAAGGCGCACCAGATCAGCTGAGTCGGACGAAGGGGTCAGGGGTCAGGGGTCAGGGGTCAGGGAAGAGATGCCCACCCCCCGCGCGCGGCGCGCGGCCCCTCCCTGGCAATCCGTGCTCGGCGCGCCGCGGGTTGGAACACCCGAGCCCGTTGAACCAGCCCGCGCGTCCGGGCGCCCGCGCCCACCGTGAGAGCGCGCCTGCGCGCGGTTGCGGGAGGGGTGCGGGGCACCATGCCCGTGCTCGCCTCGCCAGGTGCAGCGCACCGCTCGTCGCGCCCGGTGCCACCCGTGGGGTTGCGCGCTGGGGTCGACGCCGGGCAAGCACCTGTCGGGCCCGCGCGCAGGGCTCGTCGCGACCCACTTTGGGTCGCCCTCTCACCACCGTAGACCCTCGAGGTCGAGCTCGCGCCCCCGCGGCCGCGCGCAAGGATGCTGCTCAGCGCCCGCTCGCCCTGTGTCCGCGCGCATACGCGCGCGGCGACGCCCCCATCGTCCGCTTGAACGCTGCGCTGAACGCGCTCTCCGACCCGTAGCCGACGGTGCTCGCGATCTCGAAGACCGAAGCGTTGGAGCGAAGCAGCCGCTCGCCCGCGAGCAGCATTCGCCACCGCGTCAGGTACTCCATCGGCGACTCGCCGACCATTCTCCGGAAATGCTCGGCGAACGTCGTTCTCGACATGCCCGCCCGCTCGGCGAGTGTCTGCACGGTCCAAGCGGATCCGGGCTCACCGTGCATGCTGGTGATCGCGCGCGCCATCTGTGGGTCGGCAAGCGCGAAGAGCCAGCCGATGCCGCCGCGCTCACCGCGCGCGAGGTACAGGCGGAGGACGATCACCAGGATCGAGTACGCGCTCTGCTGCGCGAGAAGGAAACCGCCAGGCTGAGGGTTCTTCATTTCTTCCATGAGCTGCTCGAGGTGGCCTCGCAGCGACGGTTGGTCCGCGCCCTTGGGCAGGTGCACGAACGGCGGCAGCACGCGCAACAGGGCCTCGGCGTTGCGCTCGAGCGAGAAGTGGCCGCCGATCAGGATAAAATCATCACCGGGCGCGATCGAGCGGGCGACGTTGTAGCGACCGCTTCGGCCGCCGGGAAAGAGCGTGCGCGCGTCGATGGCGCGCGCTCGAACGTCACTGCACAGTCGGAAGGAGTGCCCGTGCGGAAGCATCAGGCAGTCGCCCGTCGACAGATGCACCGGCTTCTTCACGCCGTCGAGCACGACGAAGCATTCGCCCTTCATGACCGCATAACACTTGATGCCTTCGTGCTCGGGAAACTGGAGCGCCCAGCGGCCGCGGCGGGCGAGCAGCCCCGAGGCGTAGTTGTTGGGCCTCACGAGCAACAGGACATCGGACAGCGGGTCCATCAAAGCCTCCGTACGAACGCGACAAGAACACGGACGCGCTAGCATAGATCGTACGGAATCGCGGCCCTATAAACCAAGCACCGAGACCACGGAGGCAA
>Ga0247763_1000776_pt1 | contig 19204 bp, 15 predicted proteins | sample UWRJL141409B4_FD_179926 | JGI IMG/M metagenome (GOLD analysis project Ga0247763, IMG submission 179926) | Plant litter microbial communities from Arlington Agricultural Research Station in Wisconsin, United States - UWRJ-L141-409B-4 | ecosystem: Environmental > Terrestrial > Plant litter >...
CCTCCTCCGGGCAACCGTCGGCGTCCTCGATGCCGTCGCGATCTTCCGGGAACTCGATGCACTGATCCTCCGAGTCGGGGACGCCGTCGTAGTCGCGATCGTGAGACGTCGGCGTGAACGTGGCGCCGATGAACACCCGCCAGGTCGGCACGCCGTAGCCCTCGAGCACGCCCGCTCCCGCGCCGCCTTGCAGCTGCCAGTCGGGGCTCAGCGCGTGACGCAAGAAGCCGAGCGCCTCGAGCGCGACCTCCTCGTCGCCCGAGTCGATCAGCTTCATGGCGCCGTTCAGCTCGGCGCCGATCTCGGTGCGGCCCGAGAGGCCGCCGAAGCGATAGCCGACCGCTGCCGAGTAGGCGAACTCGTCGCCCTGGGTCACGTTGAGGAAGCTCTGGTCTTCGCGCAGGATCACGCCCAGGTTGGCGCCGATGCGCACGCCGCCGCGAAATCGATGGTCGAGGATCACCTTCGGGAACACCTCGAAAGAGCTCGCGCCGCCCGAGAAGTCGCCGCTGTGAGTGGGCGCGCGCACCTCGGCGGCGAGCGCCAGGCCGATCCCGTCATCGATGTCGTTCGCCAGCTCGAGCTTCGGCACGATGCGCAGATCGCCGATGCCCGCGCCGCTCGCGGCGTCGCCATGCTGCAGGAACACCGGCAGGCCGAGGCCGAGGGCAAAGCGCCTGGCAAAGCTCACCGAGCCGAGCAGGTCGAGGCTGCCGCGCCCGGCGACGAGCGGGGTGACCAGGCCGTCGCCGTCGGCGATGATCAGCGGGTGGCGCGCATAGTTGAGCCACGCGCCGAACTCCCAGGGATCGTCGGGGTGGCGCACCGCCGAGCCCTCCGCGTTTACCCAGCCGTCGTGCGTCACCGCCGGTTTGAAGCGCTCGGCGTCGACCTGCGCGCGCAGCTCGCTCGCGGCAAACAGCAGCCCGAGCGACAGCAGCGCTGCGCCACGCCGGCGCCGCAGCATCACCACCACGGCGAGCGCGAGGAGCCCCGCCAGCACCGGCAGCGCTGCGCGCGGCGACGGCGCTCTGAACCCGCAGACGCCCGCGCCGCCCTGCACCTGCTCGCCCGGGCCGAGCACGATGTCGCCGCCGCCCGAGCCCGACCGCGAGCTCTCGTCCACGCAGCGACCGCTCGCGGCGCAGCGCCGATCGCCTCCGCAGCTCGCGTCGTTCGTGCAGGCGCGGCACTCCGAGGCGTCGGCGCACACGAGCCCGCCCGAGCAGCCCTCCTCGGCGCTGCAGCTGCCGGCGGCGTCTGCGCGGCAGACTCCGTCGGCGTTGCAGGTCTCGTCGTCGCGGCAGTCGTCCTCACCCCGGCAGGAGCTGGGGTACAGGCAGCGCTCCGCGACGCACAGGCCGCGCGCGGGGCACTGGTCGTCGCGCTCGCATCCGTCGGCGTCGCGAGGCTCGATCAGGTCGAGCACGCCGTTGCGATCCGAGTCGGCGCTGACGCACGGCCCGAGCACCCCCACGTCCAGGTCGGCGCCGGCCTCGCCCGCGCTCGAGCGCACGAGCAAGCGCGCCTCGCAGGACGGTGCGATGCCCAGCGCCTCGGCGTCGAGCGACGCCTGCAGGTAACCGTGTCTGTCGGCGAACAGCCGCAGCGGGTCGATATCGACCTCGCTCTCGGCGACCGCGGCGAGCGGCGCTGGCGTCACCAGCGCATACTCTCCGTCCTCCTCGCTCCACGCCCACACCCCCGCCAGGGCGGTGCCGCCCTGCATCCCGATGACCGTGTCGTAACCGCCGCGGGTGGCGTCGCTGGTGAATGCGGCGTCGATCTCCGGCGCCACGGCGCTGCCGCCGGTGCGGCGATTGTCGTCGGAGTCGATGAACACGAACACCGACAGGGCAGCGTCGGGGGCCTGCTCGCTGGACACGTAGGCGCGCAGCCAGAACCGCTCGGCGTCGCGCGCGGCGTAGACGCTGCGAAGATCGACGGCGCGCTCGTTCGCGTCGAAGCTCTCGAGCCCGTCGCCCGCGACGTCCTCGCGCCCGAAGAGCCAGCCCGTTTCACCCGTGCGATCGATCGCCACCAGGTCGCGCAGGTGCGGCGTCGTGCGCGAGTCGGCCCAGGTCGCAGCGAGCGCGGGCCGGGGAACGGCGACAAAAAGACAGGCGCCCGCGGCGAGGAGCGCATTTCGAAGGCCACTCAGGGCCGAGCGAGTCGTCATCGTAGAGGCCTGATCCGGAGACCAGTCGGGGGTCTGCCGTACTAGACGGCGGGCTGCCTCTGCCGCTGAAGGCTCCCCGGAAAGCCATTTGATGCGGGTATCCCGCTCGGGGCTCGTGTCAGAGCGCCCCATACGGGGGGGCGCATCCGCGGCGCACGCGCGGGCGCGCGGCGCCGGCTCACAAAGCCATGACGTTCTTGCAACCGGGACCCCAGGCGAGCCGTTTCGCTTCCTCGGGCCCGAAGCTCTCTGCCAGATCCGCCTCGAAGCGCTGCATTTCTCCGGTGACCGCCATCAAGCTCTCGAAGACGGGATGCTGGGGTCGATCACTCGGCTCTGGGCGCAGCCCTGCGCGCACGTCGGCCACCAGCTGACGCGCGGCTCGGGCGGCCTCGGCGTTGGCGCTCCTGGCTTGCTTGTTGATGGCCTGAACGCAGCCCGGACCTCCCAGTGCGTTCAGGACCTCTTCACTGCCCACGGCCTCGAGACACAGCGGACGCACGACCGCCCAGATGCGTTCATTGGAGCGACGATACGCGTCCGCTACGGTCTGGCCGTCCTCGGGGCTGAGCCCGAGCTTGTCCAGCTCCGAGGGTGGCCAGCCCTTCCACGAGTCTCCGCCGGCCATCAGACAGGGAATCATGAATTTGACATGTCCCTCCTCGGCCAGCTCCTTCCAATCATTCTGATCCAGGTCCCACTCGGAGCGAGTACGAGCGGGCGCCTGCCGGCTGAGCTCCTCCTCTAGAAGCCGGAGTTGTGCTCGAAGGTCCTGCTTCTCGCGCTCCAGATCCTCGAGCTTTCGGAGCGAACCGCCCGAAGCGTCGATGCTGCGTGCGAGCATTCGAGTGGGCGTGGCCACGGTTTCTCCCCCGTGGGCTTGCAAGGCGTGCTCTGCGGCGCCAAGAGCGCTCTCTTCGATGGCCTGGTCGCCGCGGGCGTCGGGTCTGCCGGACTGCCCCGCCTCGAGCACGGTGCCATGATTCTCGCGCACCAGACGCTTCTTGCCTTCGTAAACCGTCACGACGACCACTGCGGCCAGCGCCGCTCCCCCCGCCGCCGACGCTAGATCCCTGCTCTTCATGCTGCACCGATCCTCCTAGAGCCAACGCTCACCGCGAGCACACACCGACGCGACAGAGCACGCGCGTGCTCGCCCCGCTCAGGGCCCGAACTGCACGGGATAGCCGACCGTGACGTCGCCGTCCGTTGGGGCCGGGAAATGGAGCGCGAACATCACGCGTTCGAGACACTGCCCGAGCATCGGGCTCGCTTCCGAGTCGACGTGGCCCGAAGTGACATTCCCTTCTGAGCCGATCGTGAAATGCAGCGTCGAAATGACCACGGGTCGCGGCTGGGGCAGCGCCTCGTAGCACTCCCGGAAGCGGCCGAGTTCATGGTGCAGCACGGTACGAATCACGGCGGGTGGCAGGCGACCCGAGACCTCGATGCGCCCAGCCTTCAGTTCCACGGGCTCGGCAGTGCGAGGCGCCGCGGGCTGCTCGCGTAGCGGAGTGATCTGCGTGTGATCGCTGCGCAGCGCGAGCACGATGGCCGCGGCGGCCGCCAGGAGCAACAGCCCGATACCGCGCCGCTTCCAGAGCGCGCCATTCGAAGCGGGCACTTCCAATCGCCCGAGCCGTTCGGCGACGAGCAGGCGAAAGTCCTGCGGCGCTTCCTCTGCACGGTGCAACTCCTTGAGTCGCGCCAGCGCTCTCGCCTCTGGCGAAGAAGAGAACTCAACCATTGCCGCCCTCCTCGGTAAGGCCGTCGCTGCCGAGCTGCCGGCGCCGGCAGAAATCCTGAAACACCTCGCGCCCCCGGCGCAGCCGCGACACCACGGCGGCCTCGGGGATCTCCAGCTGTTCGGCGATCTCGCGCGCACTGAGCTCCTCGAGCTCGAAGAGCGTGAAGACAACCCGTTGCGCGGACGTCATCTCTCGAAGCGCCGCTTCGAGCAGCGCCAGCCCCTGCGCGCGCTGGAGCGACGTCTCCTGAGACGCATCGTCGGCGCCCTCCGGCGGCGCCAGCTCGGCGCGCCCGACCTCCGCAAAGCCCGCCGCCGCATCCGCCAGCGGCTGCGGTTGACGCCGCCGCGATCGTCGCCAGTTCGAGGCGATCCGTGCCGTGCTCCCGATCACGAACGCGCGCTCCTTCCCGGGCAGGATCGCGCTCTCGCGCCGCAAGACGACGAGCGCCACCTCCTGCGCGACGTCGTCCACATCGGAGGGGGGCACTCCGAGGCGCCGCGCCGTGCGCCAGATCGCATTCAGGTGCTCGAGCACGATCTGCTGAACCCGATTTGCCTGCGGCACCGACTCCTCACACGCGCGAGCCTGCGATGTCGCTGTCGCGAGCGGAAGCTCACCCTCCAGCGCTCTCGGCATTTGCCAGCACCTCCTGCGCGTGTCCATGGCCGAGATCCGGCGCTGGCTCGGAGGGCGTCGTCTCGCTGCCGCCCAGTAGGGCGGCTCCAACACGTAGAACGGACATGGCCGGGTGATGTCCGGCAAATGCGAAAACCATCCGCGACTGGAATGCGGAAGGAATCCCGCTTGCCGTGAGCCAGCGCACCGGTGACATGGAAAACTTCGGTTCCTGCTTCACCCTTGCCGCGCTCGCCCGCCGTAAGACTCCCCGCTGGCGAGCGCCCGCCCCTCGAGCCTCGGGGGATGGGAAGTAGACGCGCCTTGCCGGCAACTCGATGTTTACAGCGCTCGCCGATACCGAGTCGAACCGGCGCCAAACGGCGCAACATCGGACACCAGCCTCGCAACGCGCCCGTCCGAAGGGCGCCCTCGCTTGGCGCGTGTTATTCTCGTTCGATGAGTTTCAGCGTGAAACTGGCGCGACCCGGCCGCCGGCGCCCATCGCTCCCCGAGGCCTTGACGGAGAGCGATGGATCCAGACCGCTCGCGGCTCGGCGCTCGGTAGCCCGGGTCGCCGCAGCCCGGGTCGCCGCAGCCCGGGTCGCCGCAGCACTGCTGCCAGCGGCCGTGCTCCTCACCAGCGGGGCAGCGCGTGCAGAATGCATCGCGCCCGCGCCGAGCATCGTCTGGTCGTCGCCAGCGGCCGACGCCGTCGACGTGCCGACCGATGCCGATCTGCTGCTCATCACCGAGGCGATCGATCTGTCAAAGGCAGAGCTCACCCTCGTCGGCGGCGCCATCGAGCAGGCGATCGAGCTCGGCAGCGCGCTGCCCGGGCACTTCGAGCTCGACGAACTCGAGCCCAACCGCGCGTACACGATAGTGATCGCTCCGATCGACTCCGAGCCGATCGAGCTCCCCTTCGTCACCGGAGAGCGCCGCGCCGGGGGCGAACGGCAAGCCGCTGGCACGCCGCGCCTCCGTTCGGTCATTCACACAAAGGCCTTCGAAGTGCTGAATCGGCCCTCGAAACCCGATGTGCCGTCATTCTGCGCCAAGGTGCTCTGGCGCGACTCCTGCTACGACACCGGGGTCCCCGATCGGCTCACCTTCGACATCGACCGGAGCACGGCGCCCGGCGGAGATCAGAGCCTCTGGGCAATGGAACTCATCAACTCCAACGGCTCGAGCTGGGTCGGTCCATGGCCGGTCTCGTGCGGCGCGCCGGAGACGTTGGGGAACCCAACCGACGCGACCTTTCGCCTCTACCATATCGGAGAGAGTGGCGTCGTTCGCGCCAGCAACGTGGTGGTGGGGTCCGAGGAGGCGGAACCGGACTCGGACGTGCGCCAGCCTCACCTTTGCACGTTCGAGGGTGGCGCAGCCCCGTCGCCGTCGTCGCTCTTCGCCGCCGCCGCGGTCGCAGCAGTTGCGGCTGTTCGCCGGCGACGCGCGCGAACGTAGCGAGGCCCACTAAGGCAGGACCAGGGTTCGGGGCGAACGTCAGCCTGACTGTTCCGCCTCAGTCGAAACGTGAGTCCCCGGGCCTCATGAGAGGAGCCCGCCGCTCGTCACGGCATCCGTGGCGAGCGCATCCCCCTGCCGCACGAACTCGCCACCGCCTGACGCGGGCGAGGCTCAGTCCCGGCGGGCAAGACGTGGCAGGGCCAGCCTAGCACCTCGAGCTAGCGCGCGAGCCTGCGAAGGCTCGCCCCCCCTTCAGCTCGCGCGCGGCCCCCACTCCCGTCAGTGCGCCGACGCCGCCGGCTCGAGCGCCTCGCTCGCCTCGGCCGCTGCCGGCGGCTTGACGGGCCAGAGCCTCCGCACCGTCAGATAGAACACGGGGGTGAGCAAGAGCCCGAAGAACGTGACGCCGAGCATGCCCGAGAACACCGCCACACCCATGGCGTGGCGCATCTCCGCGCCCGCGCCGCTGGCCGTCACCAGCGGCACCACGCCCATGATGAAGGCGATCGACGTCATCAGGATGGGCCGCAGCCTGAGCCGGCAGGCGTCGAGCAGCGCTTGCCACGTGCTCTCGCCCACCGCCTCGCGCTCGCGCGCGAACTCGACGATCAGGATCGCGTTCTTGCAGGCGAGGCCCACCAGCACGATGAGGCCGATCTGCGTGAAGATGTTGTTGTCGCTGCCGGCGAGCTGCACGCCCACGAGCGCGCTGAAGAGGCACATCGGCACGATCAGGATCACCACTAGCGGCAGGCTCAGGCTCTCGTACAGGGCAGAGAGCACCACGAACACCAAGAGGACGCACAGCGGGAACACGAACAGCGCGGTGTTGCCCGCCAAGATCTGCTGATAGGTGAGCTCCGTCCACTCGAAGCTCATGCCGCTCGGCAGCTCGCGCTGTACCAGCTCGGCCATCGCTGCCTCGGCCTGGCCCGAGCTGAAGCCCGGCGCCGGGCCACCGTTGATCTCGGCGCTCGGGTAGGCGTTGTAGTGCATCACTCGATCGGGCCCAGACGACTCCCTCACGTTCACGAACGAGCCGAGCGGGATCATCGCGCCGCGCTCGTTGCGCGTCTTCAGCTGCGTGATGTTGTCGGGCGTCACGCGGAACGCGGGCTCGGCCTGCACGTTGACCTGGTAGGTGCGACCGAAGCGGTTGATGTCGTTGACGTAGAGCGAGCCCAGGTACACCTGCAGCGTCTCGAACAGGTCGGCGAGCGCCACGCCCTGCGCCTTGGCCTTGTCGCGGTCGACGTCGGCCGAGATCTGCGGCACGTTCACCTGGAAGCTGGAGAACAGACCGGTGAGCTCAGGCCGCTGGCGCGCCTTGTCGAGGATGCTCTGCGTCTGCGCGTAGAGCTCGCGCGGGCCGAGGCCCGCCCGATCCTGGATCTCGAGCTTGAAGCCGCCGATCTGCCCCAGGCCTTGCACGGGCGGCGGCGGGAACACGGCGACGAAGGCCTCCTCGATCTGGGAGAACTGCGCGTTGAGCGCGCCGGCGACGGCGCTCGCCGAGAGCTCGGGGCTCTCGCGATCCTCGAAGGGCTTGAGCATCGCGAACACGATGCCGCTGTTGGGGCTGGCCGTGAACCCGTTGATCGAGAGCCCGGGGAAGGCGATCGTGCTCTCGATGCCCGGGTGGGCGAGCGCGATCGTGCCCATGCGCTTGATCACGTCTTCGGTGCGATCGAGCGACGCCGCGTCGGGCAGCTGCGCGAACGACACCAGGTACTGCTTGTCTTGCTGCGGCACGAAGCCGGTGGGCGTGCGCGCGAAGCCCGCGTAGGTGAGGGCCACCAGGCCGCCGTAGAGCACCAGCGCGATCGAGCCCTTGCGCAGCACCCTGCCGACGCCCGCGACGTAGAGGTTCGAGCTCTTCTCGAAGATCCGGTTGAAGGGGCGGAACACCCACCCGAGGGCGCGGTCGAGCAAGACGCTCAGCCGGTCTTTCTTCGCCCCGTGGGGCCTGAGTAGCACGGCCGAGAGCGCGGGCGACAGCGTCAGCGAGTTGACGGCCGAGATGGCCGTGCTGATCGCGATGGTGAGCGCGAACTGCTGGTAGAAGCGCCCGCTCAGACCGGTGATGAAGGCGGTGGGAATGAACACCGCGCACAGCACCAGCGCCGTCGCGATGATCGGGCTCGTCACCTCGCGCATGGCCTGGTGCGTGGCGGCCAGCGGCGAGAGGCCGAGCCCGATGTTGCGCTCCACGTTCTCGACGACCACGATCGCGTCGTCGACCACGATGCCGATCGCCAGCACCAGCCCGAACAGCGACAGCGCGTTGAGCGAGAAGCCGAACGCCAGCATCACCGCGAACGTGCCGATCAGCGACACGGGCACCGCGATCAGCGGGATGATCGAGGCGCGCCACGTCTGCAAGAACAGGATCACCACCAGCACCACCAGCGCGATCGCCTCGAACAGCGTGTGCACCACGGCCTCGATCGAGCCGCGCACGAACACGGTCGGGTCATACGCGATGCGAAACTCGATGCCTTCGGGGAAATCCTTCGACAGCTCGGCCATGCGCGCGCGCACCTGGTTCGAGATCTCGATCGAGTTCGAGCCCGCGCGCTGGAAGATGCCGATGGCGCCCGCGGGCTGGTTGTCGAGCAGCGAGCGCAGCGCGTAGCTGTCGGCGCCGAGCTCCACGCGGCCCACGTCGGAGAGGCGCGTCAGCTCGCCCCCCGCGCCGGCGCGCACCACGATGTCCTCGAACTCCTCCTCCGACACGAGGCGGCCCTGGGTGTTGATCGAGAGCTGGAAGTCGGCCCCGTTCGGCGCCGGCGGCGCGCCGAGCTGGCCCGCGGCGACCTGGACGTTCTGCTCGCGGATGGCGCGCACCACGTCGCCCGCCGTCAGCCCGCGCGAGGCGACCTTCTCGGGGTCGAGCCAGACGCGCATCGAGTAGTTGCCCCCGCCGAACACCTGCACCGTGCCCACGCCCTCGATCCGCGACAGCTCGTCCTTCACGCGCAGGGTGGCGAAGTTCGAGAGGTAGAGGGCATCGTAGCGGCCCTCGGGCGCGATGAGGTGCACCACCATGGTCAGGTCGGGCGACGATTTCTCGGTCGTCACGCCGAGCCGTTGCACCTCGGCGGGCAGCCGCGGGATCGCCTGCGACACGCGGTTCTGCACCTGCACCTGCGCCTTGTCGGCGTCGGTGCCGAGCGCGAACGTCACCGTCAGCTGCAGGGCGCCGTCGCTCGTCGCCTGCGACGACTGGTACAACATGCCCTCGACGCCGTTGACCGCCTGCTCCAGGGGTGACGCCACGCTCTCGGCGATCACCTCCGGGCTCGCCCCGGGATAGATGGCGCGCACCACCACGGTCGGCGGCACCACGTCCGGGTACTCGCTGATCGGCAGCCGCGGCAGGGCGAGCAACCCTGCCAGGACGATCAATGCCGAGAGCATGGCGGCAAAAATGGGCCGCTCCGTGAAAAACTTGGAGATGTTCATCGCCTCACCCGATGCCTTCCAGACTTTGAAATCAGATCCGAGCGCGCCATCCGGCGCGCCCGTCGCCGTCAGCGCGCGGTGCTCGCCTTCGGTGCCGGCTCCGACAGCGCGAGCTCGGTGGTTCGGCGTGTGTCTCCCAGGTTCTTCAGCGCCGCGTGCGCCGCATCCATCTCGACACGCTTCGGCGAGACCTTCATGCCGGGGCGCGCTCGAAACAGCCCGTTGACCACGATGGTTTCGCCGGGCTTCAAGCCGCGTTCCACGAGCCGCAGCCCGCCCACGGCGGCGCCCAGCTCGACCTCACGGTACTCGAGCGTGTCGCCCTCGCCGAGCGCCAGCACGAACTTCTTGCCGAGATCCGTGCCGACCGCACGATCTTCGATCAGCACGGCGTCCAGCGTCTCTGGCAGCACCAGCTCGAGCCGCGCGAACAGCCCCGGGCTGAGCTCGCCGCGCTCGTTGTCGAACAGCGCGCGCAGCGTGATGAGCCCCGTCTGCGGGTCGACCTCGTTGTCGATGAAGTCGAGCCGCCCCTCGTGCGGGTAGCCCTTCTCGTTCGCGAGCGCCAGGAACACCCGCGTCGGCTCGACGCCCTCGCCTGCTTGACGTGCCGCGCTTCCGCCGGCTCGACGCGCTGCTTTCTCGCGCGGCGCGCCATCTCGCGCCGCGCGCGCCGCTCGCTCGGCCTCGCGCAGCCGCAGGTAGGTGCGCTCGTCGGCATCGAAGTAGGCGAGCAGCGGGCCCTCCGACACCAGCGTCGTGAGCAGGCTCTGGCTGTTGACCAGGTTGCCCGGGCGGATCAGCGCGCGCGAGATGCGCCCGTCGATCGGCGCGCGCACCTCGCTGAACTCCTGCTCGAGCCGCGCCTGGTGCAGCGACGCCGTCGAGGACTTCAAGGCGCCGCGCGCGCTCACCTCGTCCGCCTCGAGCCGATCGGCGGCCTCGGCGGCGATCACCTGGCTCTCGAGCAGGCGCCTGCCCCGCTCGTGGTTCAGGCGCGCCAGCGCGTGCTCCGACCTGGCGCGATCGACCTCGCCGCTCCAGCGCTCGACCTCGGCCTGAAACGGCCGCGGATCGATCTTGAACAGCAGCTGGCCGCGCTTCACCCGCGCGCCGTCTTCGAAATGCACCGAGTCGACGAAGCCGGCGACGCGCGGCCGCACTTCGACGCGATGCCGCTCTTCGAGCCGCCCCGTGAACTCTTCCCAGCCGTGCAGCGGCTGCGTGATCACGGTGGCCACGCTCACCTCGGGAGGCGGCGGGGCCGGCGGCGGCGCGTCGGCCTCGGCGCTGCGGCACCCCGCGAGCAGCAGGGCCGCCAGCGCGGACAACAACGTCATGCTTTGAGGTAGATGGACGAACATGGGCGACTCCCTCCGGGCCGCCAGGGCCCGAGCGATGTTACTTACCGGTCAGTAACATCTGAGAACGGTCCGCTCAGGCGTCAAGGGCGCCACAGCCAGATTTGAGATCCGCTGGGTGGCCTCGCTCCACGCACCGGCGCCGCACGTTCGGCTTCGAAGCACCTGCACGCAGGCGCCAGCCCGCAGCACGTCCGACGCGCACACGCCGGACAACCCGCCGGGGGCGCTTGACTGAGTGCCCTGGCGACGTAACATCTAGGAAGAGAGTTACCGGTCAGTCACATGTTCCGACGGCCCTCGGCCGTCAACGAAAAAGTCACATGAGCCCGAAGAAGCCACTCGCGAGGGCCAGCAACATGGCTGCCGACGGCGGCGCTACCAGCGCGGCCACGGGGAAGAACGTCGCAAAAGGGGCTACGTCGTCGCTCGGCCGAGGGTCGCGGGTTGCAGGGTCGCGGGGCGCAGGGTCGCGAGTTGCAGGGTCGCCGGCGGCGGGTGCCGATACGGTGCACGTGACGGGGTCGACGAAGGGCGGCGCGATGACGAAGGGCGGCGCGATGACGAAGGGCGGCGCGCGAGCGAGGGCAGCGACGAAAAACGGTGCAGCGAACAGGGCGCTGGCCAGTGGCGTCAGCGAGGCCGCCGCCGTGATGAATACGGCGGGCAAGGAGGTCGCGCCGGAGAGGCCGCGCGTGCGCGATCGCATCCTCGAGACGGCGAGTGAGCTGTTCTACGCGCGCGGCATCCGCTGCGTCGGCGTCGACTCCATCGCGACCGAGGCTGGCACCAACAAGATGAGCCTGTATCGCAACTTCCCCTCGAAGGAAGAGCTCGTCGCCGAATACCTGCGCGAACAGGAGCGCGAATACTGGTCGGTGTGGGACGCGACGATAGAGCCCTTCGAGGGCGATCCGCGCCGCCAGCTCGAGGCGCTGTTCGACGGCTTCCTCGAGCGCGCCAGATGCAAGGACGACTACCTCGAGGAATGCAAGGTGCGGCGCGGTTGCGCGCTCGGAAACGCCGCGGTGGAGATACCGGAAGACGACGAGAACCTGCACGCCATCGTGCTCGCCTACAAGAGCGAGCTGCGCAGGCGGCTGCGCACGCTCTCCCGAGAGGCGGGCGCCAGCGAGGCTGACGCGCTCGGCGATGCCCTCATGCTGCTGCTCGAGGGCGGTTGCTACACGCTCTCCACGTTCTCGGGCACCAGCGGCCCGATCGCCTCGATGGCCAAGGCCGCGCGTGCTCTGATCAGCATCCACTTGCGCTAGGAACCGAGGCGCCGCGCCCACAAACTCGTTTCGCCGGCTCGAGCGTCGTCGAAAACGCGTGGGCGGCTCGTCCGTTCGATGCTAGGACGCCTCCAAGATGTCAGACGACCTCTGGTCCCGGGCGCTGGCCCTCCCCCCTGCACAGCGCGCCGAGCTCGCTCATGCGCTGATGGATAGCCTGTACGAGGAGGTCGACTGGGATACAGGCCCTGGCTGGCACATCGTTCCCGATCCCGAGATCTCCGGGGTGCCTCCTGCCGTGGCTGACATCGTGGACCTCGAGCAGCGCCGATCGAGCCCCAAGCGAGCCTGATATCGAGCGCTGGTCACGGCGCCCGAGCCGCGGGCGCTGATTCTCGAGCGCGCGGGCGCCCAACCCCGCGTTTTTCAGCGCCGAGCAAACACCTCGTCGTACTGGGCGCTGCCGAGCGGCCCGCGTTCGGGGACGTAGCCGAGCGCCGCCAGGTAGGCGTAGAGTTCGGCCGCGCTGGCCCCGTAGCGACGCAGGAACGAGTCGCTGATCTCGATCACGAGCCGCTCGATGCGCCTCGCCTCGAGCAGCCCCTGAAAGCCGCGCAGCACGGCGAGCTCGCTGCCCTCCACGTCGATCTTGAGCAGCGCGATGTGCTCACCCGCCGCGAGCGCCACGGCGACGTCACCCCGCTCGGCCCAGACTCGACGCGGCGCTGCGTCGCCGTCGGCGCCGAGGCGATGCAACCCCGTGTGGCGTGCTGGCGCAGGCAAGAAACCGACAAACCCGGCGCGGTCCGCGAGCGCGAAGTTGCTGGCAACCACGTTGTCGACGCCGTTGGCGCGCAGTGCCCAGGCCAGCCGCGCGAACTCGTCGGCAGACGGCTCGAACGACAACACTCGACCGCCGGGCGACACGCGCCGCGCCGCGAGCACGCTGTAGAGGCCCGCGTTCGCGCCGACATCTACCGCGATGTCTCCCGCGCCCAGGCGCTCGACCTCGCCGAGCAACGCGGCGTGGTCGAGCGTGCCCTGCACGACGAAGCTCCGGTCCATCGCGCTGTCGAGCCGCACCAAGAGCTCCACGCCGCCCGCCGCCTTCGACGGCACGGGCCCGAGCGAGCGCCCGAGCGCCTCGATCAGCCGCGCCTGACCGCGGTGCGCAGGCACGTGCTCCAGGTACGAGATCGCCAGGCGCCCCACGCGGGCGGCGATCGGGCGGCTCGACTCGCGCTTCATTCACAGCCCATAGCACCCACCGAAACACCGAGCCGGCGTGCCGTAGCGGGCTCGGGCGTACTTTTTTCGGAGAGGCGGCGCGTCATGTCACACGCGACAACGCTGCCTCGTCCGACGGGCATGACCTACATCGAACCCCTGCCCGCCCGCACGGCGGGCCTATTCGTCAAGCTCGTGTACTGGTTCGCGCGACGGCGACTGGGACGGGTGCCAGCGCCGGTGGGCATCATGGCGCACAACCGCGCCGTGCTATCGGCGGTGGCGGGCTTCGAGCTCGCGTTCGAGCGTGCCGGGGCGCTCGACGTGCGTCTGAAAGAGCTCGTCACGCTGAAGACGGCGATGCTCGTCGGCTGTCGCTTCTGCATCGATATCGGCACGTCGCTCGCTCGGAACCACGGCGTGAGCGCCGCAGTCCTGATGGATCTGCCGCTTTACGAGACGAGCCCGCTCTACACACCCCTCGAGCGGCGCGTGCTCGAATTCGCGGTGGCCATGACGAGCACGCCGATGGTGATGCCCAAGGCGCTCGTCGATACGCTGCGCGAAGAGCTGGGCGTGCCGGCGCTGGTGGAGCTCACGGCCGCCATCAGCTGGGAGAATCAACGCGCGCGCTTCAACCATGCCTTCGGCGCCCAGGAAGAGGGCTTCTCTGATCAGACCGTGTGCCTCCTGCCAGCGGCGACCAGCACGGTCGACAGCGTTAGCCCGGTCGACAGCGTTAGCCCGGTCGACAGCGTTAGCCCGGTCACAGCCAGCTAGCGCCGTCGGCGCTCGCGCCCGATTCATCGCTGCCGAGCGAGGGCGCCGTGATACCCTGCCCGACGGTGTCAGCGGGGGAGACGGATCCGTGGCTCGAGCGCTGGCTGCCGCTGGTCGTCGAGCGCGCGGCGGGCCAGCCCGTGCTCGAGCTCGGCTGCGGCGGCGGGCGCGACTCGATGGTGCTCTCGGCAGCAGGGCTGCGGGTCACCGGCATCGATAGCTCGGAGGAGCTGCTCACGGAAGCGCGCGCTCGGGTGCCGAGCGGCACCTTCTATGGCGGAGATATCCGTGATGGCTTCCCGGACTTCACCGGCTTCGGCGCCATCCTGGCCAGCCTGGTCTTGCACTACTTCACCTGGGAAGAGACCGCGGGGCTCGTCGCGCGCCTGCTGGTCAGCATGCGCCCCGGTGGCGTGCTGCTCGTGCGCGTCAACTCCACGGGCGATCACGAATACGGCGCGAGCGGCCACCCGGAGATCGCCGCCAACTACTACCTGGTCGACGGCAAACCGAAGCGGTTCTTCGATCGCGACGCGATGCTTCGCCTGTTCGACGGAGCCTGGCATTGGCTCCATCTGGAAGAGCAGGTGATCCATCGCTATCAGCGCCCGAAGGTCATCTGGGAGGCCGTGCTCGAGCGCCCGCTCGCCGCTGACGCTGACAGCGCAAGCCGCTCGAAGCCCCGGCTACCGCCCTCTCACCTCTAGCGGTGGCTGGATCGGGTTGATCTCCTCTCTCGTGGGCCTCCGGCACGGCGATTGCACTCGAGTTGCTCACTCCGAGATGTACATGGCCCGACTCCACCCTGCCCCGCTGCGGCAACCCCGCGAGGCCCAAGCGCGCTCGCCGAGCGCATCAGCAGCGTCCGGCTCGCGGCTCGAGCTCGAAGGGGTACGCGTCGCGATCGTCGAGGACGACCCCGACAGTCGTGAGCTGCTGGCCGCCATCTTCGAGGCAGCCGGCGCCGATGTGTCGAGCGCCCCGTCTGCTGCAGAGGGCTTCGAGTTGGTCGCTGCCACGTCGCCGCAGCTGCTGGTGAGCGATATCGCCATGCCCGATGAAGACGGCTACAGCTTGATGCGCCGCGTGCGCGCGGCGGAACTGGCGGGCACCGCTCTCCCGTCGATCGCATTGACAGCATTCGGCGATGAACAGGCGCGCCGCCGGGCGCTCGGTGCCGGCTTCTCGCTGCACATGTGCAAACCCGTCGACGCCGCCGCGATCATCGCCGCGGCAAAACGCCTCACTTGCCCTCTAGCGAGTTGAATCGCCTGGCCGCGGCGCAATTCTCGCGCCGGGAGCGGTCGCCGGGATATCGTAACATTGCCACACCTGAATTTCTTCGCCTCGGCAGCGGTTTGCGTCATTGGCCCTTGCTGCAACACCGGGCACAATGGCATCGCGTCCAATCCTCGATGTCTCGCGACTACGATTCCACCTCGCCACCGTCCCAGCGCGCGCCGATGGGTAACCTTCACGGTCGCGCGCGAGAAGGCGTGTGGTTGGTGGATGACAGCCCGACGCAGCTCTCGGTGTGCCAGGCCGCGCTCGAGCCGCAATTTCGGGTCTCGACCTTCACCAGCGGCGGAGCGGCGCTCGAACGTCTCGACACCGGGCCCGTTCCGGAGGTCATCATCCTCGACTGGCACATGCCCGACATGTCGGGGGTCGAGGTTTGCCGGTTTATCCGCGGCCAGTTCGATCTCGCCGAGCTGCCGGTGTTGATCCTGACCGCCTCGGGAACCAGCGACACGCTGCTCGAGGCGCTCGCCGCCGGCGCCAATGACTTCGTGCAAAAGCCCGTGTCAGACCTCGAGGTGCGTGCGCGCGTCGCGGGCCTGGTGCGCCTGTCCGCCGCTCACGCCGAGCTGCAAGCGACTCAGCGCACGCTGCACGTGGAGGCGGAGTTCCGCGAGCGCTTCATGGGCATGCTCGCGCATGACCTGCGCCAGCCGCTCAACACGATCCACCTCGCCAGCCAGACGCTCGCGCTCGCGGAAGGCACTGCCGGCAAGGCCAATTCAGCGCTCGGCATGCAGCAGCGCGCCGTCGCGCGCATGAAGAGGATGATCGACGAGCTGCTCGACTTCACGCGCAGCCGGCCCGAGACAGGTATGCCCATCCAGCGCCAGTCCACCGATCTCGCCTCGATCGCTCGCCACACGCTGGACGAGATGCGGCCCGGGTGGAGCAGTCACCAGCTCACGCTGCACGCGGCTCAGCCTTGCGTCGGCTCCTGGGATCCCGACCGCCTGGCTCAGGTCTGCAGCAACCTGATCGCCAACGCCCTCGAACACAGCGCGCCGCGCTCGCCCGTCGACGTCAGCGTCAGCGCCAGTGCCGGGGTCGCCGAGCTCATGGTCTCGAACCTCGGCGACGTGATCCCCGAGACCATCCTGTCCACGCTGTTCGAGGCGTTTCGGCGCGGCAAGAGCGTCACGCCGTCGAGCGGGGTCGGGCTCGGGCTGTACATCGTCGATCAGATCGTGCGCGCCCACGGCGGCAGCATCGTCGCCGACAGCTCCGAATCAGGGACGAAGTTCACCGTCCGCCTGCCTCAGAACGCGTGACGCCGGTGCGCGGCGACAGGGACCAATAGCAGCGCGCCAGCCTGAAGCGCGGCCTCAGCGCGCGTCGGACAGGTCCGGCGCGCTCGGCAACCGAGCCCAGAAGCGGCTGCCCGTGCCGACCGTGCTGTGCACGCCGACGCTTCCCCCATGCGCCTCGACGATCTCGCGAACGATCATCAGCCCGAGACCGCTGCCCGCGATCTCCGAGCCCTTCTCGGTGGCTCGCGTGTAGCGCTCGAAGAGGGTGGGCAACGCCGCCGCAGGCACGCCCGGGCCGGTGTCCTCCACCGCGACTTCGACCCAGCCGGTGTGCAACACGATGCTCGTGGTGATCGTTCCGTGCGGCGGCGTGAACTTGATCGCGTTCCCCAGGAGATTGGTGAAGACCTGCGTCAAGCGCTTGCCATCGCCCATCACCAGAGCGGACGAGCCCGGCTCGGGCGCTTCGCGCTTCCAGCTCAGCGCGCCTGCCTCGAGGAGCGGGCGCAGCCCCTCCATCACCTTGTCCACCAGGACGCCCACGTCCACGGGCTGGCGATCTATCTGGACCAGGCTGCTCTCGATGCGCGCGATCTCGAGAAAGTCGTTGATCATCACGACCAGCGACTGGATGCTGCCCTTGATCTTCTCGACGTCTGTTTTCAAGGCCGCGGGCAGCGCGCCATGCTTGCCATGGAGGATCAGGTCGGTTCGCAGCGACATGGCGTTCAACGGCGAGCGCAGATCGTGCGCGATGATGGAATAGAAGTCGAGGCGGCGCGCGTCGGCCTGGCGCCGCTCGGTGACGTCGCGCAGCGAGACGGTGGTGGCCGACGTGGCCGGGGGCGGCAAGCGCACCGTGGGCGAGTAGAGGCGGCTCCCCACCTGCACGTCGGGCAGGGCTTGATATGACTCCAGCGACGGCTGCCGGAGCAGCGCTGGCAGGGCGGGGATCAGCTGGGCGACAGGCTTTCCGAGCAGCGCTGCTCGACTCGCGCCGAGCACCTTGCACGCCTCCTGGTTGGAGAAGAGCAGATTGCCCTCATCGTCGATGGCCAGAATTGCGTCGGGCGCGCTCTCGAGCAGGCTGCGGTTCACGTCTTCCGCCTCGATGGCACGCTCGAGCAGCTCGCGAGCGCGCACCTGCGACATGACGCGCGCCCGCAGCTCTTCGTCTTCGTAGGGTTTAGCCAGGTAGTCGTTCGCGCCGGCAGAGAGCCCCTCGACGATCTGCTCCACCGCGCGATGAGCGGTGAGCAAGATGATACCGAGCGGCGAGTTGGCGTAGGGCCCCGAGCGGAGGAAGCGACACACCTCGACCCCCGAAATGCCCGGCATGACCCAATCCAGCACCATCACGTCCGGCGGAGCCTCGGAGCTGAGGCACTCGAGCGCGGCCGAGCCGTCGTGAAAGACGCGCACGTCGAAGGCCTCGAGCACCCGCCCTGCTCGCGCGGCGTCGAGCGGATTGTCGTCGACGATCCAAACTCTTCGAGTGCGGTTCCCGGACATTTGCCGACTTCGCGGATACGATCGATTTCGCCACGCGGCAACTGGCCTAGTATTCCCTGGACACCAGGGTAGCCGCGGCCTAATCATGGCCTCGATATCCGGGCCGGCCAGGGCCGAGAACCAAGGGCGACGATTTCGGCGCGAGCAGCGCCAACGAAGGACCCGTGGAAATTCTAGTCGTCGATGACAGCAAGGTCATGCGCGAAATGATCGTGGCGTGTTTGCGTGGCGAGCCGGGGCTCCAGTTCACGCACGCCGCGAGCGGCTTGGAAGCGATTGAGCGCCTCTCGCTCACCCGCTTCGACCTCGTCTTCCTCGACCTCAACATGCCCGACATTGGCGGCTTCGAAGTGCTCGAGTTCGTTCGCGCCCAGGACGTGATGCGCGCCATCCCGATCATCGTGGTAACGACGCGAGGCGACGAAGGCTCGCGCGACCGGGCGCTCGCGTCCGGTGCGACGCGTTTCATGACGAAGCCGTTCGAGCCCGCCGAGATCCTGTCCCAGCTGCGCTCGCTGCTCGGCCCGCGCCCGAGCGCCTGATCATGAGTGACGTGCTCGATCGCAAGGAGTTCATCGCCGGCTATCTGGTCGAGGTCGAGGAACACCTGCGGTCGTCCAACTCCCACCTGCTCGCTATCGAAGCGGGATTGGCCAAGGGCGAGCCCCACCAGCGACGGGTGCGAGAGCTGTTTCGCTCTCTGCACACGGTCAAAGGCCTCTCCGCCATGGTCGGTGCCGACCCGGTCGTCGACGTGGCGCACGAAATGGAGGCGGTGCTGCGCGCCGCCGATCAGAGCACTGGACAGCTGTCCACGCCCGCGGTCGAAGCGCTGCTGAAAGGCGTGCGCGCCATCGAGTCGCGCGTCGCGGCGTTCGGATCCGGCAAGCCGGTGCCGCCAGCCCCCCACGAGCTGCTCGACGCGCTCTCGGCGTTGCAGCCGGGCGTGCGTCCGGCGCGGCCTCCCGCGGCGGCGACGATCGGCCTCGAGCCGGCCCTGCTCGCAAAGCTGTCCCCCTCCGAAAGAGCTCAGCTGACGCAGGGAGCGGGCGACACCCGC
>Ga0247763_1000778_pt1 | contig 19168 bp, 15 predicted proteins | sample UWRJL141409B4_FD_179926 | JGI IMG/M metagenome (GOLD analysis project Ga0247763, IMG submission 179926) | Plant litter microbial communities from Arlington Agricultural Research Station in Wisconsin, United States - UWRJ-L141-409B-4 | ecosystem: Environmental > Terrestrial > Plant litter >...
GACCCTGCCGACGGAGATGCGCTCCGGAAAGGCCCCGTCGAGGTCGCCGCGCTTGCCGATCTCGATCAGGTGATATTGGCCGGTCGATAGCGCCTCTACCGGGTCGACCGTGGCGGTAGGCTGAATCGAACCGGGGCCATTGCCCCGCGCCCCGGCGTTCGTCTTGAACGCCATGGCAGAGAGCGGCCGCGCCGGCTTCGCTTCCCCGCGCAGCAGCTCCAGGCCCTCGAGAAGCTCGGGGGCGTCGCCCGCCGTGCAGACGGCGAGATAGTGAATGTCGCCGTGGTTCGCGACGAACGCGGGCTGAGACGAGTTCACGACCTCGTGCAGCAGGCGCTGCGGCATGACGTGGCGCTGGGCGGTTGATCGAGACATCGGGGAATCTTTCGTTTCAGTATGGAAGGCGGACCGTCGAGCCGCCAACCTCGACCACGTCGCTGGAAACGGCCTCCGCGCCCTGCGCAGCGGCCCGGTGCGCGACAAGCGCCGACGCGACGACACCCGACCCCGAGCGCGCACCTGGCCGATGAGCTCGAGCGCCCACCGAAGACGTGCGACCCCAGTGTCGAGCGCGGCGCCGGGGTGCGCTCCTCGCGATCGCTCCCTCGGCGGTAGCGTGCCCGTTATCATGCGCGCCATGACGAAAGACCTGCACTCATGAGCGGCGCTCGGAACCTCGGACCGTTGGAAGGCGTCGTCGCGAGGTGGTTCACGCGCAGCGCCAGCGTGAGCGAAGTGCGTACGGTCGCCCCCGGCTTTCGCCTGGTCACCCTGGCTGGCGAAGCCCTGCGAGGTGCGGCCTGGCTGCCCGGGCAGAAGGTGCAGCTCCTGCTGGGAGGCTGGGTGCAGCGCACATACACGCCGCTCACCTGGGACGCCGAGAGCGGGACCACGCAGCTCCTCGCATACGCCCATGGCGCGTCGCCGGCGGGGGAATGGACACGCGGGCTCGTAGCGGGCCACCCCTGCTCCGTCTTTGGTCCGCGCGGCTCGCTCGACCTGAGCGCCCTGCCGCGGCCGGGTCTCCTCTTTGGAGACGAGACCTCGTTCGGGCTCGCGCACGCGCTGCGCTTCACGCCCTCGAGCATGGCCCGGGTCGAGATCGTGCTCGAGGTGACCTCGCGCGATGCGGCCCAGGCGGCGCTCGAGGCGGTGGGAATCAGCGGTGCACATCTGGTCGAACGGCGCCCGGACGACGCGCATTTCGGCGAGGTCGAGGCGCTGATCACGAGCCTTCGGGACGAGCGCGCCATCGAGGGCTGGGTGCTCTCGGGCAAGGCGACCTCCATCCAGGCCCTGACGAAGCTGTCGCGTCGCCTGGGCGTCGCGCGAGGACGCATTCAGAGCAAGGCGTACTGGGCCCCCGGCAAGGTCGGGCTCGATTGACGAGCCAGCTGCCGCGGGAAAGCGGGCTGACGGGGTCGCTCGCGGGGTAGATCGGGTCTCGCTGCCGCACTGTCGCCGAGAAGCACCGGCGCGCTGCCACGGCGCCGGCGGGCCCAGGCCAGGCCCCCTCCCCCCCCGGATAAAGAACATGTGGAAACGGTTCCGTCTATGGCGAATTTGTCGATGCCGCGGCGGCCTTCCGCGTGAGCTGCGAGACACGGGTTACGACTGAGCCGCCGCAACGGTTGGCGGGACTGGGGGGCGGTGCCGTTTCGAGGCGGTGCCTTGCTCCCACGCTTCGTGTACGTTCGAGCGCTTTTGACTCCACTCGACTTCACTCCAGACAGGATTCGGGAGATCACGCGCGCTGCGTACGCGTTCAGCGACGACCTCGGGCGCTGGGCCTCCGGCGTGCACGACGCGCTCGGACCGAGCCTGGACTTCGGACAAGGCACGCTGGTGAGCGTGGTCGAGTTCCCCGAGAAGGGCGTGCGCATCCGTCACCTCGCCTCGCGCGCGGGCGCGAGCCGCGTGCACCACGCCATCGTGCGCCTCAGCGCGTTCCTCGCTCCCGACAAGCTGCGGGCATCGTTCTTCAATGGTCGCGTGATCGGCTCCAGCAGCGGACATTACAGCGACGCGGAGTTCGAACGGCTGCAGGCACGGGCCCGCAGCACGTTCAGCCGCGACGCTGCAGGGTGGTGCGTGAACGACACGGTCGACCACGGCTTCATGCTGGTGGCGCCGGCGCGCGAGCTGCTGCGCTTCCCCGAGCAACCGGCGCCCGCAGTCCGCCGCCTGGGCTCGCACATCGCGACCGGCCTGCGGCTGCAGCGCGTCCTCGGCAGCGCGGAGCTCGACGATCCCGCGGTCGAGGCTATCCTCGATCAGGACGGGCGGCCCCAGCACGGGGTCGGCATGGCGCGCATGCGAGGCACGCTGGAGCGATTGCGACAGTGCGTGGTCGCGCGCGCCAAGGGCGGCGCCGAGCTGAGCGTCGACCCTGCGTGGAGCGCGGTGCTCGGTGGGCGCTGGTCGCTCGTCGATCGCTTCGACTCGGACGGCCGCCGCTTCGTGATCGCCTATCGCAACCCGCCCGGCGTGCTCGACCCCCGCCGCCTCACGCCGCGCGAGGAGGGCGTGACGGCTCTGGCCGCCATCGGCCGCTCCAACAAGGAGATCGCGGGCGAGCTCGGCGTGACGCAGTCGACCGTGGCGACGCTGCTGGCGGCTGCGCTCACCAAGCTCGGGCTCGAGTCGCGCACGATGCTCCCGCTGTTCTGGCGAGACCTGCACGGCCGCGCCTGGGCCGTGTGCAACGCAGAGGCCCCGCTGATCGCGCTCTCGCACACCGATGACCTGGGCGGCTTCTCGGCGCTGACTCCCGCAGAGCGGGCCGTCGCGATCGCGATGTTGCGCGGCCTTTCCGATCGCGACATCGCGCTGGCGCGCAGCAGCTCACGCCACACGGTGTCGAAGCAGGTCAGCGCGATCTACAAGAAGCTCGGAGTGAGCTCGCGCGTCGAGCTCGCGTACAAGCTGTCCCACGCTCGCTCGGCGCCGCCCGGCGCGGTGAGCTCGGACCCTCCCGAGACGGCGAGCGAGGCCTGACTCCGGTTCGCTCGTCATGAGCTCGTCCCCTCAGGTTTTTCTGGGCCGGCGCGCGCTGTCTCTGGCGAGCTCCGCGGCGAGCGCCCGAACACCGCGGAGCGAAGCGTCGAGCGACGCTCGCCCGAGCCGTTTCGCGAGCCGATTCGCCCACGCGATCTGTCGCGCCTGGACGGCAGCGAACCGCTGACGACCGAGAGCCGTCGCCTCGATCAGCTTGGCGCGCTTGTGGCGCGGGTTGGCGCGAAACTGGATGAGGCCGTCGCCCTCGAGCGCGTCGGCGGTCTGTTGCACGGCTTGACGAGTGAGCCCGATCGCGCGGGCGACCTGCGCGGCGGACGCGGGCGCGCACTCGACCGCGCTCAAAACCAGCCAGCGGGCGGCGGTCAAGCTCGACGGCTCGGCGAGCTTCCGTGCGGCCTCTTCCAGCTGGCCCTGCACGCGCGGGAGCACGGTGACGAGCTCGGTGAGCAGGGCACCATCGATGCTGTGCGAAGCCATGGGACAAAGGTTTCGTCAGGAACTCGCGATTGCCAAGGGCGCCCACACCCGCCAGCCCGCGGAGGCAGCAAAACCCAGGAGCGCGAGCCGAGCGCTCGCAGGCGGTGTGTCCGAATGCGTCGCTGCGTGGCGCACCTGCCACGCCGGGGCGGTACTTCGGGCGCGTACGCCTCGACCACGCGCGTTGCAAAGCGCCGCGGCATCCCTCTTGCTTTGGCTTGCTTTGGTCGCTGCAGTCTCCCGTTCTCCACGAGCCCGCTTTTTCGGCCTCGAACGGGGCTTCACCCCAGACCGCGAGGTCCAGCTCATGATCCCGATCGGTGATGAAAACCCCACCCTGCGCACGCCGGTCGTCACGTATTTGCTGCTCGCGGCGTTGCTCGCCGTTTGGATCCTGGTGCAGGGCGCGGGGCTCGACACCCGCGCGCTCGCGTCCAGCATCTGCAACATGGGCCTCGTGCCGGGTGAGCTCACGGGCGAAGCCGCCGTCGGCACGGGCGTCCCGCTCGGGCGCGGCCTGTCGTGCGTGGTCGATCGCGAGCCCATCAACTGGCTGACGCCGCTCACGTCGATGTTCCTGCACGGCAGCTGGGGGCATCTCCTCGGAAACGGGCTCTTCCTGTGGGTCTTCGGCAACAACGTGGAGGACAGCATGGGCCGCGTGCGGTTCCTGCTGTTCTACGTGGCGTGCGGGCTGCTCGCGGCAGCAGCACAGATCGCCGTGGGCCCCGGCTCGGCGGTGCCGATGGTCGGCGCCTCGGGCGCCATCTCCGGAGTCCTCGGCGGCTACCTGCTGCTCTATCCGCGGGTGCGGGTGCGCGTGCTCTTCATTCTGTTCATCTTCATCCGCGTCTTCCGCATTCCGGCCTACCTCGTGCTCCTCTGGTGGATCGGCTACCAGCTGGTGCTCGGCCTGCCCGAGCTGATGGCGGTGGACCCGGATGTCTCCTCGGGAGTGGCCTTCTGGGCGCACATCGGCGGCTTCGTCGCGGGCCTCCTGCTGGTGAAGCTGTTCGCCCGCGAAGATCTGATACGCCGGCATCGTTCGCAGGGGGCGTTTCGGTTCCTGGCCACCTGAGCCTCCTCGACTGGGCGAAGCGCGACTGGCGCGGCGTCGACGCCGCCTTCGACGGGGCCTTCAAAACATCGCTTCGAGCCCCAAGCTGGGGATCGTGATCGGCCCCACGGTATCCTCGCGACACACGTAGGCGCTGCAGCTCTTGCCGAGCGCCTCCTGGCGCAGCGTGGTGTTCAACACCTCGAGAACCAGCGCCCAGAAGGCGCCCCGATCGTTCAGGCGCCAGCGCTTCTCGAGCCGCACGTCGATGCGGTGGAAGGGGGTCGTGCGCGGCGGATCGCGCGCGGCGGCGAGGTAGGCGACGTCGGCGGGCACGCCCGTGTAGAAGGAGCCACGGAAACCGCCGCGGATACCGCCTCCAAAGCGGTAGGAGAGCGCGCCGCTCAGCACGTGGCGGCGATCGAAGAGCGCGGGCCCCTCGGCTCGGCCGACCGAGCGCGCCGACCTGCCCAAGGTATACGCCAGATAGCCGCCCAGATCGCGGCCCAGCTCGCGCTCGAGGAGCAGCTCGACGCCGCGGCTCGAGCCGAGCGAGCGCGTCGTCTCCTCGATCTCGTCCTGGCTGTTGTCGAGGCGCGAGATGCCGATGCCGTCGGTGAGGTCGAGCAGCAACGCCTGGTACAAGGTGGCGCTCAGCCGCAGCTCCGCCGGCAGCGTCCAGCGCAGCGAAACGCTGCTCTGCAGCGCGTGCTGGAGGCCCTCGCCCAGCACCGGGTTCGCGCCGGGTTGCGGCACGTTGCTGCTCGGGGGCTGATGCGAGAGGCCGAGCGCGTGCACCAGCGTCACGCGCTCGCCGAGGTCGAACTCCGCGAACACGCTCGGCGACACACCTGCCGCCACGTCTCCGCGCGACTCGAACACGTCCAGGCGCGATCCGAGCTGCAGGCGAATCGACGCAGCCGCCTCGAAGCTCGCCCCGAAGTAGCCGCCCACCACGGAGTCGTCGCGCGCCGGGTAGCGCTCGAGGAAGTCCTCGCGCTCGTCCGAGTCGGCGTCGAGCCGGGCCAGATCGAGGCGGTAGCGATCGAGGCCGCCGTCCACCCCCGCCTCCAGCCGCGTGCCCTGCGCGAACTCGCGCACCCAGTCGGCTCGCAGCCGGCCGGTGGCGTTCTCGAGCTCGACGTCGCCGTCCGATTGATCGGAGCGGTCCCAGCCGCCAAACGCCATCACGCGCAGCGAACCCGCCTCCAGCTGGCGCTGGTAGCGCAGCTGTAGCCGGTGAAATTCGGCGCCAAACACCACCTCGCGCTCGCCGTCCTGTTCCTCGCGATCGAGCTTGTCGCGCGAGCCGAAGGCCATCAGCACGAGCTCGTCGCGCTCCGAGAGGCGGTGGCTCAGGCGCGCCTGATAGTCCCAGTAGGCGACGGAGATCTCGGGCGCGAACAGCTGCGCGATCGGGTTCGCGTACGCAACGCGCCCCGCCACCGTGAGACTGGTGGCCCCGTCGCCCGTGACGAGCGGCACCTCGATCAGCCCCGAGCTGTCAAACGCCCGCACGCTGAGCTCGCCGTGCAGGCCGTAGCTCGCGCGGCGCACGTGGCCCGCCGCGATGCCGCCGGTGAAGCGCCCGTAGCGCGCGGGGTACGGCCCCGGATAAAAGTCGAGGCTCTCGACCATCGCGGGGTGCAACACCGAGGGGCCGGCGAGCACGTGGAACAGGGCCGGCAACCGGATGTCGTCGATGAAGTAGCCGAGGTTGCCGGGCGGCGCGCCGCGCACGTAGAAATAGGGGGCTCCGGACAGCGTCGGCGTCACGCCCGGCGAGGCCTCGATCGCCGCGAACGGGTTGCCGAACGCTCCCGGTAGCTCGCGTGCGAAGGCCCGCGAGATGACCCGAGCGCCCGCGGGGCGCGCCCCGGTCACGGTGACCTGCAGAGGCTGGGGTGGCGGTGGCGGCGCGGCGCTCTCCAGCGGATGGGGAGCCGCGCCAGAGGTGTGCCGGCTGGCGCCAGAGCTCGCCGGCGGCGCCGCCTCGTCGCCAGCGCTGATCACTCGCTGCTCGAAGCCCACACGAAATCGGATGCGCGCCGCCATCGGCACGCCATCGCGCCGCGCCGGCTCGAATGACCAGCCCGCCGCAGCGGCGAGGGCCGCTGCGTCGAACGGAGCGGCCCCGGAGAGGACGACCGCGCGCAATACGGCTCCGGCCGCGTCGATCGAGAGCTCGAGCTCGACCACGGCGTCTCCAGAAGCGCCCTGCGGATATTCGACGCGCGTGTCCGAGAGGGCGCGCGGAGGGACGACGCTCGGCCTCGGCGAGGCGTCGCTCGCCCCCGGCGAGCCCCTCGCGGGCGTGGCGTCGCCCGCCAGCGCGGCGAGCGGGACCACCGAGGCGACGAGCAAGGGAGCGGCGAGCAGCAACACGACGAGCGGTCGCTGGCGGATGCGCCCCGTGCGGATTGGACCGCTCACCCGAGGCACATTATCCTCAGGACGATGGCCGAGACAACGATCGCGCCGGAGCGGGGGCCTGCGGCGGGACGCGCAGGCGCGCGTCGGCGCGCGACGTCGCTGATCGCGGCGGGACTCGGCGTGTGGCTCCTTCGCTGCGACGCAGGCGACTATCCGATCGCGCCGACCGCCTGCGATGACTGGTGTCTTGTCACGCAGCGCGCGAACTGCGAAGAGGACTATCCGGAAGGCTGCGTTTCGCGCTGTGAAGATCGCTCGCTCGGGCGCCGCTTCCCGCGCTGCGAACCGGAGTGGCTCGAGCTCACCGAGTGTTACCGGCGCGTGCCCGACTCGGACTTTCTCTGCGTCGAAGAGGAGAGCCGCCCTGGGCCCATCTGCATCGACGAGCGCGTCGCTCTCACCGCGTGCGCCTTTCCGCTGCGTGGGGACTGCCTCGCGGTGTGCCTGCGCGAGGCGCGCGACTGCGGACGGCCTGAGCTCGCGTGCGACGCACGCTGCCGCCTTCAGCCTCCGGGTTGTGACGACGAGCAGCGCGCCCTGTACGCTTGCCAACTCGCGCAGCCCGTCGACTGCCAAGCGCCAGAGACCGACACCCGCGACGTCAGTGAAATTCCGTGCATCACTGAAATCGGTGCCCTGCTCGAATGTGCCGGCCTCGATCGAGCCAACGTTCCCTGAACGACGGCTGAAGCCACGCCAGCATCCATCTTGACCGCAGCGTGTCTCTTCGGAATGGCGGCGTGAGAGTTTGAAGCGCCACGGTAGCCATCCCATGGCTGCAACACTTCTGCATTGAACGGAAATGAACTTGGATTATTTCCTCATGACCGTGAAGACTCCACTCGTCGCCCTCGCCGTCGCAGCGCTCACCGCTTGCGCCTCCTCGCAACAGCCTGCCACCGCACCGGAGCCCGGTGTCGGTTCGGGCGATGTCGCTTCGGACGACGTCGCCCCGCCAGCGTCTCCCGACGCGGAGAGCGCGCCGGAGGCGGGACCTGCTGAAAAACCAGAGGCAGCGGCCGCTGAGAAACCGGAGGCAGCCGCCCCCGAGGCCAGCGCGACGGAGAGCGCGCCGGCCGCAGATCACGCGGACGGGAAAGAGGAGGCCGAGCAGCACCCGGCGGCCAACTACATCTTCCCCGAGGCCTCCGAGGGCCACTCGCAGTCGCCGATCAACATCGTCACGTCGCGCGCGGTGCCGGGCAAACACAAGATCAAGTTCCACTACCGCAGCTCGAAGGAGCACGTCGACAATCTGGGCCACACGGTGAAGGTGACGTACGACGCCGGCAGCTCGCTCGAATACGACGGGCAGAGCTACGACCTCGTGCAGTTTCACTTCCACACCCCCTCGGAGCACCTGCTCGACGGCATCACCTACCCGATGGAGATGCATCTGGTGCACGCGCAGCACGATCATCCAGAGCACCTGCTGGTGGTCGGCGTGCTGTTCAAGGAGGGGAAGCCGAGCAAACTGCTCGAGAAGCTGATCGTCAACGTGCCGGAGCACGCGGGCGAGCACGCCGACAAGGACGTGAAGCTCGATGCGAGCAGCGTGTTCAAGAAGGGCGAGGGCTACTTCCACTACGAAGGCTCGCTGACGACGCCGCCGTACAGCGAGACGGTCACCTGGCTCGTTTTGGACCAGCCGCACGACGCCGCGACTGAACAGATCGAGGCCATGAACCGTATCGAGGGCAACAACGCGCGACACATTCAGGTCCAGAACGCGCGCCTCATCGACCACTGGCGCTGACCGAGCCCGAGCGCCGCCCTCCCGCGAGAACCAGCGCATGACGAACGAGCAGAGACCAGCGAAAAAGCAGCCCAAGCTCGAGCGTCGCGCGCTGCTCGCCGGCAGCGCCAGCCTCGGCCTGGGTGCGCTCGGCTGCCAGAGCGGCCCGGCCCCGGGGGTCGCCACGGCCCCGGCGGCGGGGCAAGCGCCCCTCGCGCGGCCGCAGACCGAGCCGGTGGTACTCGAGCAGCTGAAGCTCGGGCCTCCGCCCTGGGTGACGTTTGACCCCTTCCTGTTCTGCGTCCACCACCGCGACGATTATCCGGCGGGCAACGCTCGACTCGGCCCCGTCGCGACGCTGCAGGGCCGCAACATCGGGCAGGACTTCGCGAACAAAGACGGCTGGAACATGTATCACGGCGACGTGGTGCCGGGATTTCCTCGCCATCCGCACCGGGGCTTCGAGACGGTCACCATCACCCGTCGCGGCTACGTCGATCACTCCGACTCGCTCGGCGCGACCGCCCGCTACGGCGAAGGCGACGTGCAGTGGATGACGGCAGGTAGCGGCATCGTCCACTCCGAGATGTTCCCTCTGCTCGACGGGCAGTCGAAGAACCCCGCCGAGCTATTTCAGATCTGGCTCAACTTGCCGGCTCGCAGCAAGTTCGCGCGGCCCTATTTCTCTATGTTCTGGAAGGACCAGGTGCCGCGCCTGGTGCGGACCGACGAACGAGGCCGCGCCACGAGCGTCACGCTGGTCGCTGGGGCGCTCGATGGCTCACGCGCCCCCTCGCCGCCGCCTGATTCCTGGGCGGCGCAGGCCGACGCCGACGTGGCGATCTGGTCGCTGGTGATGGATGCAGGCGCGCGCTTCGAGCTGCCGCGCACTGCACCCCTCATCGATCGCACGCTCTATGTGTTCGAGGGTGACGGGGTGCATGTCGGCGAGGCCAGCGTTCGCCCGGTAACTGCGGTGCGCCTGGCGCGCGGCGTGCCCGTCGCGCTCGAAAACGGGCAGCGCCAGAGCGAGGTCCTCGTCTTGCAGGGTCGCCCGATCGGCGAACCCGTGGTGAAGTACGGCCCGTTCGTGATGAACGAACGCGTCGAGATCGAGCAAGCGATTCGCGACTATCGCGCGACCGAGTTCGGCGGCTGGCCCTGGCAGGGGAGCGGCCCCGTGCACGCGCGCGACAGCGGACGCTTCGCGATCCACGCCGACGGGCGCAAAGAACGCGCGACCTGAGGCGCGCTCGAGAGCTTGGGCAATTCGGCGAAGACGTGAGCAGCTCGGCAAAGTCGAGCCCTCGCGCCAGCGGCTCCGTCGATGGGCGGCTCACGACGGGCACGGACGATTCAAAACCTCCAGGTCATTTGCTAGACGAGCGGCCATGAGGTTCGCCGCCCGCCGACTCGCTCTGCCCGCTCGCGCCGCCGCGTCGCTCGCACTCCTGCTCGCCCCAGCCACCGCCTGCGTCCGGCAGCCGCCGAGCGCCGCGGCGGCACCGGCAGAGGCCGCGCTCGAGGCCCAGCGATCGGTCGCGCCGGATCAAAAGACCTCGACGAAGCACCTGTACGTCCAGGGCCGGCGGCTCTTCGACCGCTGCGGCGAGCCGGTGGTGCTGCGCGGCATCAACGAGATGGTCATCTGGACGGCGCCCGAAGGGCAGACGTTCCCCGAGATCGCGAAGACGGGCGCGAACACCGTGCGCGTGGTCTGGACGATCAAGGACCATCCCGGCGCGGAGCAGCTCGACCGGGTGCTCGCGCGGGCGATCGCCGAGAAGCTGATCCCGATCATCGAGCTGCATGACGCCACGGGCAACCTCGCCGAGGTGCCGCGCCTGGTCGAGTTCTGGGTGCGTCCCGAGATCGTCAGCGTGCTGAAGAAGCACGAGCACAGCCTGCTGCTCAACATCGCCAACGAGGCGGGCAGCGCCGTGCAGCTCGCCGAATACGTGAGCACCTACACGAGCGCGATAGAGAAGCTGCGCAGCGCGGGGCTCGAGCTGCCGCTCATGATCGACGCCCCCGGGTGGGGGCAAGACATCGACACGCTGCAGGCGGCGGCGCCCGCCCTGATGCAGGCAGACCCTCGACGCAACCTGCTGTTCTCCGCGCACCTGTGGTGGTCCAAGGGCGAAAGCTCGGACGACCCGGGCAGCACGAAGCGCATCCGCAGCGAGATCGAAGAGTCGGTCGCCATGGACCTACCGCTCGTGATCGGCGAGTTCGCGCACGCCGGGGTCGGCTGCTCGCGCTCGATCGACTACTCCACCATCCTCACGGAGGCCGAACGCGCGGGCATCGGTTGGCTCGCGTGGTCCTGGGGCCCCGGCAACCGCGACTGCAACGAGATGGACATGACGACAGCGGGCACCTTCGAGACCCTGCAGGGCTGGGGCCTCGACGTCAGCGTGAACCATCCAGCCAGCATCCAGAAGACGGCGAAGATCCCCCGCTCGATGAGCGGCGGGGCGTGCGCCGTCGAGCTCGGCCGCTGAAGCACGAGCTCGCGGCGTCTGGCTGCTCGGCTCGGCGATCAGCCCTCCGCGCGAAGCTGACGCGAGCCTGCAGCACCCGGCGGCGACTGCGGCAGGCTCCAGGCGCGCAGCGCTGCCGCGGCGAGCAGCAAGGCTCCCCCAGCAGCGGCGACGCCGTGGCCACCGGCGAGCGCTGCGGCCTGTGGCAGCCCGGCTGGAGCCTCGGCACGCCCCGACCCGGCGAGCCAGTTCAGGAGTGCAGCGCCGATACCGCCGCCCAGCTGCTGCGCTGCAGTGACCAGCGCCGAAGCAAGCCCGGCCTCGTGTGGCTCGACGCCGAGCGTGGCGAGGCTGAAGATCGGCATCATCGCGGAGCCGATGCCCACGCCCACGAGCAGCTCGGCGGGCGCCAGGTGCCAGACGAAGCTGCTGGCCTGTCCGGCGCTGCCCACCCAGATCGCGCCGAACGCCGCGACCGCGAGCGCAGCGGCGACGAGCCGGCGCGGAGCGACTCGCGGCAGCAGCCGGCGGGCGACCAGCGACGAGCCGACCATGCCCCCCAGCGACAGCGGCAGGAAGGCCAGGCCGGTGTCGAGCGCCGACGAGCCGCGCACCACCTGGTAGTGGAAAGTGAGCAACAGGAACAGGCCGCTCATCGCCGCGACGGCGAGGGCCGCCGCCGAGATCGCGACCCGGCGCGTGCGATCGGCGAGTAGCGCGCGCAGCGTCACCCGCCAGTCGCCACGCCGTAGGGCTCGTGGCGGAGCGACGAGCAGCGCACTCACGCCGAGAGACGACGCCAGCGCGACAGCCACGTTGACGTGAAGGCACCAGCGCCAGTCGGCGAAGCGCGTGAGGACGCCGCCGAGCACGAGGCCGAGCGCGCCACCGCAGGCGGCCACGGCTCCGTAGACGGCGAAGGCTCGCGCGCGCTCGGCGGGCTCTCGAAAGCACACGGCCACGAGCGAGAGCGCGCTCGGCGCGAGCAGAGCGGCAAACACGCCCTGCAGAGCGCGGGCCGCGACCAGCGCGGGCGGCGTCGCCGCGGCTCCGCCCAGCGCCGACGCGGCGGCGAAGCCCAGCGCGCCGATCAGGAACGCGCGCTTCTGGCCGAGCGAGTCGGCGAGGCGCCCCGCCGGCAAGAGAAGCAGCGCGAAGGGCAGCAAGTAGGCGCTGATCACCCACGGCCTGAGCGCAGCAGAGAGGCCGAGGGAGCGCTCCACCGTCGGCAGCGCCACGTTCATGATCGTGGCGTCGAGCGCGAGCATGAGCTGCCCGAGCGCGATGCACGCGAGCCCGACCGAGCGGCGTCCCGCGTCGGACGCGCCCCGAGGGCTCAGCCCGATCGACGTCGAGAGCACGGCTCAGCCCTCCCCCACGAACGCAGCGCGCTGCGCCGCGGCCCATTCGGCGAAGCGGCGCGGCGGACGCCCCGTGAGTTCGAGCACGGTGGGCAAGACGTCGGCGCCGTGCTGACTGTCTCTGTCGGCCAGGATCACGTCGACGACGCGCTCGGGCATGCCATAGCGCAGCATGCCGGCGCGGGCAGCAGCGTCCGAGAGCGCGTTCAGCCGCAGCGGCCGCCCGAGCAGCTGGGCGAGGATGGCGAGCTCGTCAGCGGGCGTGAGCGCCTCGGGGCCCGAGAGCTCGTAGCTGCGTCCGGCATGGCCGGGCTCGCACAGCGCGATGGCGGCGACCCGCGCCACGTCTCTCGGGTCGATCGACGCGGTGAGGCGCCGAGCCATCGGGATCGACACCTCGTCGCCGCGCTCGATCATCGCGGCCCACGCCAGGGTGTTCGTCATGAAGCGCCCGGGCCTCAGCAGCGTCCACGCGGCGCCGCTCTCGATCACGGTCGCCTCGGCGGCGCGCACCCACTGCACGATGGGCCTCTCGGGGTCGCGCCCCCCTCCTCCGAGCGCGGACAGCTTGACGATGCGCCGCACGCACGCCCGCCGACACGCCGCGACCAGAGCCTCGTCGTGCGTTGGCGTTGGCGCGGCGAAGATAGCCTGAGCGCTCATCGAGAACACGGCGGCGACGCCGGCGAGCGCCGCCTCGAGGCTCGCGGGATCATCGAAGTCGCCGCGCACGACCTCGACGCCAGGCCCCGCGGCGATCTTCTCCGGACGGCGTGTCATGGCGCGCACGGAGCGCCCCCTCGACGTGAGCTCGCCGAGGAGTTCGCGACCGACGTGGCCCGTGGCGCCGGTGACCAGGATGGGCCCGAGCTCATCGGGTTCATGGCGAGCAAATTCGCTGGAGTGTGTCATGGATGGTTTCCTCCTGGGCGGCTCGATCTCGAGCCGCATGATCGGGTAAGTCGTTGTTGCGAAGTGCGCGCGCGTCGGCTCTCGACGCGCGTCGACTCTCGAGTCGGCTCTCGACGTGCGTCAGCTCTCGACCGGCGCCGGATCGCGCTCGGGCGCGGGCTGTCGCTCGCGACCGGCGGGCAAGCAGACACCGACGCTGACGAGCCAGATCAGCCCGGGGAAGCGCGTCAGCGGCAACAGCACGGCAGCACCGTTCGAGAGCAGGCTCAGGCTCGACAGCTGGGCGACGACACCGAGGGCGAGCCCGAACCACATCAGCCAGCGCGGCAAGCGGCGCGTGAGCCCGCCGGCGAGCGACACCCCGAGCACGAGCAGGCCGAAGGTCACCGCAAAGCCCGGGCCGCCAGTAGCGAAGGCGAGCACGTGCAACACGCGCACGGCCTCGGGCATCGCGCCCATCCCAGGCTGCCCGAGCGCCCACATGCACAGGCCGGACACGAGCAGCAGGGCGGACGCGGCAAAGCCGCCGAACGCCGCGATGCTCACGCCCGCGACCCGCACCCCGAAGAAGGTGAGCCGGCTGGTGACCGTTGCCGCGAACAGCCCGAGCGGCACCGCGGAGCCGAACAGGAAAAAGCTGCCGACGCGAACGGCGGCGCCGTGCGTCGCGAAGTAATCTGCAGCCTGCCGTGGATCGAACGGCGAGGGGAACACGGCACCTCGGGCCAGTGCAGTCGAGACGGCGAGGCCCGCGATGAACAGGGCCACGTGAACCCCCGCGATCAAAGGCAGCGGCGGCGACGGATGCTTCAGCGGCTGATTCATGGCGGCCTCCTCGGGCGCGGCGCCCGCTCGTTCCAATTCGAAATCGTTACAGACATGAACGGTTTGAGTGCCTGGAGACACCCCACCGTGATTCACATCATATATGTACAGAATCATTCATTGTGTCAACGATATTTTGTGGTCATCATTGAGCGCATGAAGGCCTCATCCGACAACCCCGCGGGCTCCCTGCCCTTTCTATTGGCGCAGGTGGGCGCCCATGCGGCCATGAAGTTCGCCGAGCGGCTCGAGCGGCTCGACCTGTCGCCCCCCCACGCGGGCCTGCTCGGCATGCTGCGTCGCTCGGGCGGCCAGAGCCAGCAAGACGTCGCAGAGAGCCTCGGCATGCACCCGAGCCGCATGGTCGCCATCGTCGACGAGCTCGAGAACAAGGGCCTGCTCGAACGCCGGGCGAACCCCGACGATCGGCGCGTCTATGCATTGTTCCTGACGCCGGCGGGCGAGAAGGCGCTGCGCGATATCGCGCGCCTCAACGGCGAGCACCTCGAGGCGCTGTGCGCGGCGCTCGACGCGAGCGAACGCGAGCAGCTCGCGTCGCTCCTCTCGCGCGTCGCCCGCGAGCAGGGGCTGCGGGCGAGGGTGCATCCCGCCTTTGCGCGCCTGGGCCGCAAGGGCAAGGGCTGACACTCGCGGTCGAGGGCGGCTCGACGCCGGCGTGACCCGCACGCGAAACCCGGCGCGTGGGACGCCCTGCCGTGCGGCCCCCTTGCCGCGCGTGAGGAGCACAGATGCAACACCGACCCCCGTCCCCGACCGTCACATCGACCGAGCCCGATCTGGCTCTGGAGGGCGCGCCGCTTCCGGCCGCCTCGGCGCCGGAGGTCGCGCCCGCCGAACCGCTCGACGCTTCGCTCGCGGATCCCCTCGCCGATCGAGCCGGGCTCGAGTCCGTGGAGACCGCGACACGGCGCGCGTTCCTGCGCGACTCGCTGCTGGGTGCCGGGGCGCTCGGCGCACTCGGCGCGGTAGCAGCGCCCGAGCTGGCGCGGGCGCAGACGGGAGCGCTGAAGAGCACGGTGAATCATTATCACCTGCCCGCCAACGACAAGACCGTGCACTGGGGGTACTTCAGCCGATCCCTGGCGCCGCTGCTCGAGGTCAACTCGGGGGACTTTGTCACCATCGAGACGGTCACTCACCACGCCAACGACGACCGCGAGCGCATGGTCGTCGGTGACCCTGGTGTCGAGTCCATCTTCTTCTGGGACAAGACCCGCAAGGGGGTAAACCGGCGCGGCGCGGGCCCGATGGATGCGTCGTTGTTCGGACGCGGCGCGGGCGAAGGGCTGGGCGTTCACATCTGCACGGGCCCCGTGGCCATAAAGAACGCACAGCCGGGTGACGTGCTCGAGGTGCGCATCCTCGATGTGAAGCTCCGGCCGTGCAGGAACGCGAACTACGTGGGCAAGGCTTTCGGCAGCAACGCCGCCGCCTGGTGGGGCTTCCACTACAAAGACTTGATCGAGGAGCCCAAGCCGCGCGAGGTGATCACGATCTACGAGGTCGACGCTACGGGCGAGCGCGACTACGCGAAGGCCGTCTACAACTTCCGCTGGTTCCCGCAGAAAGACCCCTTCGGCAAGCTGCACGAGACCATCGACTATCCGGGCGTGCCCGTGAACCACGCCTACACCAAGAAGACCACGAACATCCTGAAGAACGTGCGCGTGCCGATCCGCCCGCACTTCGGCGTGATGGGCCTCGCCCCGAAGGAAGCCGACATGGTCGACTCCATCCCGCCGAGCTACACGGGCGGCAACATCGACAACTGGCGCATCGGCAAGGGCGCGACCATGTACTATCCAGTGTCGGTCCCCGGCGCCCTCTTCTCCGTGGGCGACCCACACGCCTCGCAGGGCGACTCAGAGCTGTGCGGCACGGCGATCGAGTGTTCGCTGACGGGAACTTTCCAGTTCATTCTGCACCCGAAGGCCAGCCTCGCCGACACGCCCCTCGAGAAGCTCGACTATCCGTTGCTGGAGACGCAAACGGAGTACGTCTTGCACGGCTTCAGCTACCCGAACTACCTCGCGGCGCTCGGCCCGAAAGCGCAATCTGAAATCTACTCCAAGTCTTCGCTCGACCTGGCGCTGCGCGACGCCTTCAGAAAGCTGCGGCACTTCCTGATGACCACCCAAGGCCTCACGGAGGACGAGGCCATCTCGCTCATCTCGGTCGCGGCCGACTTCGGCATCACCCAAGTGGTCGACGGCAACTGGGGCGTGCACGGCGTCATCAAGAAGAGCCTGTTCGTCGGTGAGAGCTGAATCGTCTTCGCTGTCAATAGTTAGCGCGCGAAGCGAGAGCTCATCGGCGCGCGGCGCGAGGGAGCGCTCGACCCACACGCCACCAGATCGCCACAGGCTCGGTCTGGGTCCGCGCGCTCGTTGATTTCGTGATGGTCGCGGCGTCTCGAGCTACGCTCCCGGGCATGGCCAGTCCGTCGTCCCGCCTCGATGCTCAGCTCGCTGCTCTTCCGTCCGACGTTCGCGCTACGCTCGAGCGTCATGGCTTCGATCGCTCGCGTTTCTTCGCGCTGGCGGCTCGTCTGGCGTCGGGCGCGCCGGAAGACAACCTGGTGCGCGGCAAGCTGAGCGCGCCCGAGGCGCACGAGCTCGCGCCGCTGCCGGCGAGCGGCCCCGAGCGCGAGCGCCTCGAAGAGATCGGCAAGATGGCGCTCACCGAAGGCCAGGTAGCGCTGGTGGTGCTGGCGGGCGGTATGGCCACTCGCATGGGCGGGGTCGTCAAGGCGCTGGTCGAAGCCCTTCCGGGCAAGACGTTCCTCGACCTGCGGCTCCGGGAGATCGACGCGCTGGAGCGCATCTATGGCGTGGCGCCGCCGCTCTGGCTGATGACGAGCCACAGCACCGACGAGCCGATCAAAGACGCGCTGCGGGCGCACGTCGACGGCGAGCGCATCGGCGTCTTCTCTCAGTTTCTTTCGCTGCGGCTGACTCCCGAGGGCAACCTCTACGTCGACGCCGACGGTCGCCCGAGCGAGCACGCGCCGGGCCACGGCGACCTGCCGGAGGCGCTGAAGAAGAGCGGGCTGCTGACACGGTTCGTGAACCGCGGCGGGCGCGTGGTGATGATGACGAATCTCGACAACGTCGGCGGCACGCTCGACCCTGCCATCATCGGTTGGCACCTGAGCCACGGCCAGCCGGTGACGTCTGAGGTGGTCGACAAACTCGCCGACGATCGCGGCGGCATCCCGGTGCGCGTCGACGGCAAGCTGTGCGTGCTCGAGGAGTTTCGCATTCCGAAAGCGTTCGATCCGGCGAGCGTGCGCGTGTTCAACACCAACGTGTTCCACTTCGACGCCCGCGCGTTGCACGACCTCGACATCCCGTGGACGTTCTTCCGCGTCACGAAGAACGTCGACGAGAAGCCGGTCATCCAGTTCGAGCGTCTGGTGAACGAGATCACCAGCCACTTGCCCACGCGTTACCTGCGCGTCCCGCGCAGCGGAGTCGGCGCCCGCTTCTTGCCGGTCAAGGACAACGAAGAGCTGGCCAAGCGCCGGGGGGAGATCGAGCAGGTCGCGCGCGCGCGTGGCATGCTCTGAGCTCGCGCGTCCGCAGCACGCGCTGAGCGCATGCACGGCGCGACATCAGGCGACTCGACGGGTGCAAACTCGGCGTTGGCACTGCTAGATGCCCGGATGCTCCCGGGGTCGACTTGCGCTGCGGCCCGCCTGGCCCCAGGCGGTGGTGACCACACCACATACGCCAGCCCACTCGCTCGTCTCGAAACACGCGAACGACCGGCTGCGTCCATGCTGTTGCTCTGTGCGACTTTCTTCATCTCGCGCGTCGCGAGGCGCTGCAAATCGCCTGCCGCGATCGGGCGTCAGTGAGGCCGCGAAAGTGTTTCACCCGAGTTTCCGAGTTGATCCGCGCGCTTCGGCCGTCGCGTTTCTGCCGCTCTCTATGCCGCTAAAATCCCCTAACTCATCACGGGCCGACGAGTGCGGCTGAAAACGTTCATCGAACGAGCGCGCGCGAAGACATCATCCAGAAAACATCCAGAAACGTTCGACACCGACCATCGATTTATGTCACCGTGGCTGGGCGCCTCATCCTTTCGCGCAGAGGGCGGCTCTAGGGCGGCCTTTTGCAACGAGCGATCGTGCGTACTCGGCACGTGCCAGTCTGCGGCTGCGCGTGTCGTGGCGACGACGGCAACCTCGGGGGAGGTCGGGCGATGAGTGGGATCGACTCTTCTGTGTTTGCACCTGTCAAGGCCAGCGCAGCGCGGCGCCAACGCAAGCCGTTGCTCAGTGTCCGCCATCCGCTATCGCCGAGAGCGCAAGCGGTGGCGGGCGTTCTCGCTTTTGCCTTGCCGCTGTTTCTCTGGTGCCTGCTCAGCTACGTGCCCATCTTCTGGCACCCACAGGTGCTCGTCGAGCGCGCCGGCGATCCAGCAGTGGCCGGGCAGTATTCGTTCATCGCCACCGGGCAGCGGGTCGATCTCGACGTGTTCGAGGGTCGCAACGCCGAGCTCGCTCGAGCGGGCGCGCAGCTGGCGACCGGCGAACGGGTCAATCCCATCTTCCTGCCCGCACCACACGAGGTGGGCCTCGCCTTCTACACCGCGTTCACGACGCCCCCCGAGCGCACCGGCGACTTCTGGTTGCACGAGAGCCTCTGGCACAGCTGCACCATCATCCTGCTGGGCTTCTTCTATTCGATGCTGCTCGGGCTGCCCGTCGGGCTGCTGTGCGGCACGTTCCCGGTGGTGTCGCGGCTGTTCGAGCCGTTCGTCGATTTCGTGCGCTACATGCCGGCGCCCGTGTTCGGTGCGCTCGCGGTGGCGGTGCTCGGCCTGGGTGACGAGCCCAAGA
>Ga0247763_1000779_pt1 | contig 19148 bp, 26 predicted proteins | sample UWRJL141409B4_FD_179926 | JGI IMG/M metagenome (GOLD analysis project Ga0247763, IMG submission 179926) | Plant litter microbial communities from Arlington Agricultural Research Station in Wisconsin, United States - UWRJ-L141-409B-4 | ecosystem: Environmental > Terrestrial > Plant litter >...
ATCCAGAAAGGCGGCAAAATAGGTGGGTGTGGGAGGAAAATGCGACGCGACACGAACGCGTTGCATATGCGGGGTTTGGGTCGATACTTTTGTCCCCCCACTGTACGTCATTCCGAGGCTCAATGAATCGCACGTTAGAAACATGCCACACGCACACCATTTTTGAGCCAGTCGCGCCAACCAACCCGTGCTTCTCCCTCCACCCCTCTTTCTTATCTAGTGTAGGGCGTATCCAACCCAGCCATGCGTCGGAGCTGTCTCCCAACAACAGCCAGAGACACCAAGACACATCATGGCTGAGCGAAAAACAGACAAGGACGAAGCTGAGGATGTCTGTGGGAGGCCACCCATCTCCATCCCTGCCCGCAATTACGGCTTCCCCCCTCCGGCCTTCGATTTCACCCGCCTTCCCGACTTTGACACCAACTTCCTCCCGCCCGAACACCTCGAAGCCTTCATTCAGGCCCTCGCCGCGCCCGACACCCTTCAGTCCCCAAGTGCCGACCACACGTCGTATCCACACAGTCCGGCCTCCTTCCTCCGACGCGGCAGCAGCGGCTTCTTCGACCACATTCTCTCACGCGACGACCGCGAGGCCATCGCCTCCGCCGCCGATGTTGCCGCTCCGCGTCCCCTGTCCCGTTCCGGCAGCGGCAACACCACCAGCAGCCTATTCATTTCGGCACAGAGCGATTGGGCGCCCGTGCACGAGAAGGTCGTCCGTGATCGCGGTGAGGGCAGAGCACGTGGGGGGGAGAGGGACAGCAATCGTAAGAGAAGCTACTGCCGCAAGCCCAGCAGGAAGCGGCGTCGTGTGCCGCTCCCACTGGGATTGGGCGGGCTGGTCGGCGGCCGGTCCAAGGATGAGACCCGCGAGGGATATCTGTATAGTCTCCTCAAGTGGCCGTTCCTGATCATTGTAGGGACCTGGATTGTGGGACTGGCTGTAGCGTATCTGGTCACCCGATTCTATGTTTTCGTGTATGAACAAGGAGTTGCTTGGCGCGGGCGGCGTGAAAAGCTACGCCGGGCGATGCGCGCTACGGGGAACTATCGTGACTGGGTGGCGGCGGCCAAGAGAATGGATGATTTTTTCGGAAATGCGAAGTGGAAGGAGGAGAATGAATTTGCTTACTACGACAGTAAGACGGTGCGCCGCGCGAACGACCAGATGAGGAGGTTGAGAGAGCGGGCGGAGATGGCGGAGAAGACGGGGTCTAATCACACGGCGGTTGAGGATTTGAAGGCCCTGACGGAGGCGTGCGTCAAGAATAACTTTGTGGGGATTGAGAATCCGAGGCTGTATAGCCAGACGTATTATGGCACCAAAAATCTGGTGCAGAACTTTTTGGGTGAAGGTTTGTTTTGCTCCCTGGTATTGGGGACAAAGTTGACATGGCATTAGTGGAGAGGAGCCTGAATTTTCTGATCGAGACAAAGCAGCTTTCCCAAGAGGAAAAGAGGACCTTGTTCAAGGGCATCTGTGCCAACTACGGTCGGACGGCATTGTGCCTCTCGGGAGGTGCTACCTTTGCTTACTACCATTTCGGTGTGGTCAAGGCGCTTCTGGAGGAGGACTTGCTGCCGGATATCATCACGGGTACGAGTGGAGGTGCCTTGGTTGCCGCTCTGGTGGCGACGCGGACGAATGAGGAGCTCAAGGAGTTACTTGTGCCGAGCCTAGCTCACAGGATCACGGCCTGTCGGGAGCCAATCGCGGTGTGGTTCCGTCGTTGGTGGAAGACGGGTGCGAGATTCGACTCGGTCGACTGGGCGAAGCAGTGCTCGTGGTGGACACGGGGGTCCATGACCTTCCGCGAAGCATACGGGCGTACGGGGCGCATTCTCAACGTCTCGTGTGTTCCGGCTGATCCGCACTCACCTACCATTCTCTGCAACTATCTCACAAGCCCAGATTGTGTTATTTGGTCTGCCGTCATTGCATCGGCGGCCGTGCCCGGTATTTTGAACCCAGTGGTGTTGATGATGAAGACGCGGGCTGGTCAGATTGTGCCCTACTCATTTGGACACAAATGGAAGGACGGGTCGTTGAGAACTGACATTCCCATCAAGGCGCTCAACTTGCACTTCAACGTCAACTTTACCATTGTCAGCCAGGTCAACCCGCACATCAACTTGTTCTTCTTCTCGTCGCGTGGATCCGTTGGGCAGCCCGTTACGCACCGCAAGGGCCGGGGCTGGCGGGGCGGATATCTTGGGTCGGCTGCTGAGCAGTACATCAAGCTGGACCTGACCAAGTGGCTGCGCGTACTCCGACAGCTTGAGTTACTTCCCCGTCCACTCGGTCAGGACTGGTCCCAGTTGTGGCTGCAACAGTTTGGCGGAAACGTCACCATCTGGCCAAAGAGCATTCCATCAGACTTTCTCCACATTCTCTCTGACCCCGATGCTGCCAGGCTGGCGCGCATGATTCACGAGGGCCAACAGAGCGCCTTCCCCAAACTAAAGTTCATTGCCAATCGGCTCAAGGTTGAAAGGCTAGTGGAGCGTGGCCGGCGCGAAACGAGATCGGCTCTGGGTGCCAGCGATAGGAGGGGCAGCATTGAGAGTATCTTGAGCGAGGATGACGTTCGTGACTTCCTTCGCAAGGTGGAGAGGAAGGCGGTTGAGTTTGCTGGGGGAAGCAGCACGACAGGGACAGAGGACGAAATGACAGATGTGGATGGGGATGGAGATGTGATTGATGGTAGCGAAGGCATTGAGGGGGTCCTGAACGGGTTGAAGGAAGAAGTAGGAGGAGCGTGAAAGGTGAGAGCGTGAAAGGTGATAGTGTGAAAGGTGAGATGGCGACGCTCATGAGGTTGGCGGCGACGGAAGAGTAGGGTGCCTACAGCATACATGTACGTATATACGGCGGCGAGGAGGTTTTGCATCGGTATTGGCATGGGACGGCTGGTTTTTGCTCGCATTGGTTTGGTGCATTCATTGGTCGTATTTAAATATGATGCATGAGCGATGTACACATAACATACCCGAGAATGGGACAAGGCACACAAACAGAGTGTTGAAAAAAGTCGATATCAACGCCGACCCAGTCCAGTTTGTGGTGCCCTTTGATTATATTTATATCTATGACAGAAAAATCTCTAGGTTTTTGTCCCAGCATTCACTCCAGCATCCTCCGTATTAAACCCCCGTGTCACAACACAATCCCCACCCCAATTACCATGCCCACGGCCACCACCAACCCAATTATCACCCCTTCCCTCCCTTCCCCTTTCCCTGGCGTCGCCGCATTCGCCGAGGTACCTTGCCCCTCGGGACCAAGCATCTCCACCCCCGCCGTTATCGTCACCGGCGCAAAGCCAAATCGGTCCCCAGATGTCCATGTGTAGCTGTAGGTCGAGAAGGTGCCGTTCCAAGCCGTGTTACGTGTGTACCAGGCGGAGCCAACGTGGGTTAGGGTACAGATTGCGGAGAGTGTGGAGGATAGGGAGCACCGGTTTATTCTGCCATTTTCACTTAGTTTTGGGCTTCGACATTGGCAGTGATTGGAGGCTGGAGGTTGGAGGTCGGGGGCTTGGCATGGTGACATGATTGGGGAAAAGGGAAACGGGGAAGAGGAGGATAATACCTTGGGTAGTGAAGCAGGGGCAATACGAATGGAGTGGGGATAAAAGTCACAGTGAAGCAGAACGGGGGTGTGAGGATGATGGAACGAGGAAAAGAAGGGGAAAATGTGCGCAAGAAGCAGGACATGAAACGAAGAAAGAAAAACCTTACAATGTATGATCCGGTCCGTACCGCGTGCCCGTAAACATAAACGTTGATGGCCCCTGGGTAATGGTACTGGGACTGCCCGTGGCGCTGCTCACGGATCCTCGCTGCCGCGTCGACGCCAGCGTGATGATTCCCGTTGTGACATTGTCAGTGCGGCTGTGCGTGGGGAGAGGCCTCTGGTCTACTCGGGTTGAGGTAATGACGAGGGTCGTGAGATCTGCGGAGACGGCAAGAACTCGGCCCTGGGATTATCAGTCTTTTTTCTTTTTTTTCTTTCCCGGAAGGGGGGAGAGAATAGTTCCCTTCGCCGCTGGTCTCTCTGGCTCTCCGTGAAACCCCAAATAGAAACAAAATAAGATAAACTGGAAAAGGGCTAGGAATGATACCTGGTCCCGATGAAGCATGGTATACGGAAGTCCCTCATACGAACGCTCGTCGATAAAAAACACTTGTACGACACGAGTGAGGCTTGTCGTTGTCTGTCGTGAGCTAGTTGAACTCAATGACGCGTTCGTCGTTTCTGACAGTGTCATTGATGCTGAGCTCGTGGTAGACGTAGAAGTTTGGCTCTGGCCCTGGGTCTGGGCTATGAATACAAAGGCCAGCACCAGCGCCCGGAGGAGTGTGGGGAGGAGTAGCGGCATTGTGTGAATAGTCTCCAGCTCAAGTAGACATCCAAGCTTCCCTCTTCACCTAGGTGCTCAACGAAAAAAGAAGCCAGAGCGATGGATAACTCGGCACCTGGAAGAAAGCTAGAAAACAGTAACGAGCGAACGGACTCTAGAGTCCACGATTTGGCAGCAAGATTTGAAGTATCTTTTTGAGTTTGAGTGGAAAGATACCCGAGGGGAAAAGAAACATAAAGCCAGATGGCGCCGAGCTTGGCTTTCACAAACTGACCATCTGTACTCATCCATCCCCTCTCCCAAAGGATAAGAGCTCACAGAGGAAAGAGCTTGACCCCTCTACCGTCCTACTGACGACACCTCTGCCCAAAGTGCATACAGCACACATAGTCGGGAAGCGGGAAGGGAGCTTGGAAAAGCGGAGGTTCGATCAAATGGCTGGGACGGGGAGTTTAGCCGCCAATGTCTTCTGCGCAACTCCCATGAGGAACACATCCCTCCGATTTCCTTTTTGTTCCTGCTTGTCCATGCTTTGGACCTGGGGAATTCCTTGGTTGGATATGTTGAAGGTATAGATGGAAGTTCGGATCTCGGCTCGTTGGTTTCCAATCACGGGGAGTTTTTTTTTGGTCCCGCCCCCTTTGGGAAACGAGATGGACGACGCGTTGGTTTCCTCTGACGGGCGGGTTCCCCTCTTCAAATCGCTCAGCAGAGAATGCCGATCAAACAAATAGCATACATGACGGTGTGTCTCAATGTGGTCGGGATTTGACAGCCTTGGAAACGGGCTAAGACCTTGTCTTTGGCTGAACCGCGCTACCGGTTATGAAAAGAAGGGCTTGTCGCCTCTTGGCGATAACTATGCGGCACTGGGAAAACTGTCAGTACTCGGGGTACGATGGGGTGAGGGCGTCGATAGGTACTTTGCCAAAAGTAAGAGGGCAAAGAAACCCGAGAAAGCAGTTGAAGGCAGAACCTCGACCAAGATCATGTCGGTTTGTGTCAAAGCAGTAATGGAGAGAGGAAAAGCAAGGAGCAAAGTAAAGTGTAACTCAACGAGAAGAGGAGTGCAGACTGAACGTCGTCATTCTCTTCATTCTCTGGCAGCGTCATCTATCAACCAGGCCCGAAAAGAGAAGCAGAGACAGCCCTTTCCTTTATGTTTTCTCTCCCGCAAAACCACCACCCATGCTTGCAATATCTCCATGACCGCGTGTTCCTATTTTGGCGACGTTGATACTACTACTCCGGGAACAAAACATGATTCCGCACCGGCAGCAACCGGTTGCACCCGCCGAGCCCGTCACCCTGCCAGAGATGAGATGAAAAGAGGGACAGCGTATCGCCACGTGAATCAAGCAGAAAAAGAACGGATCAAATATCGGAAAATATTCACCTTCATCTCGTCTCTCGCCCTCTAGGTAAACCAAATCCAATACTCCACCTGGAACAGACACTGAAGGCGCACCACAGATATTAACCAGCCGCCGCGCCGCGCCTTCTCTTTTTTCCGTCTTTGCCTACCTCACTACCTACTTAGCTGGCTGGGCACATAGGTGTGCTGCGTGAATGCAATCGAATATTTATGCAGCCACCCATTCCGTCGGTGAGACAAAAAACTGCGCCTCACTTTGCCGTAGAATATTCCTGTAGGACAAAGACAGCACAATCAAATCCCCTCCCCCCCCCACGCCCTAGAGGAAAATAGAAAAATTTCCCCTTGAAACGAAACATCCATCCCTCCCGTCTGATCCCATCCCATCCGCATATTCCATTCCATCTCCGGAGGTTGGCGAGGCTGGGTGCTGATCCATTCCTAGAGGTCGCTGACCACTCCGGGCAAACCGCCCAAAAACGGCAAGTCTCAACGATTCGCCAACAATGGATCCAGCTGTCGTTTCAGACGCTCCAGCTCCACTTGGCTTACAACGCGGTGACGGCTGTTCGCCAGCAAATCAGAGAGCACAGACGGCGAATGTGTGGGGTCCAGACATAGGACTAGTATGCCTTGGAAGTTAAGTGCCGATCCACCGGGATACGACCCCGGGAAATGAGCAGGAGCAGGGGAGGGGGAAAGAACTACAGACGATCGCACTTACACAACGGTCAGTTGGGCAAGAGAAGAGAAAAGGGGACGGGAAAGAGGGCACCACCTCGGAGGGTGTTGGATGTTTGCTTCAGGTCACAATTTCACACCAAAGTAATATTTGTTTTAGGAACCAAGATTGGGGTTTTAAGGGGGAAAAAAGACGCTCATGACTGGCCTTGTACCGATGCGCAACGTCATCATAAGCGCCAAAAAATAACAATTAGAAGATTAAATACAGGTGGTATCTGTTGTGCGTGCCCGCTTTATCGCTGGGTATCCAAAAACAAAACTTCGTCCTGTTTTCCCCCCGTGTCATGAAATTCCGTAGCCGTCCAGGCTGTATTGTTTAAGAAATGCAGAAAACCAAAACATCACTGTCTTGGCTACCTTTAAGCAAGGACGAGGGCAGCGAGGCCGGCAGCAGCGGCGAAGAGAACAGAGCCGCTGAGCGAACCAGCACCTGCAGTGACAACCGGGGGAGGCTTGGGGAAGGTGCCGTTGTGGCCGGGGAAGCCGGACGAGGGAACAGCCTTGGTGGGGCACGGGATGTCGACCGTCTCGTAGATGACAGTGGGGATGACAGTGGTGACCGAGGTGGAGATCGTCTTGACAGAGTAGGTGGGGCAAGCAGGAGCCACTGTGGTGAGCGAGGTCGGGTACGGGGCGTTCTTGGTGGTCGAGGCACCGTGGGAAGCGGTGGCGTTCTTGGGGGGCCAGACACCGGTCGGCACGGCACCCGAGGGGGTGACGGGGCAGATAGTGGTGGAGACGGGGATGGTCTCAGTGATAACGGTGACCTTGTCCTTGGGGCACTTGGTCACGGTATCGGGGCAGTCGGTAACCGTGTAGACCGAGGTGCTGTAGATGGTCGAGGTGGTCAGGGGGATGACGGAGCTCGAGACAACAGTCGACTCGGCGGGGCAGTCGCTGGGAGCGACGGTAGGACCGCACGAGGTGATGGTAACATAGTTGGTTGAGTACACGGTTGAATCGTGCTTGAGTGAGGCGGCAGCCAGGGCGGCGCCAGCAATAACGGTAGCAGCAGCGAAACGCATTTTGACGACTGTTTAAAGCTTGTTCGTTGGAAACGAAAACGGTGAGTATATGAAGAAAGAGTGACTGAAGCTGGAAAGCTTGGGAGTTGGGTTTAAAGAATGGACGACCGAAGTCAAGAAAGAGAGTTGAAGAAACTAGAGAGTTGAAGAAACTCGAGAGCTGAAGTTGGCTTGAGGGCTGAGGAGAAAGAAAAAGAAGAAGTTGAGAGAGAGCAGGACTGCCAGTGTTAAATACTCAAAGACTGTGCCAGTCCATCCCAGAGACGCGAGATTACCGCCGTCGCCCATCCAGGGGCGAACAAACGGATGTGCTCGGTGCTTTCCAGATTCTGCTGACAGGGGCTGCTCACCATCCAATTCCGGGTTGGCGGAGCATCCAAGAGGGGCAGCAGACGTTGTGGTGCAGTGGAGGAGAGAGGCGTTCGTCAAGCGATTCAAACAGTGCGCCTATCCTGCTAAATTGCCTTGCATCCGCGCCCTCTGATTTGTTCGGTAGCAAAACCCACTTGATCCCGGGGTTGCCAATCTCGTCTCCGATAGCATCTCCTGCATCGCCTGCTGCCAGAGACTGGCCATGTTGCACCACCAAAATGGGCCAGTGGACTCGCCCGAGATTCGCAATGGAGTCAGAGACTCCTGGTCTGCGTGTCGCCGACCTGGAGTAATCTGCTGCCACATTTTAGCATCGGTGCCAACGTCGCCTGGACCTCCAAAAGTCTCGAGTCTAGACCGTCGTTCAATTTCGAGATCTGACGTCTTGAAGAATAGCAAACTGAGCTAGGATCTGGTGCTTGTCGTGCTTGTCAGCATCTGAGGATCGGATTTCGTGCAGGAGCGTCAGCAAGCACGGCCATCCGGGAATTCGTTGCGGTAAGCTTCCTTCTTGGCTGTGCGCCACAAAGATAGACGTGCAGCAGATCGGCGCCGCGCCGGTAAATTGCTTTTTTTTTTTTTTTTGCAGCCACTGACGCACAGCTCGCCCCCAGCCCTGGCGTATTTATCGCCAAGACTCTCATGGAGTGCCTCGGAGGATTCCATGATCAGAAACATATTAGATCATTGTTGTGGTGATCGAGGGCGGTTTGTTGGCAAAAATGGGCGCTTCCGGGTCCTGGAAAGCACTCATTGCGCTGTCACTCCATAGGAAGCGGTGTTTTGCGGATCTTCGACGGGTCCGAATTTTGAGACCGCTCGCTTGACCTGCGGGAATGCACTGAAGGTTTGCCTGAATTAGATGCTGTGATTTATTTTATTGCGCTCCGGCGCACTAATGCAGGTACGAAAGTTGACTGGCTGGAAAGCTTTGGGCAGGCGCGACCGTTGGCCTTTGACGAAACACAAGCGAGATCAACCGTTTTTGGGAATGGCGGTCTTTCCTTGGATTTTGCGGAGTGCAGCGTCCGTTCTCTGGCCTTTCCAAGGATTCTGATCTCCACTTCCTAGAAGGATGTTCGTCTTCCGGGCGGGAATTTTCACTATGCTGGCGTTGGAGAAATGCCCGAGCCTAAAGATCATCGTCGAGTCCCTCGCATGAATTTGAGTATCGGCCCGCAGCGGCCTCCCCATTCACCACAACTGACATCTCGGCGCCCAATGGTTCAGTCCCACTTCTCCACCGCCGAAGAAGCGATAGTTCGCGATTGTTCATTCCATGATGGACGCCCATGGCCGTCGCTCAGGAGGCGGTGATGCTGCTGCTTGCCTCGACTTTCCGATTAGACGGGTAGGATCCCTTCCGGCAGGAGTTGTTTGGTTCTCATTTCGGCACTTGACCGTTTGGTGCAAGATCGCTGGAAGCCCCCAGCCGCGCTACCAAAGACTTAAGGACCAAAGCTTTGTTGCTCTTTGTTGCAATCCGGCCCAATTATCTTCTACAATGCAAAGGTGACTCGAAACGATAAATCCTGATGATCAATTCTGACTCAATTTTCGCTGCAGGGCGCGCGGCTCAGAGACCCTGCCAAGGCGGCAGACCCAGGGCATTGGGAAGCATTCAGCAACTGGAAACAGCCTCATTCCAAGATTCTGTGAAATCCTGGGAATCCTCGGATCATGTTGAGTTGATGATCGGCGATCCTCGCCAGGAAACCCTCAAAGGCCTCCTGCTTCCACCCCCTCCGAGCATGGTTTTGTCTTGTTCGGACATTGAACAGGCAGGCCGCCATTTGGTCATCAACTATTCATCGCCGGCGAGGCTCATGTCAAACGAGAGCAAGTGCCTTCTTTTGCCGCTCCTCCGGAGGGTTTTTGTGGCCGCATCTTGCCGTTTACTGATTGGCATTGGTGGAAGGCAAGCGGTGAAAATGCGGGGGACTTGTGCCAGGATCGCTTGCGACGAGCCCAGAGCCACGACAGCGAGGATTACAATCCTGCTCGGCCCGCGTGCGAACCATCGCATGGTGCGCAACTCAGGAAAGCACGAAACTGTGCTGTTTGGACTGGCGGAGTCTTGACGACTTCAGCTGCTGACGAGAGGCTAAAATGTCGGTTGTTAGCCACGGCCAACTCACAGCCAGAGTCCGGATCACAGAGGAATCTGAATGCAAGCGACAATGACGACAAAATCTCTGCAGCAGAGAGCGAAGCCATTGGACATTCGGGAAACGAGAACGACAAGGCGACCGGGTAGGCTGATCCCCCGCGCGATAAGATTTTAGATCGGTTTGGCGATTCAACCACTCATAGAGCTCCCGATTTCGACTTCCCCTCACCCCACGAGCAGGATGCGGCAACCAAAGGGGGGGGACCCACGGCCAGAGGCAACACTGCCACAATCGAACCACGAGTCTCGTCGCCTTGAGAAACACATAGTGAGTGAATGCCTTCCAAGGCGATGACGTCGCGGGGTCCAGAGCACACGAAACCTCATGCACGGCAGATGGAGGGAATGGATGGTGGACACGATGCATTGTCCCCAATGGGGAAATCTGCAATCACCCGTTACCCTGCCTAACATCTATTTTTTTATTTTTGGCGAGGACGGGTTAGGACAGCAGCCCTGAGCTGTCCTCATGGACACGAACAGGAACTGGACTCAAAGTCCTAGCAGGGAGCCCCGCGTTGCCAAGGTCGCACAAACGACGAGTTCGGTATGACGACAGGCCGAACCGGCGGCAGCCCGCTTGGTCGAGTTCGCCGCGCACCTGTCAAGGCTTCGGATGCTTCCTTTGGCTCCCGTCATTGGCCCGTTTGCCGTAATTCCCCAGCCCTGCAAGGCGATCGATTTGGGCCCATGCAGTAATCGAGCCTTCGAGGCCTCTTGTCCTTTCCGTCTAGGACCGTCTGGTTGGACACTTGGCAGCCTTGAGCGGTCCCTGCCTGGTCCAATACTCAGCAGCACTGCGCATTTCCTGCGCAGCTGCTTGGTCAATCGACGTTTGGCAAGGCTCTCACCATCAAAAGAGCACACCCTGCCCCTCGCCTTTCCTCGCCGTTCCACAACTCCTGTCCTGTTCCTTCATCATTGCTGGCCCATGCATTTAGTCTCTGGGATTCCTCCCCGCGCGCAGGCTCGTGGTATGGCGAGTTTTGTCTATTTCTCTTCTTCCTGGTTGAGAGTCGTCCGTCAAGCCGTTCGCTGTTGCAGTGCTAACGGTTCAGCCCGCTGAGGCTGTGGCGTCTTGTCATCATTCCCCCTCCTGTCTGTATCAAAGCCTCTTATCCCCAGAGTGTCCCTCTTTCTCAGCCCCAGGTTATATTTCTTCTTTTCAAAACCTGCTTCTATCCCTCTCCACTCGCTTTCTACATTGAGGAGCACTCTTTGCATATATATATGCCTGTTGTCCCATCGACGGTGTGCCAGGCAGATTCCGACGAGCCCGTTGTTGCCTGCTGCGTAACAGTCACCACCAAGGCCGCCTGCTGGAGGCCGCCGACTTCGCAGCCTTCCAACCACCACAGCCCGCCGCCTGCCTGTTTCTAGTCAGTGGCACTTCTCATCTTCGCCTTCCAGCTCTCGCTGGCCAGTCTCATCGAGAAGAATCACGCGCCTCGAAACAAAGTACTCTCCGTACTAACACATATTCGCCTCCCCACCCTCGCGCCTCCGTGCCTGTCGACACCTCCGGCCTAGCTTTATGGCTACCGCCGGCGCCACCGAGCCCGGCGCTCCCGTCGCGGTTCCGCAGATCTGCCCTCACTGCCGGAAATCATTCCCTCGCCTCTGCGACTTGAACAAGCACGCAAAGTCTCATAGCAGGCCATTCAAATGCAGTGTCACGACCTGCAAGTACCACCAGCATGGTTGGCCGACTGCCAAAGAGCTGGAACGCCACGTCAACGACAAACACTCCACGGCGCCGAGAACGTATGCTTGTGCATTTGAGTCATGCACCTACGAGTCCAAGCGAGAGTCCAATTGCAAACAGCACATGGAGAAAAAACATGGCTGGGAATACGTCAGGAGCAAATCCAATGGCAAGCGACCTCCACCACCACTCCAAGGTATCATGACCCAGCTTGCCGTTGGTCCTGTCCCCCAGCAGTCAACGGGTCTTGGTGCGGCAGTGGGGGAGACTGCTGCCCAAGTTACAGCTCACTCGACAAAACCACCACCAGCACACCAGTTTGAGTCGGATTTCATCCTGTACCCAGACAACCATGACCAATCCATGGTTATGGGTCATGCCGACGACGAGCTTGGTCAGGGTTATGAAGATGCCGAGGGCGATGAGTCGCGGGTTTTCATTCCATGGACATCACCAGCGACCCGCATGCTTAACAACCAGTCGGCGCTCAACTCGTTCATGGAGAGATACAACCGGACCTCGGTCAATGACCTGGCCCACCCTGACGCCATGATCGACCCCTCACTCCAGCACTTCAACGATGCCTCCATCACCAACTGGCCAAAATTCGACGGCGAGAAGCCGCCAACAATCGACACCTCGGTTAAGGCAGAGCCGTCAGGTCTGAGCATGGATAGGTTCTCGTGGAATAGGGGGAGTGATACGGGGTCCGCCCCAGATGACTCCCCATCCGAGCGCAGGAACCCGTCTACCGCCTACAGTTCACAGTTTCACACCCCGCATAGTGTCGCGGTGGATTTCACGGGAACACCAGCCCATCCTGGGCAGATGGGATGGAACAAGCCCCCATCCCGACGTCGAGGGTCTGACGACGACAGTCAGCGACCAGAAAAGAAACTCAAGTCGAGTCCGACGGAGGAGTTTACGGACAACAATATGCCCGATATATTCCGCTTTGCCCATCCTAGCATCTAGTACGCACCGTACCTCTTCCAGAGTCTTGTTTCTGCTTCAAGCAAGACATGTTTGCTGACGTCTGCCACTGAGTAGCGATAGGGACCAAAAGGAAAAGTACTCACCCTGCCATTCATCGCATCGCGATATTTCGACCCTGGTGTAAGCCGCACCTTTGTCTTGGTTTCTTAGATGCAAGCGCTAACGACAGTCAGCCGGCATCTAGGTCGACCAGCACACCGTCTCACTGTCACGAAGGAGGCAATCTCGTCATTTGACATTGGGGATGAAGATTATCCCCATCCGAGGGTTGGCGTCTGCAGGCGTTGCTGGCGGCAATTCTCAGAGCGCCAGGCCTTCGAAGAGCACGCAGCTGGCTCATGCGACAAGGTTTCCAAAGGCAAGCGGGAAAAATGGCAGATCCTGCACGATAGTTTTACCCCATTGCTAGACTCGGCTGTGGCGGCGGAAAACATGGTTTCGCCGTCACTGAACTTTGGGGAGGCCAGCATGCAGGACGAGCCGATTCATTCGCCCGTACGTCCGAACCGTTTTGTCTCGGCCAACGCTCCTTGGAGTCAACCTCCGGTATCACCGGCTGCTCCGATCGCACCCCAGGTTTCCTACTTCCCTCGACGATCAGTGCTCGCGACGTCGACCTCGGGCGAGGCTCTCGTGTCAGCTCAGGAATACGAGAGAATTCACAAGGAACGCAACCATCTGCGGGAGAGAACACAGCAGCTAGAACGGATACTGGCTGAACGGGGCTTGCCATTGCAATCAGGCGGCCTGTCTGGCGGCATGCCATTGCTCAGCGATACACCTCGCTCGGCCCCCCCCATTTCGGATGCGCAGCCTGTTTCCCCTGACAGAGACAGTCTCGTCCTCCACATGGGCTCAAAGCCTGAGGAGGTGGATGTCCAAGGTCTGATGAACGAACCCCAAGAAAACCTGTCGAGGCAAAACTCTGACATGAGCTCCGGCTCCCGGTCCACGGTCCATCATGTTACCACGAGCCCGCCACAGCGTCTAGTCGAATACGAAGAAAGGGATTGCCACAAGCCGGGAAACCAGCAAGATACAGCGACACCGAATCGAAACGCCTGCCCTTCGATCCCCGACTCGGGCTATTCTAGCGCCGGCCACCGCCGCTACGGCAGCTTCGGCGACATTGGCCACATGCCTGGTGAAATCCATCAGAGTCACCAACGCGCCTATAGCAGCAACTTCTCGGTGGCGCCATGCCCGCAACAGCAGCAGCGACGGCAGCAGCCGGTAAAGCCTCAAAATGATACTCAAGGCCCCGACGAGGTGTTTCAAAACACCAACATATCTTGGAGATCCACGCTATTTGCGCCTCCTACTTTGGCGCCTGCACAGCAGGGTGCAGCTGGCCAGTTCCAGCAGACCCAGCCTCATACGTTTCTGCCGGGACAGACCCCGGCCCAGGGAGAAGGGATCGATGACTTTTTCACGGATCTTTTTGAGATGTAACTTGACGTTTCCTTGAGTGTGTTAGTATCTATTTTTTTGGCGGTATGTTGTGTACTTTAACGCATCTTCCTGTGTGTCTTGCTTAATGCTGGGGTTTCCGGACTGGTCGGGTTGGCTTGGCTTGTGAGGATGTAGGCGGGACGGAAACACGACGAGATGAATCTGAATGGTAAGGGAAGGGATGGATGAATGACACATGGTGATGCATGGCGATATCTGGGGAAGGGACAAGGAGGCAATTGTCCGCTGTCATTACGGCTGGTGTTTTGGGGAGTCTTGGGCTTGGGTTTGTCTAGGTATCTGGGATCTGGCTCTGGGCTTTGGGGCACGTATTATTTACTACGATTCTGGGGGGTTTCTTTTCCCCAGCTTGGAGGAAAGGGCTGGCACCCCTGTAGTGTGCGGTATGAATTGTGTTTTCGGTTCCTCTGTCCCACTTATATTCTTACATGGAGGAGAGTATCACGCATCTACCTTCGGTATCGAGATGGAGAATTGGAACATTCAGAACCAAGTCTTGGACTAGAGTCAAAAAATAGATCGGGTCCTTTTCTGACGCTTCTGAGGCTATTGCTGCTATGCCCCAGATTAGTGCTATTCATCTCATGAAATATCTAGCTGGATGATAGGTACCTAGATATTATAGAGTGCGTCCTTACTACCTAGGTATCCATATGCCAGACTGGAGCAGGCATGAGATATGCGTCGACGCGCATATGTAGCTGCCGGAAACATGTACCTGTCTTCCGACCTCACCATGCACGACTAGTCACGCCTCTGCTGCAGCCCATCACACATGTGCGCATGCTACAGGCGTGTATCATCACCTCCAAGGCCGGTCAGCATATGGGATGGTACATGTTTCACAGTCTCATCTGCATCTCTGTTCGTCTCGACTGAACAGCAAACTAGACGGATGGATGGACCGTATCAATATCTCTCGCGCCTACAGGGTGCTACAGGGTGCTACAGGGTGCTGCTCTCACTCTCTCTTAGAACTACCCGCTTCAATACACTACACCACGCTACATTACACAGCATGATGAATTTTTTTTTTCCATGGCATACCATGACATGACATGACATGAGCTGACCAGTACCCGTACCCCCTGTATGTTGTACCTCACACGTAGCTCTCAACACCATGTGGTAACGTTGCCTAGGGACCAACCAGCCTTGCCTTACCTTTCCGTCTGCTGCCTGCCCCACCGACCTGCCTGCTTGCCTGCCTGCCTGCCTGCCCGCCTGCCTAGGTACCTCGGTATGTGTCTACCCGCACCTCCCGCTTACCCTCGTGGGGTTGTGCAACGCTGTGTGCGCTCCCTGCCGATCTGGAAGCGGATGGCATCCGTTTGGCTTTGCCATCTAGCTAATTCCCCTTACCCATCCGCGGGCTTTGTTGGGTCAGTGATGTACTGCGCTATGCACATTTGCGGCGGCATGGCTGTATTGGGCCAATCCCATACGTCTGATTTGCGCGGAACATATGGATACATACATGGGTGAATACGCAGCATGTTGCGCAAACCAGGCAGCTTGGGTGAAAGAAGAAGTAAATGCGTTGATGTACAAGCCCGGTCTATGGTTTTGTATGTACGTGCGCAATGTCGAATTTATATACATTTGCCCTCACCTTCAGCAACCTTTGCATATGCTGAGCCGGCTGACCGAATGTCATCTTCTGCGACGTTATTTTTTCTGCCCTTTTTCGTCCCGTTGCATCCCACCTAGACACAATACCCATAGTCTTTTTGGCATCCTAGAATGGCAAGGCAGCCGATGGTGGTGGTGCTGCATGTGTTATCTGCGCCGCAGCACGCCCCAAAATTGCTGCCGGAACATGTTTGGCTGCTTAGAGCGCCGCAGCGGCCATCTCGACTTATGCTGGGCCCAACAGGAGTAGGAGGTGTAGGGGCTGCGTTCCACCGTCAGTCATGTGTATGAGGCTAAAAAGAAAGAAATGAAAAGAAAAACTCACGGTTCGGATCGGGCGGGGGGGGGGCTCCTTCGCAATAGCCCCACGCGGATTGGCAACCGTTGCTGGGAGAGCAGAAATCGGATCCCGTCCCGCAAAACCCAAAGGCTGAGCAACAGGCGCCGAATCTTGTCCCCGAGCATGTAATCCCGTCCCCACAGGTCCCATCGGTGCTGGGTCCGCGCGTGTTGGTTGGGCGGACTGCAATGGTACTCCTCGTCCCAACCCCTTGGTTGACTGTGGTAGTGGGCGGGATGGGAATCGTCGTGCGTATCGTCGTTCTCGCGGTTGTAGGTGCTGTGGATGTGGTGGGAAACGGGATGGTAGACCGCGTCGAAACCGTTGTCCGGGATACAGTCGTGCGAATCGAGATCGAGGTACGACTTGTTGTCGACGACGGAAGGGGGACTGAGTTAGAGCGAGACGTCGGAACGGGGCCAGCTGGACCAGAGCGGTACCAGTTGGCCTCAGGGTCACCCAAACACTCCCCTACTGTCACGGCCTTGTATCCGTGCGAAAACAGTGAGGTCAAGATGTAATCGGTCAAGTTATTCACCACCTGGTTGTGAATGTCGTGCTCGATCTGCAAAAATGAGTCTCGAGAGGGGTCTGAAGTTCGCATTGCTTGATCCCAAATGTTCTTGCTCGTCTGGATCTGCCTCGGGTTATCATTCAAGTAACCAGCCGTATCGAGATCAAAGTAGATAGTGTGGTACCCGAGGGTTGCCAAGATGTTTTGACAATTTCTTTCACAGATGGAATACGGCGGCCTTTGGCCTTAGTTAGCGTCAAAAACTTTTGGTAGGGTACCATGGCAGATCCTACCTCATGTATGTTGGGAAGAAACCTAGGACCGAATTGATGGCTATCTCATTCCAGACCATCTGATTCGTGAATTGCGTGTTGGTCAGTTGGCTAGCATTTTGGTGAGACCAGGTGTGGCTGGCAATCTGGTGGCCTTCGGTATGCATTCTCTGTCGTCCAGTGTTAGTCAAAAATGCTGCCACACACGGTGGGGTTTGTCGCACCCTTAGCATGGCGGGATATATGGTCTTGGGGTCATTGATCATGCCCTTCCCAAGATTGTTCCCAGTAATGAAAAATGTCGCCTTCGCGCCATAACTCTGAGAACTCAGAGTCAGCAGACAGCCGCCAGCCGCTCAAAGCTTCACTCACCCTCAACTTGTCGAGAAGAGCACTGGTGTAAACATACGGCCCATCATCAAATGTCAGGGCAACATCTCCCGTCTTGACACAGTCATAGACACCAGCACCTCCATACAATACATTTCCTACTTTCGGCCGAGGAACAGCAAATGTGTCAGGGCCGTCCGGCTTTTTGTTCTAGAGACATGTCAGTCAAGCCCCTAGAAGAATCAGCTGAGGACCGAAATACCCCATCACACCCTGAGCCGTAGTTTATTTGACAGTCAGGAGCCGAGCAATAATCCAGCGCTCTTCCGCACCAGCTGTACACGTGTCAGCGCACCTTCGGCCTCTCTGCATCACTGGGAGGTGGTAGAGTTACCCTTCTGCAGAGCAACAGTACCCCGGAGCACAGCTCCCAACTCCTGGTCCGCATTTCCCGTCGGTATTGTCATCGATCTGTCTGTTGTCCAGAAGTTGCGGTTGTTTGACAGACCGGTCCTGGGCTCCAGCAAACGTCGGGCCTTGCACAGTCGCCGCCCGCCGCATCCTCATATCTGATAAGAACCTCCTCCCTCCCACAAGTTTGGGAATATGCTGGCCACCATGATCGCCATGGCCTGCTACCAAAGCCAGCCAGGCGGCGACAAGAGTAGACGACAGTTTCATAGCGACTGAACACCGTGTATTATAAGGAGTGCGAGAGGGAAGTCCCCATATATATGGATGCCAAGAAACCGGGTTCTGGTTGAAGAGGGGTTGTCCCTGACGGCTAACGGGTATAAAGCTGAGGGACAGGCTCGAGCCTCATAAATGAGGAAGCGTGGCGATCTTTAAGAAAGTCATGAGCTCCGTCAGACAAACCTGGACTCAGGGTAACATATGGTATGGGTATGGCATGGTTACAGGCCGAAATTTTATTTTGCTCAGAAACCGAGTGGAAGGGTGCGTCGGTATAAATGAAGGCAATGGGTAGCTTCCACATTGACAGGAGGCACGGCGTAGCTACGGGACGCCCCAGTGCAGGCCAGGGCTTCCATATTACCGTGCATTCATCGGACGTGACTTGTAGCCGCAGAGCCCTATTGAAGCGCGCCTCTAGCGAGTGGGTGCCTGTTCCAGCCCGGGAGTAGACTTCTACACACAACCGGTTGAGCATTTATTCCCGGAACACTTGTCTCTGCCCGCGCCCATCCCCCGCTTGGCCCGCTTGGGGAATCCTCTGGCCTCGCATCATGCTTGAGGTTTGTGAAATACCCACATGAGATTTTTTGATGCAGAGAGTAATCAACAAGTCGGGAATAAGAAATCGGCATCTCACGTACGTCGTAGGTAGCCGCGGACTCGAGATATATTGGCGAAACGCAAGCCCAATATCAGACGGTTTACGGCTGCCAACGAAATCCGACGATCCTTTACGAGCGTTTCCGGTAGCATCTTGACCATGTCGCCCCCGGAAGCAACGGCAGCACGATGGGGACACCTTGATTGGAAAAGTTGATGAGGCTTGGTTACGGGAGCAGTTGCTACCGCATGGTTGATGGCTACCTTCCGGGAGGTCCAACACCGATCAGGCTATTATTCGACAGTCGAGCATGTGTAGGTGGCAAACGGACGACTCGAGTATGATGCTCCCTGGGGGGTGATAAAAAAGTAAGTAGAAATTGTTCTGTTGCTCCACGAGTGTGGGGTAGCTACAGTGGGGGGACAAAAGTATCGACCCAAACCCCGCATATGCAACGCGTTCGTGTCGCGTCGCATTTTCCTCCCACACCCACCTATTTTGCCGCCTTTCTGGACAAGCACACAATTAAATGCATA
>Ga0247763_1000780_pt1 | contig 19146 bp, 7 predicted proteins | sample UWRJL141409B4_FD_179926 | JGI IMG/M metagenome (GOLD analysis project Ga0247763, IMG submission 179926) | Plant litter microbial communities from Arlington Agricultural Research Station in Wisconsin, United States - UWRJ-L141-409B-4 | ecosystem: Environmental > Terrestrial > Plant litter >...
CGAGCTTCTTCAGGTTCGACGGGCGAAGCCAGAGGCCGCCCAGCCACGAGGCGAAGCGCGCGGTCGCGGCCGCGCGATCGATCTGGAAGGGTAGCACCGACTCGGGCCGGATCGGCAGCTGGCTCTGCTCGCGCGACACGACCTGGGGCGACCCACAGAAGTCGCAGCGGCGCGCCGTCTCGTTCTCCGCGTAGCTCACCACGGCGCCGCACTGCTCACAGCCCACGCGGCGCACGGCGGCGCCGAAGCCGCGCTCGGCCGACATGGCCAGGCCATGCTCGAGGTCATACTCGACGACGGTGTGCTCGACGTCGTCATCCCCGATCGCCCGCATCGCGCCGCACGACTCGCACGACAGCTGCCCGCGAGCGGCATCGAACTCCATGCGCCCGCCGCACGCCGGGCAGCGGAAGTCGGAGGCTCGAGCCTGCTGGGCGGCAGGCGCCGGCGCGGGGTCATCCATCCTGGCACGGTAACCTCCCGCGCTGGCGGGCGCCATGGCTCGGCTTTCGTGTTGCCGCGATGGACCTTGACCGTGGTCTCCGCGATGCCCATGTCGTCGGCGATCTGCTCGTCGAGGCGGCGCTCGACGACTTGAACCAAGCTCTCTCGCGCGCGCGGCGTCAAGACGTCGAAGCGAGCCCGCAGCCCGCGCGGCGAGCTCGGATTCGGGGATGTTGACGCGAAAACCGGCGAATGGCGCTGGAGTCGCCCTTCGGTTGTGCAGCTGCGAAGGTTCAGACGCCCGCGAGCCCGCGAACGGAAGCTCGGCTCAGCGCGCGCAGCCGCAGAGGAGCTGGACGCTTGGATCGGCGACGCTGGGGGAGAACTCGGGCGACGTGAGCCACCACGCCGACGCGGCGCCCTCGGCGTCGATGAAGACGTGGCAGCCGAAGCCGAGCTGGTCTTCGCGGGTGCCTTCGTTCACGACGCCCGCGGGGCCGCCGAGCGCCTGCACGACCGCGTCGCAGCCCTCGATGCTTCCGCCCTGATCTGGCGTGCCGACGACGCCGATCGACGACGGATCGAAGCCACCGCGCGTCGCGCACACGTCGTCGCACGATTGAGAGGGCGCTCCGACGTACCAGCAGCTGCCGGCGGCCACGGCGCCGCCGCACTCGGCGGGCTCGGGCTCTGGAGCTATGGGCGGCTCGGAGTCGGGCGGCTCCGGCGACTCGGGCGGGTCGATGGGCTCCGACGGCGCGCCGGCGTCGGGCGCGGGCTCGCCGAGCGGTACGCCGGCGTCTGCGGGGAGCGCGACGGGGGAACCCGAGCCTTCGCCGGAGCTCGTGCTCGCGGGAGGCGTGAGGCCGCCGCTGACGGGCGGTCCTTCTCCGTTGCTCGCGGCTGGAAGCGGGGCTCCGGGCTCCGGCGTGACCATGGACGGATCGACGCCATCGTCATCGGCGCTCGACGGGGCATCCGCGGGCGTTTCGGCGCTGGGCGCTTCGCTGGTGATCGGTGGGGACGGTGCGGGACCAAAGAGGCCGCTCGAGTCGGGGGCGCTGCAGCTCGCCCCCGCGAGCAGCACTGCGACCCCGAGCCGGAGCACCCCAGAGCCGGGGAGCTGGAGCATGCGACCAGACTAAGGCCGTCGCTACGACGCTGACAACCGCGGCGTGAGTCGACGACGTCGCATCATGTCGATCCGGTGGCGAATCTGGCGACGTTGGCGCACACGGACCTCACGGCGGCGATCGACGCAGCAACTTTGCCGGCTCGTTGTTGTCGCACATGGACGTTTCGCTGGCCTGTCGGGGAGGAACTCGAAGCGCTGGGCTCGAGCGCACCGCGTCGTCGTCTCACCTGGCGCGATGAGGCGCGGCGTTCCGCCGCATCATTTCAGGCCCTGCTCGCCACGACGCCATCGAGCTCCTCGACGACGAAGTCGGCGACGTCGATGTGGTCGTCGATGAGGCGTTTTTGCGCGTTGGCGAGCTCGTCGGCGGACGGCGGCTGCGCACAGAGCTCGCTCACCTTGCGCGCCGCAGCGCGACGATCGGTGAAGTTGAACACGAGGCGGTAGCGGCGCTCCTGGTCCTCGAGGTAGCCGCGCCGCGTGGTGTTCACGTACACCGAGGGCACGCCGAGGCAGGCGGCTTCGCTCGCGGTGGAGGCGCCTTCGGTGATGACGAGGCGCGCGAAGGCGAGCACGTCGTGGTAGTCCTCCGGCGGCACGCTGAGCTTGTAGCGTTCCCACTGGGGGGCGCTCTTGCCGCCCTCGGGCACCAGGTACACGGAGTAGCGCTCGAGCACCTCACGCAGCATCGGGTCGAAGGTGTCTGCGAAGCCTGACTCGCCGATGTCGTGCAGGGTGTCCCAGGCCGATGTGCGGATGACGACGTACTCGCCGGGCTTCGGCGCGGCGTCGGCGCCCCCGCCGCCAGGGCGCACGCCGGGGCCGCCGTTGACGCGCAGGCGCGCCAGAACCTCGGGGCGAGGGGTGAAGTGGCGCGGGTGCAAGAACGCGAGCTCGTGGTAGCCGCGGTAACGGTGCTGCTTGTCGCCGAGCGGCTTCCAGAAGCACTGAGGCGTGTAGATACGCGTCGCGAAGGGGTGGGCGATCCTGTGGTTGAAGCTCTGGAACTCGCTGTCGGTGAAGATGATGTTGGGCACCCCGAGCAGGCGAGCGGCCTGCGTGTAGCTGCCCATCAGGCTCACGACGACGGTGGGCCGAAACTCGCGGATGGCTCGCGCGACCGCGGCCTGGCGCGCGAGCATCTCGCGCAGGGGGAAGCGGTTGCCCTTGCGCGCGCCGGTGATGATGCGCGCCGGGATGTGCGAATACGCCGCGAGCAGCTGCTTCATCACGTCGCGATCGCGGCCGAGCATCAGCACCTCATCGCCCCGCTCGCGCCAGGCGCGAACGGGGTGCTTGAAGAAGTGGATGTGGGCGGGGTGGTGCGCCTCGATCAGGACGCGCATGCTCAGTCGCTCGAGCCGAGCGCGTCGATCAATCGCTGGCGCAAGCTGGCGGCGGGGAAGATGGCCTCGAGCGAACCGACCTCGCGCGCGCGCTCGACGGTGTGGATGGCGTCGAACTCGGCGGCGACCTCCGCCTGCTTCTCGAGCTTCACCATCTCGAGCGCCTTCTCGCGCGCGATGCGGTCTGCCGGGGTGCGCGCGGGCGGACGACCCTTGATGCGTGCGTCGGAGGCGACGCGTGCACGCACCTCGCGGGCGAACACCACTGCCGCCGCCGGGCCGCCGCCGATCACGGAGGCGTAGGAACCCTCGAGGGCGAACGCACGCAGGTTCGGGTTGAGCTCTCGCGAGAAAACCACGTAGGCGCCGCCGTGGTAGCGTGAGACCACCAGGAACACGAGCGGGCCCTCGAAATTCACGACCGCCCGCGCGATCTCCGCGCCGTACTCGAGCTGCAGCTTGCGCATCGACTCGGGCGAGCCGTCGAAGCCGGAGAGGTTGGCGAGGATGACGGTAGCGCGGTTGTTGCTCGCGGCGTTCAGCGCCCGCGCGATCTTCTTGCTCGACTGCGGGAAGAGCGTGCCGCCGTTCCAGTCGGCGGGGCCGTCGAGCGGGCGGTAACCCCAGCGCGGCACGTTCTGGCTCTCGATGCCGATCAGGCAGATGGCGTGACCGCCGAGGTGGGCGTCCCAGACGACGGCCGTCTCGGCCGCGGTGTGGCTCTGCCAGCGCTCGAGGCAGCCGCTGTCTTGATCGATCACGGCGCTCATCAGCGAGCGCATCGCGAACGGCTTCTTGCGACCCGGGTTCTTGGTGTCGCTGAACAGGTCGCCGATGGTCTCGAAGCCGTCACCCTTGTAGGGGTATTCGAGCACGCTTCTCTCGCTCGGGTCGCCCGTGACCCAGCGGCGCGGCTGCGCCTCGCCGGGCACCACGTACGTGTACGTGTAGTGCTCGTAGAGGATGCGGTAAGCGTCACCGAGGTCGCCCGCGAAGTACTGGGCCTGGCCGTTCGGACCCATCACGCGCTCGTAGCCGCCGATCGACGTCTCGTCTTCGGCCGCCACCGAGCCCGAGGCGAGCAGCGCCGCGCGGCCGGTGAGCACCATCGAGGCGCGCGGGGTCATGATCAGCACGCCGCGGGTGTGCAGCAGCATGGTGGCCAGCGCGTCCCAGTAGCTCTGGGCGCCCACGTTCACGCCCGTGATGATCATGTGGATCACGCCGCCCGCCTGCGTGAAGGTGACGATACGGCGCACCACGCGGGCGGTGGCGTCGAGGTTCTCGGTGCCGCTGTCCATGGCGATGCGCGCGCCGCTGGAGACGGGCAACCACTCCACCGGCAGCTGGAGCTGCTCGGCGAGATCGAGCGCCGCGACGATGCGGTCGCACTCGGGCGCTGCGAGCGCGCCCATGTCGCGCGTCGGGTCGCTCAGGATGAGCACGCGCCGCATGCCCTCGGGCACCTTGAGCGTGGGCGTGCTGATCACGCCGAACACCACCGACGAGGTGTTCTTGCCCGGCTGGCGGCCGGCGACGCTGATGGCGCGCGGCGGATCGGCGTCGGGGCTGAGGTCGTACTCGGCGAAGCTGCCGCGCGGCAGGCCCGTGGGCGCGACCACCGACGAGGGCGGGCCGTTGCGGCCGCCCATGCGCTGGCTCTCGGGCTCCTCCTGCTGCACCAGCATGCGGATGATCTCGTACGGGTAGACGAGGCCGCGGCGCTTGGCCTGCACCACGCGGCGCTCGTACTCCGTCACCGGCAAGAGCGGCGCGCGGTGCGGCTCGCGCCAGGTGACGTCGATGCCCGCGCCCGACAAGTCGCTGACGATCAGCTCGACCTCGTTCGGTCCCTGCTTGGGCCGCGACTGGTCGATCACGCTGAGCCGCACCGTCACCCGCTCCAGGCCCAGGTGGCGCGTGGCTGGGTGCAGCCGCTGCGCGAGGCTCTGCGCCGTGCCGCGGTGCAGGCTCATCGGGTGCACCAGGAACAGCACCACGCGGTTCCACTGAAGCCGGCGCCCCGGATCCCGCGTAGACAGGATGACGCGCAACGTCCTCGCGGCCTCGTGGAAGGCACGCTCGAAGATCGGCACGAAATAGGCTGGCTCGGCGCCCTCCTCGGCAGGGCGATCGACCACGTCGGCGAGCACGAAGATGCGCTCGTCGTCGGGGATGTCTTTGCTCTTGCCGTAGAAGCAGTAGATGCCGTCGGTGGCGCTCAGGCGCTCGAGGTGGAAGCTCTGGTAGCGCGAGAGGTCGACGCGCTGGGCCGCCTCGGGGTGGATGCCCCAGAGCTCGATCGGCCTGAGGCCGCTCTCGCGCGGCGTGCTCTGCCACGTCTCGTGCCAGGCGGGCTCGCCGGGGGCGATCAGCGAGAGCGTGACGCGCAGGCCGTGCACCTTCACCGCGCCGAGCACACCCTGCACCGACTCCACGATCCCCGGACGCAGCCGCGAGCGCTCCGCCGCCGACGGCAGCGGGAGGATCAGCTCGAGGCGCGGCCGCTTCTCGCCGTGGCTCTGCTCGAGCAGGCGCTTCAGATCGGCGACGGCGTCTTTCTGGGTCGACATCCGCGCCACCACGACCTCGCCGTCGGCGAACGCGAGCCGCACGCTGCCGAGCGTGTCACGCGGGGCCTCCTGGACGGGCAGCCGCGGCAGGTACATGCGGCGCATGTAGGCGGTGAGGGCGATGGCGCGGCGCGCGTTGTCGTTCGCGTGCAGCCAGCCTTCGATCTCGAGGAAGCGGCGGCGCGGCGCCTGCGCCAGCTCGTGGAACACCTCGTCGGGCGGCGCCGTGGAGCTGTCGGCGCTCTCCAGCCAGGTCTCCAGCCGCTTCGTCACGCGCTCGGCGGCGCGCTCCAGCTCGGGGCGCTGGAAGATGCGGTATGACGCGGAGATGGCGGCGTCGGCGACGCTGTCCGGGATCTGTCCACGCAGCGAGGCGATCAGGGTGAGGGCACCCTCGAGCGCTGTCTCCCCGCGGAAGTCGAGCCCGGCGTCGACCAGCCCGAGCACGCGCGTGAGCAGCGCGCCCATCAGGTCGAAGCGGATGTCGGGCGTGGCCTGTGACGCGAACAGGCGTAGCACCACCACCTCGAGGCTGTCGGTGTACTCGAGATCGCCGATTCCGTAGTGGGCGAGCGCTGCCTTGAGCTTGGTGATGAAGGCCTCGTCGAGGCCGGCGCCGCCCGCGCGCATGCGCCGCACGAACGTGCGCATCTGGGCGTTGTTCGAGGGCTGCAGCTCGCCCTGGTCGCGCGTGATGCGGCGGGTGGCGAACAGGCGCTCGATGTCGGCGAACACGATGAGCTCGTGGCGCACCTCGGCCAGCTGCGCGAGGAACGCGGCGGGCAGATCTTTCGGCAGCGGCGCCTCGAGCAGCGCAACGAGGCTCGCCACGCGCGGGGCTGCCGCGTCGTAGCCGAGCACGATACGACGCACCTCGTCGCGCACCGCGAACATCGCCGCGCTCGACAGCTCGGGATCGGCCTGGCCGGCGCCGACCAGGTCGGGCACGGTCAGCGGCGTGCGGTCGTCGTCGACGAACAGGATCGCGAGCGGATCGCGCTCGTCGGGCAGGCGCAGGGCGTCGGCGAGCTGGTTCTTGCCCGACGACGAGCTGCTCGCGGCCGGGTCGATCACCAGGATCACCTCGCCCGCGCGCAGCTGCTGACCACGCCGCGCGCACACCTCGGTGATGGTGCCGCTGATCGGCGCGTCGAAGCGGATCTCCATCTTCATCGCCTCGAGCAGGCCGAGCGCTTGCCCCGCCTCGACGTGCTGGCCTTCCTTCACGTGGATGGCGACCACCATCGAGGGCGTGGCGGCGCACACGCGCCCCGCGGTCTGCCGCCCGAACTTGTGCACGCGGCCTTCGACCTCGACGCGGATGCTGGCGTCGCTGATGTCGTAGAGCACGCGCAGGTCTTGCCCGGCGATCTTGAGGCGGGCGGCGTGGCTGCCCGACACCGAGAGCTGCGCCGCCACGGCGCGGTCGTCGAGGTGCACGCGGTACTGCGACTGGCCCGAGGCGTACACGTGCACGCGCGGCTGGGTGCCCTGGTAGGACAGATCGATGTCCATGCCGATCGAGGCCGGGATCTTGTCGTGCGTGATGTTGCCCGAGTCGGCGAAGAAGTTGGCGCGGAGCTGCTCGCGGATCTTCTGGTAGGAGAGGATCGCGGCGAGCACGAGCGCCTCGGCGGCGTACTGGCGCACCGGCGTGCGCTTCTCGTTGTAGCGGTCGAGCCAGCCCGTATCCAGCTCGCCCGTGCGATAGGCGTCGGTCTCGAGCAGCTCGAGCAGGAAGCTCTTGTTGGTCGAGCCGCCCTCGATCACGAGGTCGAAGTCGCGCAGCGCGCACACGAGGCGCGCCCGAGCCTCTTCGCGCGTGTCGCCGCTCGCGATCACCTTGGCGATCAGCGAGTCGAAATCAGCGGGCACGCTCGCGCCCGGAGCGACGCCGGTGTCGATGCGCAGGCGCGGGCCCAGCGCCGGGTCGAAGCGCCCGATGCGGCCCGGGGCCGGCAGGAAGCCGGCGTCGGGGTCTTCCGCGCACACGCGCGCTTCGATCGAGAAGCCGCGCTCGGGCAGGTCCAGGTTGGGCAGGTGCTCGCCGCGGGCGATGCGGATCTGCAGCTGCACCAGGTCTGTTCCGGTGATCTCTTCCGTGATGCCGTGCTCGACCTGCAGGCGCGGGTTCATCTCCAGGAAGAAATAGTCGGCGCCCTGCACGAGGAACTCGACCGTGCCCGCGCCGATGTAGCCTGCCTCGCGGGCGAGTCCCGCGGCAGACTCCTTGAGCGCCCGGATCATGAGCGGCGGCAACCCGACGGGCGGCGCCTCTTCCAGCACCTTCTGGTGCCGGCGCTGCACGGAGCAGTCCCGGCAGCCGAGCGCCACGACGGCGCCGTGCTGGTCGGCGACGATCTGCACCTCGATGTGCCGGCCGCCTTGCACCATCTTCTCCATGAAGAGGCGGTCGTCGCCGAAGGCGCCGCGCGCCTCGGCCGAGGCGGAGCGGAACAGCTCACCGAGCTGGCCCTCTTCGCGCACGATGCGGATGCCGCGCCCGCCGCCGCCCGCGGACGCCTTGAGCATCAGCGGGTAGCCGATCGCCTTGCCGTGGTCGCGGGCCTCGGCCTCGTTCGCCACGACCCCGCGGCTCCAGGGCGTGACCGGCACGTCGGCGCGCTCGGCCAGGTGCTTGCTCGCGATCTTGTCGCCGAGCGCCTGCATCACCTGCGGCGGCGGGCCGAGGAAGCGCATGCCCGCGGCGATCACCTTGGCGACGAATTTCGGATCTTCCGACACGAAGCCCCAGCCGGGCCACACCGCGTCGGCGCCGGCGCGCTTGAGCACGGAGACCAGCAGGTCGTGATCGAGGTAAGCGCTCACCGCGCTGCCCTTGGTGGGCAGGCGCAGCGCCACGTCAGCGTGGCGCACGAACGGCGCCGCACGGTCGACGTCGGTGTAGAGCGCGATGACCTGGATGCCGCTGCTCTCGAGCGCCCCGAGGGACTTCACGGCCCGGATGCAGCGCATGGCCGCCTCCCCCCGGTTGGCGATGGCAAGGCGGCGAATGGGCTTGATATCAGTCAACTCGAGATTACTCCGAAGGTGGCCTTTGAGGCATCGGCCCGCGCGTCGGCGCAGGCCTGCACGTTGTGCGCTTCTACATTTCGAACCGCCCCCATTCCACAGCAGATTCCGGTTCGACCGACGCTTTTCTTCGAGCGTCGCCGCGGTTCGGACGCGTTGAGGCAGATCGCCCTCGATGCCCAACGCGTTGCGTTGAACGACGCTGACGGCCGCCGCCCGCGACCGAGCGGCACAAAAGAAAACCCCGACCTGGACGAGCTTCGGGAAGCGCCACCGGTGGTGGCCGCAACCCGGCGACAATGTCCAATTCTTTCCGTTTCATAGCAAGCACGAGAAATGGTCCGGGCGGCGCTCGCGTGCGATCGGGGGTCGCGCCGCGCCGAAGGAAGCCGCATCGCAGCACCCGAGTGGCAGGACCGGAATGCAGGGTGCGCCAGACGATCGGCACCTGGCGTGCGAGGCCGCGGGCAACCCGCGAAAGCGCCACATCGGCCGAATGGCGTCATACGCAGTGTTCTGCTCTGGCTATCCGGAGCATCGACGTGCGGCGCCGACGGGGCGATCGCCGCATGCCCCCCGCCGCCCGCCTGGGGATGCCCGCGGCAGGAGGGCCCTCCACCCAACCGACGGCGGCGAGCGGCCCTGCCCGGTCGCGGCGGAGCGACGGAGCCGAGCGTGAGAGCCGGTTCACGCTGCGCCTTCGCCAGCGCTGCGCCCCTGGCTCAGTAAGACTGCATGGCGGCGCACTCGAGGTCTTCGCCCTCGCTCGTGCCGAGCAGCGCGACGAAGTGTCGATAGAAGCGGATGCGATCACGCACGCGATCGTCGGTCGGTTTGCCGCACTCGAGGCCACCGTTGATGATGTTCACCGTCATGCCGAAGCCCGGTCGACGCCCCGCCGCGGTGTCGGCGTCGCTCGGCGCCCACAGGCCGAGGAGCGCGTCGTGCGCGGAGGGCTTGGGAGGCTGCGCCGTCATCCAGAACCAGAGCGCCGTGGTGAACGCGATGACGCCGTCGCTGGTGACGAGATCGGGATCGTCGAGCAAGCCGAGCCCGAGCACCTCGCCGAACGCGCCGTAGTTGTAGTTCCACGACAGCTGGATCGGGCCGCGGCCGTGGTAAGTCTTGCCGGGTTGACAGGGATACCGCGTGTTCGCTGCGTCGCAGTACTGCGTGCACGCGCCCGCCTCGCACCCGACCTCTTCGGTGAAGTACAGGCCCCACGCCTCGGGTCCGCCCGGCGCCGTGGGCCAGCCGCCGGTGGTCTCATGCGAGGCGTTGCCGAGGAACGCGGCGACCTCGCGCCGGCGCGCCTCGGGGGTGCCCACGCTGCCGAAAGCGGGATACGCAGCCGCGGCCTCGATCAGCGCGTCGTACGTGTAGAGGGCGTTGGCGTTCGGGAACATGGACGCGAAGAGCTCGCGCGACAAAACCTCGGCGAGCGTGGGCGCAGTGCTGCTGGCGCCACCGCCGGACGAGCCCCCGCTGGACGCTCCGCCGCTGGACGAGCCCGCGCCGTTCGCGACGCCGCCAGCGCTCGGCGACGGGCTGCCCGCGGCGCCGCTCTCCGTGCCACCCGTCGAGCTGCTGCCGGCGACGCTCTGGCCGTCGCTGCCGCTCGAGCCGCCGTCGAGGGCAGGCCCATCGCTGCTCTCCGAGCAGGCGAGCAGCGCCGCGATCGCCCCGAGCATCGTTCCGCTGCGGCGTCGGGCCATCCGATCGAGCTTGGCCCGGTGCGGAGCTCGCGGCAAACGGCGACGGCTGCCCTGCATCGACGCTAGCGCTCGGGCGTATCAATCGCGAACGGCTGATACGCCGTCGATGTATGCGTTCACCTGCTGCCTCAGCACCGGCAGCGACACGCCACCCCCGAGCAGCACCGCGTCGTGGAACGCTCGCAGGTCGAACCGAGGCCCGAGGCGCGCCTGCGCGAGCTCGCGCAGCGCCAGGATCTCGAGCTGGCCCGTCTTGTAGGCCAGCGCCTGGCCCGGCCACGCGATGTAGCGGTCGACCTCGTTGTCGATGTTCTTGGGCGTGAGCGCGGTGTGCTTCAGCATGAAGGCGATCGCTCGTTGCCGGCTCCAGCCGAGCGCGTGCACGCCCGTGTCGACGACCAGGCGCGAGGCTCGCCAGGCGTCGAAGCTGAGCATGCCCAGACGATCGAGCGCGTCCGCGTACAGGCCGAGCTCGTCGGCGAGCCGCTCGGTGTAGAGCGCCCAGCCCTCGACGAATGCCGTGAAGCCGGCGTGTTTGCGGAAGGCGGGCAGAGCGCCGAGCTCTTGAGAAATTGCGATCTGGAGGTGATGACCGGGGATCGACTCGTGGAAGGCGAGCGCGGCGGCCTCGAAGCGCGGGCGCGTCTCCGGCTTCGAGACGTTGACGAACAGCTCGCCCGGCTTCGTGCCGTCGGGGTTCGGCGCGCGATAGTAGCCGATCGCGGTGTACGCTGCCTCGTAGTCGGGGACGCGCGCGACCACGCAGTCGGCCTTCGGCAGCACACCGAACGCTCGCGGCTGCGCGGCGCGGGCGCGCGCGAGGGCGCTGCGTGCGGCGCCCTCGATCTCCTCTGCCGACCGGAAGTAGAGCGCCGGGTCGCTGCGCAGGCGCTCGAGCGTCTGAGCCAGGCTCGTGGTGCCGAGGGCGCTCTGGCCGAGCTCGGCGAGCTCTCGATCGAGGGCCGCGATCTGATCGAGGCCGAGCTGGTGCAGCGCGCGCGGATCGCGCTCGAGCGTGGTGTGGGCGCGCACGCGGGCGCGATAGCAGGCGGCGCCGTTCGGCAGGAACGCGACGCCCGACTGATCGTCGCGCCGGGCGCGCGGCAGCCCCTCCGTCTTCAGGAAGGCGGCGTAGCGCTCGAAGGCGGGACGGATCTGGTCGCTCACCGTGGCGCGGAGCGCCGCGCGGAAGCGCCCCAGGGTCGCCGCGGGCCAGTCGTCGTGGCTCACCCGGGTGGGTGCGAGCAGCGGCCAGTCGGCGAGGGGCTGCGCGAGCTGCTTCTCGAACATGTCGGCGACGCGACGCGTGGTCTCCGCGTTGCTGACGAGGCCGCGCGCGAGCCCGCGCCGCAGGTTGGCGACCTCGCGGTCGATGTGCTCTGCGATCAGCGCATAACGAGCCACGAGCGTGTCACCGCTCGCTGGCGTCGTGACCTTCTGATCCTCGGGCAACCGGTTCCAGCGCGACAGAGCGTTGTCAGAGACGCTCAGGCTCCACTCCTCGAACGCGCAGACCTCGGAGGCGATGCTCGCCGCGAGGCGCTCCTGCAAGAGCTCGAGCGAGCGGCGATCGCCGTGGGGGAGGTCGCTGCGGGCGGCGAGCACCTGGGCCTCCGTGAGGAAGGCTCGCGTCGCGGCCCTGCCTTTGGCGATGCCCTCGGGAGAGTTGTCGTCGACGCGATCGTCGAAGCGGTGGACGCCGAGCACGGTGGCCAGCATCGGGTAGAGCTCGAGCTCGGTGGCCCAGTGGCGCCGGAGCAGATCGGCGACGTTGGGGTCGCTGATGCCGCTCGCGGCGTCGGCGGGGGGCCAGGCTGACTCCGCGGGCTCGGCTGATTCCGGCGGTCCCGGGAGCGCTCGGCTGCAGGCTAGCAATGTCAATCCCAGCACGCATTTACACCATCGCACGGCGTTCAGCGTGTCGGCCTCTCGAAGAGTCGTCAACGGTCTTCATGAGTCGCCCGCGACCCACCGACGCCATCGCGACGCATTTGTCGCCCGTCGCCGACGCATTTGTTGCCGTTGCTGGCGGCGGATGCAGTTTGCCGCGGCGCGCTGCGAGTGTGGTCGTCGTGTATTGAAACCCTCGCATACGAGAGCGCTCGCGGCGCGCGGGGGAGGTGCTCTGCGCGCGGACCGCTCGCCATGGGAACTCGACGAAGTGATTTTCATGCAACACGCCGCCTGCCAATGAAGTTGTCATGGCTCGTCATCATGCGTGCGATGAGCAGTGGCGCTGCGGTGAGATGACTCACGCGAAGAACGCTGAGCCGTCTGGCGATGACGCTTCGATCGTCGAATCGACAGTCGATGTACCACTTTGTTTTTGCGCTGCTAGACCAGCGCCTGCGGCGACCTCCGTGTCGGAGGTGACGCGATGAGGAGGATACGTTCATGCAACAACGGTGGGTTCACGCGTGGCAGCGGCGCGCGTCATTTTCGGGGTGCGCCTTCGTTCTCGGTTTGGTCGCGTGCGCGGGTGAAGGCGGGCCCGAGAGCGATCTCGCGCGCGTTCACGGCGATCTCAGCGCCGCGGGCGATGTCGCGAGAGGCGAGGCAGCGGCTGAAGCGGCAGATGTGGTGAGCGTCGCCACGCTCAGCGCGGGGGCGAGTTGCGATGCGCTGCTCGCGGGGCTGCAGAACAACTTGCTCGAGCAGGTGCAGCAGCGCGCGGAGGAGGCGCGGGTGTCGCCCTACTACGACTACTACGGCGGCGGCGTCTTCATCGACGACGCGCCCCCGCTGCTCGGCACTCCCGGCCCTGTAGCGAGCGGCCCTGTAGCGAGCGGCCCTGTAGCGAGCGGCCCTGTAGCGAGCGCCTCCAGCGCCAGCGCGCCGCCCGCGCGCGCGACGCCGTCCGCCTTCGCGGGCTTCTCGGAGACGACGGTGCAGGTTCCCGGCGTCGATGAGGGTGACTTCGTCAAGGCCGACGGAGACCGGCTCTATCTGATCCACGGCGGCAGCCTCTACGTGCTCGACGCGAGCCAGGCCAACGCGCTCCAGATCGTGTCGTCGATAGCGATCGAAGGGGCACCCTCCCAGCTGTTCGTGCGTGACGGACAGGTGGTGGTGACGTCGAGCTACGACGGGCCGCTGCCGGGCCAGGAAGAAGACTACTACTATTACTACTACTATTATCCGAGCTACACGAAGCTGACGCTGCTCGACGCGAGCGGCGACGCCATCAGCGTGCAGCGGGAGACGTTCGTCGAGGGCTACAACGGCGGGTCGCGGCGGCACGACTCGGTGGTGCGCACCCTGGTGCAGCAGTCGTCGAAGGCGCAGCTCGACTACCCGAACGTGAGCTACTTCGACATCTTTGGCAACCCGCGCAGCCAGGCCGAGATCGATCTGCAGGTCGACCTGTGGGTGCTGCTGTCCACCGAGAGCATCGAAGACTCGGAGATCGGAGACTATCTCCCGAGCACGTTCGAGCGGGTGGACGGCGAGCTGGTCGAGCAACCGCTCCGCTGCGCCGACTATCTGCAGCCCGGGCCCGGCTTGATCGAGGCGGGGGCGACCAGCATCGTCGCGCTGGATCTCGCCGCGCCGTCTGCTCCGCTGGGGACGACCGCGGTGCTCGGCTACGCCGACAGCATCTACGCCAACGAAGACGTGCTGCTCCTGCGGCAGACCGACTACGGCGACTACACCCAGCCGATTCAGCAAATCAGGACCAACATCCATCGCTTCGAGCTGGACGGCCTCGCGACGACGTACTCTGCCTCGGGCAGCGTCACCGGCTACGTGGTGTCACCCTTCGGCCTGGACGAGGCCGACGGCGTCGTCCGCGCGGTGAGCACGGAGGATCGGTATGAGATTCAGCCGGTCGAGGGGGGCGGAGAGACCATTGTCTACCTGGGCTCGTCCAGCCGCGTGGTGACGCTCGGCTCCGCCGAGGGCGCGCTCGTCGAGCTCGGGCGCTCGCCCGACTTCGCCACCGACGGTTCGCTCTATTCTTCTCGTTTCGTCGGCGACTTCAACTATGCGTTCACCTACAGCTACGGCGCCGACGGTGCGTCGCTCACGACTCACCTGCAGGTGGTCGATGTCTCCGATCCGGCCGCACCCGCCCTCGCCGGGCAAACGGAGACGAACGCCCTCACCAGCCAGGCGTTACCGTTCGGCAGCGACCAGCTCCTCGCGTTCGGTGACGTGATCGATGCGATCGGCCAGTTTGTCGGCGCCGGCATACAGCTGCTCGACGTGAGCGACCCCCAGGCACCTCGCGTCGCGAGCACGCTCGCTCTGCCGCAGGGCTACAGCGAGGCCAGCTATGACCCGCGCGCGGTCACCTTCCACCCGGAGAGGAGCCTGCTCTCGTTCCCGTTCCAGAGCTACGAGACGGGGCAGACGACGCTCGAGGTCGTCCACGTGTCGCCAGCGGTCGGGCTCGATCACGTCGCGAGCATCGCACCGGTCGTGCGCGAGCCGTCATTGCTCGACTGCCTCGGCTTCTTTGGCTACCCGACGGACCCCGAGTTCCTGCAGTCGCTCGAAGAGAACCCGGAGTTCGTCGAGTCTATCCTGAGCGAGTGCAGGCTCTACTTCTCGTCGACGGCGCGCCGCGGTCTGTTCCGCGGAGACGAGTTGTTCCTGATCCAGTCGCTCGGCGTCGACGCCTACTCGGTGTACGACCTGTCGGGTGGGCCGATCGGCGGCGTCGAGCTTCCGCTCGGGTATCCGTACTACTACGGCAATCCACTGTTCGGTGTGCCCGTGCCCGTCGCGCCGCCTCCGTCCAGCGGAGAGGTTCCCGACTCCGGGGGCGAGGTGACGCCCGAGGAGGGCCCCGGCGAAGCCAGCGGCGGCTGAAGACTGAAGATTGAGGTTCCGCCTGCGGCTCCGAAGGCATCGGGGTCGCGGGCGGTCGTGCTTTGGGTCAGCGCGGCGCATCGCAGCGGCTCTCGAGGCGCTGCGCGTGCCCACGCTGGCTCACTCTCGGAACTGCTCGACCCAGTCGGAGATGCACTCGATCTGTTCGTCGGTGATCTCGTAAGAGCCGACGGGCATGCGGCCACCGCAGCCGCGATCTTGCGGGAACGTGCCGGTCACCTTCGTCAGGATCAGGCTGTCTTGCGGCTCGACCGGGTCGATGATGAGGCCGCAGGCGGCGTTGCGCACCGAGCCGCGCCCCACGTAGGAGGCCGCTTGCTCTTCACCCGCTCCAAAATCCCCGATCGTCGCGTTGTCGTTGGTGTGACACGAGCCGTTGCCGCAGGTCTCCCGGAAGACGTTCTCCACTGCGTTGCAATACTGGCGCGGCGGTTGGGGGGTGACGACGGTGCCCGCGTCGGGCTCGTCATCGCCGCTGCTCCCGCTATTGCCGCTCGAGCCCGCTTCGCTCGCTGAGCCCGCGCGCCCGCCGGTGCCAGCGTTGACGCCACCGCCGCGGCCGCCCGAGGCGTCGTCGCCGCCGCGGCCGCCCGAGCTCGCGACGCCGCCGCGGCCGCCGACCGGCTCGGGTTCGGGCGTGTCGACCACTCCCGAACAGGCACACAACCCGATCCCCACGAGGCACGCCCAAAGCGACTTCGACCCAACCTGGCAGCTACCGATCACCGGTGGAGCTTGACCTGCTGCAGCATGAGAAGCGAGGCTGTGGACGATTGCGCTCTCACGGGAAGAAGAAACAGCAGCCTCGTCCCGAGCCCAGAGCGAGCGTCGCGAGGGGCGGTGGCGGCGTCGGTGCTCAGGAATCACGGTCGCGGCGCCGCTCGCTCGGGGCTCGGCCGAGCCATCGTTTGGTCGCCGCTGTCGGCTGCAGCCGACACTTTGGGCCAAGGCCTGGGCCCAGGAGGGCGCGATCTTTCGGTGGTACAGGCGTCGCCGGGCTCGAGATCGGCTTTGTCGGCGCGGAGCGCCGCCTCTGCACGCGACCGCGAGCGGCCTCGCCCGTCTCTCTCGAGAGGCTCTTTCTCTGCCGATGTCGATGGAACACCGGACACGGGAACAACCACGGGAAAAGGCCATGGTGCAAGCAGTCACGGGTGCAACGCCCCGGCGCGAAGGTGGCGCCGGCGAGAGCTCCGAAATCAGGGCGCAAGCAGCCAGGGATGTCGAGGTCCTGGCGCACGGCGCCTGCTGGCTCGGCGTCGACAAGGTCGAGATCACGCCAGCGAGCGTGCAGCCGATGGCCGGGTTCTCCTGGTCCGGCTCGCGAGGCCGTCCGGGGAGTGATCACCTCTGGGCTCGCGCGCTCTACGTCGAAGACATCGAGACGGGGCAGCGCCTGGTCGTCTGCATCGTCGACCTCTTGAGCGGCAGCAACGCGCTGCTCGAGGCCGTCGAACACGAGCTCGAGCGGCGCGGCCATGAAGAGCTGATCGGCAAGGTGATAGTGTCGGGCACGCACACGCACGCCGCGCCGGGCCGCTTCTTCGGCAATCGCTTCTACGATCGGCTGGCCGCGCCGCTCTCGCTGCGCGGCCACCACGCGGGCCTCACGCGTGAGCTCGGGCAGAAGGTCGCGCAGGCTTGCATCGGAGCCGCGAAGAAGCGCGCCCGGGGCGACCTGAGCGTGCTGCGCGCCGAGGTGTGGCGCGCGGGGCGCAACCGCAGCATCGAGGCCTATCGCTCCAACGCGAGCGATCCCGAAGGGCCCGAGATCCCCTGGAGCGATCCGCCCGAGGGGCTCACCCGGGAAGAGGCAGCGATCGATCCGCGCGTCACGCTCTGGTGCGCGCGCGTGGGTGACGGGCTCGCGGGCGCGTTTGCCTGGTTCGGGTGCCATGGCACCGCGATGGGCCGCAAGCTTCCGTTCTATCACCGCGACTGGCTCGGATTTGCAGTGGATGACGTCGAGGCGGCGTTCGAGGGCCTGTCGTGTGCGGTCGGCTCCGGTGCGTCGGGCGACGTGACGCCGCTGCCGATCGAGCCGCGCCAAGGGGTCCGGGCTCGCGCCTCGAGCCCGCCGGCGCTGCAGCAGGGCGAAGCGCTCGCGAAGCAGGTCGGGCTGCGCGTCGGTGCCACGCTCACGGCGATGTTGCACGCGGCGCCCGCGCCGACCGACGAGCGCCTGCGCGTGACGCTCGACGCCGGCCTCTTCGAGGTGGTCGCCGAGAGCAGCACGCCGCGCTGGCAGGTGGGGGTGCCCGTGCTCGGCGGCAGCGAAGATGGCGGCCCCGCGTATCGCCGCTTGCAGTTCGTGGCCGAGGGCTTCCGGGGTGATTCTGGCGCGCAGCGCCCGAAGGCGCCGGCGCTCGGCTTCCTGCAGGCCCTCACGCTCGGGCCGCTCGACATCGCCCACGAGCACCCCTGGTATCGCGTGCGCCTCGGCGACCACGTGCACTGCACCGTTCCCGGCGAGCCCACGGTGATGGCGGCGCTCACGCTCGAAGAGCGGGCGCGCGAGCAGCTCGGCGCCGCCTCCGCGACCGTGGTCGGATACACGGGAGACTACTGCGGCTACTTCACCACCCAGCCCGAGTACGACCAGCAGCACTACGAAGGCGCGAGCACGCTGTATGGCCCGCGCTCGCTCGAGTGGTATCGCGACCAGCTGCTCGGTCCGAGCCGGCCTCGGCAGCGAGCGCTGGTTCGGGCCGCGGGAGGAGCGGGCCCTGCCGCTGGCGCGGCGGGGCGCGGTTCGGCAGCCTCGAACACGGCTCTACCGCCGGGCGCGGTGCCGCGGCGCAACGTGCAGCGGCTGCTCGAGGTCGCGCACGAGCTCGGTCCTCGCGATGGCGCGATCGATCTACTATTCGCGGTGCCTCGAACCGGCGCCCAGCCGTTGCCGCGCGTGCGGCTCGTGCCGCTCGATCCGGCGCGCAGCGCGGGGCAGGCCGTCGACGGCGTGAGCCGCGCCTTCGCGCACCCCGATCCCGACGGCGCCCGCGAGCTCGAGACCTTCGTGGCCGTGTTCGACGGCGAGCGAGTCGCAGTCGCAGGCCTCTCGCTCGAGCGGGCGCGGCTCGAGGTCGAGGTCGAGGTCGAGCGCGGCCCCAGCGTTCAACACCGCGCGATCGTGCCGCATGAACGCGCCGAGCGGGAGGGCCGCTTGCCCGTGCCCGTGCCGGGGAATGGTCCGCTCGGGCGTGTACGCCGCACCTTGCTCGCGCTGGGGCTGCTGTTCTCGGCGCTGGCGCTTCTGCTGCTCGTGGTGCCGGGCTGGGTGCTCGCGGCGCTCGGCTGGGCGTCGGACGCTGCGCTGTCCGGCGGCACCGCGTCAGGCAGCGCCCCACCCGGAGGGGGCCTGGCTTTTCCCGAGCTGATCGCCCGCAAAGTCGGGCTCACCTTCGGCCTGCTCGGCATCAACCTCCTCATCGCAAAGAACTCGCCCGATCGGCGCGCGCTGTCGGGCTATGCCTACGCCTCGAGCCTGCTGTCGCTCGCGCTCGCCGTCTTCGCCTACGCGAGCCAGCACACCGATCTCGTCGCGGCGATCTTCGCCGGCGCCGCGCTCGGCCTCGCCGTCTTCGGCTACCGCATCCGCCCCATCATCGGGCGTGCCGCCACCGCGTCGCACGCCCACTGGGAGTTCTGGGCGCCCCTGTTCTGGTTCGGGCTGCTGACGCTCGTGGTCGGCGGTGTATTGCTCGTGGCTCCGAGCTGGTTCGCCGGGCTGTTTGGCATGAAACACCCCGACGTCGAGCCCTGGCTGCGGCTCTACGGCGCGGGCTTCTGGGTCAACACCGTGTCGATGTGGCGCGCGCAGTACACGCGAGATCTGCGCGTCGTCCGCGCGCAGCTCGCTGGCTCCGTGTTCTTCGACAGCCTCTCGCCCGCGTTGCTCGCGGTCGCCATCGCGTGCCAGGTGCTCAACCCCTGGGGTCTCGCGTTGATCCCCCCCTTCATGGGCATCGTCGCATACATGCGCCACATACAGGGCCTCGCCTATCGCCACCAGCACCGCGAGATCGAGAAGCCCCGCACCACCCGCGAGCTCGGACGCATCATCC